>JAESFN010000290.1_pt1 | contig 59965 bp, 61 predicted proteins | sample 9269411 | NCBI WGS metagenome assembly JAESFN01 (sample SAMN14505399, study PRJNA617100) | algae metagenome | isolation source: Iphinoe sp. HA4291-MV1 and co-occurring heterotrophs from trail next to... | place: USA: Maunawili Falls, Hawaii | collected 2009-07-25
CGCCGCCCGCCAGGACATCCGCCCGCTGCAGATCGGCCTGCTCAACCTGATGCCCAACAAGGAGCGGACCGAGACGCAGTTCGCCCGGCTGATCGGCGCGACGCCATTGCAGGTCGACCTGACGCTGGTACGGGTCAGCGACCACAAGTCGAAGAACACGTCCGAGGAATACCTCAAGAGCTTCTATTCCACCTGGGAAGAGGTGCGGGAGAAGAAGTTCGACGGCTTCATCGTCACCGGCGCGCCGGTGGCCAACATGCCGTTCGAGGAGGTCAAGTACTGGTCCGAGATGCTCGAGATCATGGACTGGACCCAGACCAACGTGCACCACACGATGTTCATCTGCTGGGGCGCCCAGGCGGCGCTGCATCATTTCCACGGGGCGAAGCGCTACCGCATGCCGAGCAAGGCCTTCGGCGTGTTCCGGCACAAGCTGGTCGGGCCGCAGACACCGTGGCTGCACGGCTTCTCGGACAGCCCGATGATCCCGGTGAGCCGCTATAACGACATCGACCGCGCCAGCCTTGGCGAAGACCTCGAGGTGCTGATCGACAATGCCGAGATCGGCGTATGCATGTTGCAGGACAAGGCGCGCCCTGCCCTCTACATGCTGAACCATCTCGAGTACGACAACCGCTCGCTGGCCGACGAGTACGAACGTGACGTGAAGGCGGGGCTCGATACAGCACCGCCGGTCAACCTGTTCCCCAATGGTGACACCACGGTGGAGCCGGAGAACCGCTGGCGCAGCCATGCCCACCTGTTGTTCCAGAACTGGATCAACGAAATCTACCAGACGACGCCGTACGAGCTCGAGAAGATCGGCCTGAAAGACTAGGCGTTCGTGCATTTGGTCGGCGGAAACTGAGAGAGACGGCCCCCTCCCATCCTCCCCCATAAAGGGGGAGGTGCCGCATCGAGATTGTGGCAGCGACTGAGCCACGCGCTCGACTCTTCGCCTCCCCCTTTATGGGGGAGGCCGGGAGGGGGCCGTCTGCTGCAGTCAGTGCATCCCCTCGGCCGTTTGCTTCAGACCGTCCAGCATCATGGTCCAGTTCTTTTCGAACTCGGCCCGGGTCTTGGCGTCGACCTGCGTTTCCTTGCCCTCGTTGAACTGGCTCAGCGTGACCTTCGTACGTTTGCCTGATGGCTCGAGCCGGTACTTCACCAGATGATAGCTGAGCGGGCGCTTGCCGGAGCCGTCGGTATCGCTCCAATGGGTGAAGCTCAGCTCCTTGGCTTCCGACAGCGTCTGGATCTCACCGCGGTCGGTGAACAGCTTGCCGTTCCACTCGCCCTTGAAGGTGATTGGATGGCCGATCTTCCAGTCGGTTTCGATGGTGGTGCCGGGGAACATGGCGCCCTTGCGCATGGCTTTCCACACTTCGGCGGCCGGTGCCGCAATGGTGGTATCGACCTCGACGACGGGTTTGTGCATCTGCACCTCCTGTTGCTTGGAGGTTCAAACGCCCGGTCGCAGTGTGAGGTTGCCGATGCCCGACGGCACAGCATTGAACAGCGCCGCCTTCCAAGCGGGATCGTCCCAGAGACCCGTGTAGGTCCAACTCGCTGCGGCGGCGAGCAGCAGGAGCAACAGCGAGAGCAGCCGCAACTGGAACGGCAGGCGGACGACGGCGAGCCACGAAAGGAAAGCGACCAGCAACGCGATCGGCGGCACGATAGCGGTCATCGTCGTGGTAAGAGTGGCACGTGCGAATACCAGGTAGAGCGGCAGAGCGATCACCGCCAGTGCGCTGAACACATGGCGCCGTTCCGGCAGGTCGGGCCAGAAGCAGTAGAGCAAAGGCACCAGCAGCACCGGCGCGAACACCGCCAGCGCTTCGAGCCCGCTGGCCAGCGCTGCCGGGTCGAAATGCAGGTTCGCATAGGTGCCGACATAGGGCAGCAACGCCGCGGCGACATCCATCCGAGCCTGCATGATGAAGCCGACAATGCCGATGGCGACGATCAGCGTCGGCAGTACTGCCACCAGCAGCATGGCCACAAAGGCCCGCGGGTCGGTGCGCGCATCGCGGTCGGCCAAGGCGGTCGCAATGGCGAACGGCACGATGAGCAGCGCGGCGATCGGGCTCGCCAGCAGCAGCAATGGCAACAGCAGCCCCAACCCGATGGCCGACTGCACGTCGCCCACATCCTCGAGCGACCGGATGGCCGGGATCAGAGCAGCGAAGGCGATATAGAGCGGAATGGCGCGGGACGATGCTGTGACGGTGTAAAGCCCGCCGGCATGCAGCATCAGCGCCACCAGCGCGATGAAGGCGCCAATGCGGAACCAGCCATTGGCCCGTAGCCGGTCATAGAGGACGCCAAAGGCAAAACCGGAGATGACTACGACGGTGAGCGACAACGCCCATTGTTGCAGTTGCGTGCCAGGTAGCAGGCTGACCACGCGCAGCACCACCTGGGACAGCCAGCCGCCGGTCCGCCACGCCTCGCCCGCCTGCAACTGCTCGATGTCGCGGCGGACATAGCCGCCGTCAATGACGTTCAGCGCCAGCACCAGCAGAACCAGTACGGCGCCCAGCGACCACAGGATCGTTGCCGCGCGCCAGAATGGCCGCCGCCGGCGAGCAGCAACTGGGGCAGTGGCGAGATCGACAAGGCTCATTTGGCCGCCTCGTTCCTGACCTGCTCGAGGGTTTTCTGGGTGACGCTGGAGGTGCCGTGCTCGGTCTTTTCCCAGTAGTGCGGGTTGAAGATCAACTGCCAGAACGCCTTGTAGGCGGCGATCGAATGCAGCACCCAGTAGACCGGCAGCAGGATGCCGACCGGCACCAGGTCGTAATACTTGCGCTTGAGCGCCGCGATCACCCCGAAATAGACGAGGAACAGGTTGCCGATCACCAGGTTGAACAGCGCCATGGTGCCAAACGGCTCGGGGAACAGCCAGCCGAAGTCCCAGGTGTTGGTGAACCAGACCAAGAGGGTGATTACCCACAGGATCGGCGCCAGCAGCATGGTGAAGGGTGGCGCACCGATAAAGAAGTGGAACGAGAAGAAGCCCTTGGCGCCAATCGAGCGCCACAGCTGGATCGGGTGCCGCATATGCACCAGCCAGGTCTGCATGTAGCCCTAGATCCAGCGCGAACGCTGCTTGATCCAGCTCGGCAATACGCCGTTGGCTTCCTCATAGGTCGTCGAGTTGATGACGCCGACGGTGTACCCCTCCTGCGCCAGCCGGACGCCGAGATCGGCATCCTCGGTGACGTTGTAAGGATCCCAGGCGCCAACCTTGCGCAACGCTGATAGCCTGAAGTGGTTGGAAGTGCCGCCAAGCGGGATCGGCACTTTCAGCCAGTCGAGTCCCGGCAGGAGGAAATCGAACCACTGGCTGTATTCCAGCGTGAACATCCGCGTCAGCCAGTTTTCCGAGCGGTTGAAGTAGTTGAGCCGGCCTTGCACGCAAGCCAGCCGCGGGTCGCCGTTGCGGAAGGCCAGCACCGCCTTCTTCAGCTGATCGGGCTCAGGCTGATCCTCGGCATCGTAGATGGTGACGAACTCGCCGCGGCTGAACTGCAGAGCGTAGTTGCAGGCCTTGGGCTTGGTCTTGGGCTGGCTGGGCGGCACCCGCACGATCTCGAAAGTACCGGGCAGCCGCAGGGCCTTTGCGGCTTCGATGGTCTCGGTGTCGTCTTCCTCCAGGACCAGCTTCACCTCGAGCTTGGAGGCCGGATAATCGAGCCCCTTCAGCGCCTTGGTGAGCAGCGGCAGGACCTTGGCCTCTTTGTACATCGGCACCAGCACGGTGTAGACTGGCAGTTCACTGTCCTTCAGCGCCGCAATCGCTTCGGGCGAGATTTCCATGTCGGCCTTACGCGAGGAACCGACGAAGGTCAGCACGAACTTGAACACGAAGGTCAGCGTGTAAATGGTGGTGAAGAACGCCATCAGAGTCACAGCGGTCGCCATTGGCGCCAGGATGACGCTTACCACCATCGTGGCCAGCAGGGCCCAGAGCACCAGCTTTTGCGGCTTGGTCACCGTGTACTTGGCCGAATGCTCGGGCTTCCACGAATAGAGCGCTTCGCGGGCAAAGAAGCTGTCCCAGTCGCGGAACAGTTGCTGGGTCTGCCACAGGATGTCGAACGGTGAGGTGATGACGAATTCGTAGTTGTCGGCTCCGAACCGCTCGTCGCCCCAGACGAAATGCTCGGTGGTGATCTCGGTCGCGGCAAGGATCAGCCGCCCGCTGATCCGGCGCCAGGGCACGATGTTGCGCTCGGCATAGTCAGCGCGGTCTTCGACCCGGATCAGCTCCTGATCGATCGGTTCCCGCTGCAGGTCGACAAAGGGCAGCCCGTACACCTCGGCGACGGTCTTGTAGTAGTCGATTGGCCGGACCAGCCCGAGTGCAATGATGGTGGAGGCCAGGCTCGAGCCCCACTCCGCGGTCTGCCGCATCGCGATGGCGAGGTCGGTCAGCCGCAGCAGCTTCTTTGAAATCAACAGCTTGGCGACATCGAGATGCAGCCGTTCGCCGGCCGTACGCTCGCGCGGAATGCCGAGGAGTTCCGACGGATCGCCCTGGAAATTGCGAGCCACCGCGTGAGCCATGCCCCACTCAACGCGGTCAACCGTGAAGAAACCCCAAACCGGGCGATCACGATTCGTCCCATCGTACCAATGCGCTAGCCTTGCATTCGGATGGGGACCGCCTACCTTCCCGGACAGTCCGAGGAATGCCTGTGCCGCAATCGCCGACCACTATCACCGACGAGATCGGTATCGCGCTGGGCAACCTCGCCGATGCTGCGGCGGCGCCGTTCACGCCGACGCTGCGGCTCGGGGTGACCGGGCTGAGCCGCGCCGGCAAAACCATCTTCATCACCGCGCTGATCCATAACCTGCTGACCGGCGGGCGCCTCCCGGGCTTTGCGGCGCTGACCGAGGGCCGGTTCATCGGAGCCCGGCTGGCCGAGCACCCGGACGCCGGCATACCGCGCTTCGCCTATGAGCAGCACCTTGCGGCGCTGACGGCGAAGGAACCGCATTGGCCGGAGTCGACCCGCAAGATCAGCCAGCTGCGGCTGACGCTGAAGTTTCAGTCGAAGCGCTGGGTCTCGGGAATGTTCGGCCCGACGGTGCTCAACCTCGATATCGTCGACTATCCCGGTGAGTGGCTGCTCGACCTGCCGCTGTTGTCGCTGAGCTTTGCCGAATGGAGCGCAGAGGCGCTTGCCCGCGCCGCGCTGCCCCACTCCCAAGCAGAAGCCGCTGCCTTCCTCGGCGAAATCCAGCAGACGGATTCCTCAAAGGAAGCGACTGATGTGGATGCCGAGCGGCTGGCGTTGGCGTTCACCGACTACCTGCGACGCAGCCGCGAGGATGGACGGGCGCTCAGCACCCTGCCCCCAGGCCGGTTCCTGCTCCCCGGCGACCTCGAGGGGAGCCCGGCACTGACCTTTGCACCGCTGCCGTCCCCTGTCGGGCCGGTCCGCTCGTCGAGCCTCTACGCCATGCTCGAGCGTCGCTACGAGGCCTATAAGGCCATCGTGGTGCGGCCGTTCTTCCGCGACCACTTCGCGCGACTGGACCGGCAGGTGGTGCTGGTGGACACATTGCGAGCGCTCAATGCCGGCCCGGCGGCGGTGGCAGACCTCGAAACAGCACTGACCGACATCCTCTCCTGCTTCCGCCAGGGCGACAATAACCCGATCACCCGGCTGGTGGCGCGCCGCATCGACCGCATCCTGTTCGCGGCGACCAAGGCCGACCATATCCACTCGTCGAGCCACGACCGGCTGGAAGCAGTGATGAACCGGCTGGTCGCCGATGCAGCGCGCAAAGCGCGCTTCGCCGGGGCAGAGACGCGTTCGATGGCGATCGCGGCGATCCGGGCGACACGCGAGAGCGTCATCGAGGACGGAGGCGACAAGCACGAGGTCATCGTCGGCACGCCGCAGGCGGGTGAGGTGCTGGATGGCACGACCTATGATGGCAAGACCGAAATTGCGCTGTTCCCCGGCGACTTGCCTGAACATCCTGATGCGTTGTTCGAAGACGGCCGGCCAGTAGCTCTGAACTTCCTGCGCTTTCAGCCGCCGCAGCGGCTGGAGAAGAACGCCGAGGGCAACGTCGTCCTGCCGCATATCCGCTTCGACCGGGCGCTCGACTTTCTGATTGGGGATTGGCTCAGATGAAACCGCCCTTCGCCCGTACTGTTTCGTCCAACGGCGCCGCCGCCGAGGAGCCGCGCCGCCCAAGAGTGTTCGAGCCGGCGCAGGCGGTCGCCCTGCCCGAGGCGATCGACCCGATCACCGATATCGACGTGCCGCTGGACGATGCAGTGCGCCCGCCAAAGCTACTCGGCTGGGCCGGACGGATCGCCTGGACTGCGGGCGGCGTACTGGTGTCGCTGGCACTCGGGCTTGCCGCGGAGCGACTGATCGCCGAGCTGTTCGCCGCTCAGCCCTGGCTCGGCTGGGTCGCGCTGGCGGTGCTCGCGGTACTGGTGGTTGCGGTGCTGGTGATCATCGTGCGTGAGGTCGCTTCGCTGCTGCGGCTGCGCGCGCTGGATCGACTTCGGCAAGCGGCCATTACGGCGCTCATCAGCGACCGCAACAAGGACGGCGCGGCGATCACCCGCGAGCTGCTGGAGATCTATGCCCGGCGGCCGGACCTGGCGCGACCGCGCGACGAGCTCGAAACCAATGCGCGTCACGTCTTTGATGGTGCTGAGCACGTGCGGCTGGGCGAACGCCTGCTGATGGCACCGCTAGACCTGCGAGCGCGGGCGCTGACAGCGGCGTCGGCGCGACGTGTGGCCTTGGTCACGGCGGTCTCGCCGCGGGCGCTGATCGACATCGCCTTCGTGATTTTCGAGAGCGTTCGGCTGGGAGGCGATATCGCCAGGCTCTACGGCGCACGGCCAGGCGTCATCGGCACCTGGCGGCTGATCGGCGCAATCCTCGCGCACCTCGCAGTCACCGGCGGGCTGGTGCTGACCGACGGCGTGGTCGAGCAACTCGTCGGCCAGGGGCTTGCGGCAAAGCTCTCTGCCCGGCTCGGCGAGGGCGTGGTCAACGGGCTGATGACGGTGCGCGTCGGAATTGCCGCCATGCGGGTGGTGCGACCGCTGCCGTTTGAGGTGGTGAAACAGCCGATGGTCAAGGATTTCATTCCGGAGCTGGCCAACGTGCTGAACGCGGAGAAGAAGTAGGCCCGCCCCTACATTGTCGGATTTCTTCAATCTGCCGCGGCAGCCCGTCGCTAGAACTGAGGCATCAACAACGGAGAATGTCGATGTCGATCCTCAGCACCAAGACCGTCGCCACCCTCGCCTTCGCACTGCTGGCCAGCGCTTCCGTCGCCGCCGAGACCGTGGTGGACCTGCCGAGCGGAGTGAAGGGCACGCTGTCCACCCCCGATGGCGGCGCGACCGGCCAGGCCGTGGTGATGCTGCACGGCTTTGGCAGTTCTCGTGACGAGGTCGGCGGGCTGTTCGCCCAGCAGGCAGCCGCGCTCGCTGCCGAGGGTATCGCCTCGCTGCGCATCGACTTCCGCGGCTACGGCGAAAGCACCGGCGACATGGCCGACACGACGCTCGAAGGCCTCGTCGCCGATGCTGCCGAGGCGCGCACCTACCTGGCGCGTGTCGAAGGCGTCGACGCAGCCCGGGTCGGGGTCATCGGCTACAGCTTCGGCGCTGCGGTCGCCATGCTCGAGCCCGAGGACTTCAAGTCGGTGGTGGTGTGGGGCCAGATGGGCGATCTGCAGAAAGAATTCCACGAGTTTCTCGGCCAGGAGTTCTATGACAAGGCGAAAGCCGAGGGCGCCGCCAGCGTCGATCTCGGCTGGCGCGTGGTGACGTTGAAGCAGGGCTTCTTCGACAGTCTCGCCCAGAACGATCTCGCGGCGCGGTTCTCGGGGTATGCCGGCCCGTTCCTTACCATCGCCGGCGAGGCTGACCCGGCCACCGGCTACTTCGAGCAGTATCTGGCGCTCGCCAAGGGCAAGACCGACTCGCTGAGCATCCCGGGCGCCGACCATATGTTGGGCGTGTTCAGCGAGCAGCCCGAAATCGGCAAGCAGGTGATCGACACCAGCACCGCCTGGCTGAAGGACACGCTGTAACCGCTAGCTTGCCTCGAGCGGGCCGGGCTCACCCCCGGCCCGTTTGCACGTCCGGTGAACAGTGCGTTCGCCAGTCACATCCGTGTGCCGTCTTGCGCGCCCAGGACCATAGGCACATATCCACCCCAAGTCACATTTTGTAACCAAGGGGGCACCAATGTACCGGGTCGCCGTATTCGTCGGGAGCACGCGCCCGACCTCATCCAACCTCAAGCTCGCCAAGGCGCTGGAAAAGCTGGCCGCCGGCAAGCTCGAATTCCAGTACATCAAGATCGACAACCTGCCGTTCTACGACGACGCATTGTGGAATGATCCGCCGGCCGAAGTGATGCGGCTGAAGCGCGAGATCGCTGCGGCGGACGCCGTGCTGTTCGTGACGCCTGAATATAACCGCTCGATTCCCGGCATCCTCAAGAACGCTATCGACTGGCCGTCGCGGCCGTTCGGCGAGAGCGTCTGGACCGACAAGCCGGGCGCCATCGCGGGCGCCACAGGTGGGGTCAGCGGCACAGCGGCGGCGCAGGTGCACCTGCGCTCGATCCTGCCGGTGGTGGGCGTGGCGCTGATGGGGCGGCCGGAGATCTACTTCCAGTCGCGTCCCGGCGCGATCGACGACGACTACACCGTCACCGACGAGCGGCTCAGGACCAACCTCAACATCTGGGTGGAACGTTTCACCGACTGGATCGGCATGTTCGCAAAGCCGCAGCAGGCGGTGGAGGAAATCGAGCGCAAAACCGCCTAGAGCGTTTCACCGTTTCAACGGAAACGCCGAAACCCTCTAAGTTGTTGGATTTGTCGCGCTTTCGAGGCGGAAAAGTCTGCAACTTTTCCTGAAAACGCTCCGGGCGCCTTCACACAAGAGTCGCATCGGCGGGCTACCCGTCTCCCCATCCGGCACCTCGCCGGCGATATGGAGAAGCGCGATGCCCAACTATCTGTTGGCCTACCATGGCGGCGGCGAACCCGAGAGCGAAGAGGCACAGGCGGCTGTGATGCTGGCCTGGAACGAGTGGCTCGAGGCAACCGGCGAAGCGATGCTGGACCTCGGCAGTCCGGTCGGCGCGACGATGAGCGTTGGCTCGGACGGCACGGTCGGCCCCGCCCCGGCCGACCCGGTCAGCGGCTACTCGATCATCGAGGCCGATGACATGGACGCGGCACTCGAGATCGCCAAGGGCTGCCCAGTGCTGGCCGATGGCGGCAGTGTCGAAGTCTCGGAACTCGTCGACATGGATTTCGACGACGAAGACGATGATGACGACGAGGATGAAGACGAAGACGATTGAAACCCGCTGGTGATCGCGGCGCGCCCCCAAGCGGCGCCGCGATCACCAACATGCCACCGTTTCGTTGAAACGGCCGCATGTTCGAGTTCCTTGATTCCCAGTGCTTTCGAACCGGAAAAGTCTGCAACTATTCCTGAAAGCACTGGAGGAGCTCTCACTCGGCGTTGAGCGGGTGCAGCCGCGCCCGGCCGCCGAGGATCAGGAAAGCAGCGCCGCCGAGCGCGCCGTAGATCACCACCAGTGCCACGATGTCAGTCCAGTTGGGCTTGAGCACCATCAGCGCGACAATGGCGATGATGCTGGCATAGTCGACCATGGCGATGCGGATCATCCGGCTGCCGAACACCGCCGCCTCGGCGATCTTGCCATCGGCGATGAGCTTGGCCGCCTGTTCGCCCATCGGCCTGAGGAAGAAGTGGCCGCCGACGAAACTGGCAAGTGCGCCGAGCAGGCCGAGGATCACCCAGGCCTCGCCCCACAGATTGCCGAGCAGCACGATGATGAGGCCGAACAGCAGCGTCAGGCCGGAGGCCGGCAGGAACCAGAGCATGGCGAGACTGCCGAGGTTGCCGGTAACCCGCATCAGGCTCTCGTCATCGCCCTGGCGCATGGCCAGGATGGCCTGCAGCAGCATGACCGCGCCACCGCCGAACCAGGCCATGGCAGCGAGCACATGCAGAAACTTGAAGATTGTATAGAAGTCCATCGATCCCTCGCGTGCCCCCCGCGAAGGCGCGCTGGGTAGGTCGACGCGGGTGAACGGGGGATGAATGGGGAATGCGGACGCGCGACGAACTCGATACCCATCTCCCCCTTGGCGGGGGAGAAAGCGAAAACTTGGACTTAGCGCAGCTAAGTCCTTAGTTTTTGCAAGAGAGGGGGGCGTGGGGAGCCACTGTGCCCTCCAAAATCCCCTCTCTTGAAATTTCTAAGGCTTAGCGAAGGGCTAAGCCCAAGAAATTCCATTCTCCCCCGCAAGGGGGGAGATGCGTTGTGGCAATATCGAGACATACTCTCGCTTGCTTGCCCCCGATTCCCGAGCCCCATCGATGAACCTCAAACTGGCCGCCCTTTGCGCGGCGATCCTCTGGGGCTTCACCTACATCATCACCACCACCATGCTGCCGCATAACCCGATCTTCATCGGCTCGGTGCGAGCGTTGGGCGGTGGGTTGCTGTTGCTGGCAATCGCCCGGCAGATGGTGCCGCGGGGCTTCTGGCCGAAACTGATCGTGCTCGGCACACTCAACTTCGGGGCGTTCTTCGCGCTGTTGTTCGTCTCGGCCATCCGGCTGCCGGGCGGTGTGGCCGGGACCTTCCAGACGCTGGGACCGCTGATCACCGTCCTCCTCGCCTGGGCGCTGCTGAGCCAGCCGCCGACGCTGATGAAGGTCGCCTCCATCGTGATCGGCGCCGTTGGCGTGACACTGGTGATTCTGCGTGCGGACGCCGGCATCGACATGATCGGCGTCGTGGCCGCGCTCTGCAGCGTCGTCGCCGGCTCACTCGGCGGCATCCTGATCAACCGCTGGGGTCGACCGGCGGAGATGTCACTGGTGAGCTTCACCGCCTGGCAGCTGCTGATCGGCGGTACTGAGCTCGCCGTGCTGGCACTGATCATCGGTGACGTGCCGGCAACAGTCACCTGGACCAATGCGCTGGGGCTGGCGATCCTCGCGGTGGCGTTGACCGCCCTGCCCTTCATCCTGTGGTTCCGCGCCATCGTGGCGCTCGGCGCCGCTTCGGTGATCCCGTTCATCCTTGTGACGCCGGTGGTTGCCTTCATCCTCGATGCGATCGTCCGCAACGTGGTGCCGAGCCCTTTGCAGCTCGTCGGCGTAGCGCTGGTGATGACTGGGCTGATCGTCAACCAGTGGGCTGGAGCCCGGGCTGCGAAGGCGACCTGATCACCAGGCCAGCTCACGCTCTCTCGCCTCGCGCTCGGCGAAGCGCTCGCGCGCCTCCTCGACACGGTGGCGATTGGCGTGGGCCCAGTTGCCGATGACGGCGAGCGGCCCCTGCAGTTCCTGCCCCATCTCGGTCAGTGCATAATCGACACGCGGCGGGATCGATGGCGTCACCTTGCGGGAGACGAAACCATCCTTCTCGAGGTCGCGCAGCGTCGCGGTCAGCATCTTCTGCGACACGCCGTCAATCTGCCGCTTCAGTTCGGAGAAACGCTTCGGGCCGTCGCTGAGCACCCGCACCACGAGAATGGTCCATTTGCCGCTGATCTGCGCCAGCACCTCGTGCACTGGCAGCATGGCGCGCTGGCACTCGGCAAAATTGTGCGGCTCGGGCTTGGGCCCGTCGAACACGCCCCCGGTATCGGCCGCCGGCGCATCGGCAGGCAGTTCCGTGTGGGTGACCAGGTCTTCCATGGGTAACTCCGTCTCGAAACGGTGCCGTCTTGTGCACCTCTGAGGTAGTCACCGATATAGCGCCAGTTACTGACGGTGACTAGGTCTCCGTTGGTGGCTACCTCTCAACCTTTCGTCATGAGCAGCAGACATGAGCAAGCCCCGTATCGGCATTATCCTCTCCACCACCCGCGAAACCCGCTTTGCCGACCGGCCGGCGAAATGGATCCTCGAGCTCGCCCAGGCCCGCGGCGACGCCAACTACGAGATCGTGGACCTGCGCGATTATCCGATGCCGCTGTTCGAGGCGGCGATGTCACCCGCCTATGCGCCGATCGAGCACGACGTCACCAAGCGTTGGGCCGCCAAGATCAGCGAACTCGACGGCTACATCTTCGTCACCGCCGAGTACAACCACTCGATCAGCGGTGCGCTGAAGAACGCGCTCGACCATGTCTACAATGAGACCAAGCACAAGCCGGCGGCCTTCATCGGCTATGGCGGCGTCGGCGGCGCCCGCGCGGTGGAGCAGCTGCGGCTGATCCTCGTCGAGATGCAGATGGCGGCGACCCGTGCCGCCGTCCATATCGGCATGGAGCCGATGCTCGGCATGCTGCGCAACGGCAAGGATTTCGGCGACTACGACTATCTGGGCGCCTCGGTCGCTCCGATGCTCGACGAGCTCCTGTGGTGGACCAATGTGCTGAAGGTCGGTCGCAACGACGCCTCGCTGGCTGCGGCAGCCTGATCCAGTGGCCGGTGGTGCAAAGCGCCATCGGCCAAGGATTCTCCTGGCCCTGGGGAACTTCCGGCCGTTCTGGAGCTTAATCCCGCTCAGGAGGACGGCGCGAATGCGGACGCCACCCGTACTCCTCAGGAATGGGAGCTCACCCTGGCCCGCATGATCACTTCGATCGCGCTGTTTTCGGCAGTCGCGCTCAGCGCCGCAACTCTCTGCATTGCCGGACTACAGTACAGCGCCGGCGTCGTCGCCCAGATGGCTGCCGCCGCCCCGGTCCGCACCGATAACCTGAGGCCCGGGTATGCGCCCCGCCTGGTCGTCACACGGTCGGACGATCTCAACGTGGCGCGATCCGTGCCGGTGAAACCCGTACCCCAACCCCTGCCACCCGAAGCGGCAATCGGGCCAGCACCTGGCTTCACTCACAGTGTGGGCGTCGAAGCGCTGCGCGTCCGATCAGGACCGAAGACAACCGAGCCGCAGGTGTTCACGCTCAAGGGCGGCAGTTTCGTCAACATCAGCGACAATGTCCGCGGCTGGGTGCGGATCACCGACGAGAGCGGCCAGAGCGGCTGGGTCTATGGGAGTTTGTTGCGCCAGCGGGAATCTACCGCAGCGGAGCTCCGCTAACGGGCCGTCCAGAGCCCGACGACGCTCCCGGTCCGCCGCGACGGGGAGCATGCTACCCAGCCGGCATCCGTTTGACCTCCGGATGCCGGCTGTGGATTTTCAGGCTGCTTCGGAGTCCTTGGCAGCGCTCGGCGCCAGGGTGACGCGCATGCCGTCGAGTTCTTCACTGAGCAGAATCTGGCAGCTGAGCCGCGAGTTCGGCTTCTTGTCGAGCGTCGAATAGAGGAGGTCCTCCTCGTCGTCGCTCGGGTCCGGCAGCTTCTCGAACCAGCCATCCTCGACATAGACGTGACAGGTGGCGCAGGAACAGGCGCCGCCGCACTCGGCCTTGATGTTGAGGCCCCAGTCGCGGATCACTTCCATGGTCCGCCAACCATCGAGCCCTTCGAGCTCGTGTTCGGTGCCGGACTGATCAGTGACGAGGATCTTCATCGATCACACGACGCCGAGCTTCTTCTGCAGCTTGGTGGAGCTGGTGGTGTACTGGAACACCACGCGCTCACCCGGCGACACCACGGCCTTGGCGGCCTGGGCCATCAGCGCGGCTTCGTGGAAGCCCGAGAGGATCAGCTTGAGCTTCCCCGGATAGTGGTTGATGTCGCCGATGGCGAAGATGCCGGGCACCGAGCTCTCGAACTTCTCGGTATCGACGGTGATCAGGTTGTCATTGAGCTCGAGGCCCCAATCGGCAACCGGGCCGAGTTTCATCGTAAGGCCGAAGAAGGGCAGCAACCGGGTCGCCGGCAGCGGGGTATCGCCCGAATCCATGGTGATGTGGACGTGGTCGATCTGGCCGTCCTTGCCCTCGAGCTTGCCGATCTGGCCCATGAGGAAGTTGATCTTCCCTTCCATGACCAGCTCTTTCATCTTGTTGACCGAAGCCGGCGCCGCCTTGAAGGCGTCGCGACGGTGCACCAGGGTCAGCGAGCGGACGATCGGTTGCAGGTTCAGCGTCCAGTCGAGCGCCGAGTCGCCGCCACCGACGATCACCACGTCCTGGTCGCGGAAATCGTCCATCTTGCGGACAGCATAGAACACCGACTTGTTCTCGTACTGCTCGATGCCATCGACCGGCGGGCGCTTGGGCTGGAACGAACCGCCGCCGGCGGCGACCACCACCACCTTGCAGAGGAACACTTCATCGGCGTCGGTCTCGAGGCGGAACGAGCCGTCCTCGAGCTTTTCTAGCTTGGTGACCATGCGGCTGAAGTGGAACTCGGGCCCGAAGGGCGCGATCTGCTGCATCAGATTGTCGGTGAGGCCCTGGCCCGTCACCATCGGGAAGCCCGGAATGTCGTAGATCGGCTTTTCCGGATAGAGCTCGGCGCACTGTCCGCCCGGGCGGTCGAGAATGTCGATCAGGTGGCATTTGATATCGAGCAGACCCAGCTCGAATACGGCAAACAGGCCCACAGGACCGGCGCCGATGATGACCACATCCGTGACGATTTCGTTCGACATTCGCTTCTCGTTTGGCTGAAGGCCGCTCCGGCCTTGCAGTTCTCAGGGGTGTGCGCAGCCTGTCACGCTAGGCGCGGCGAAACGGCTGCCCCCACCCGTGGTGGGGACTGCCGTGAAGTTCGGTCAGGCGTTCTCGAGCGCGCGGCGCAGGAACGGACGGGTGCCCACCGGTACCTCGGTGAGCCCGACCGGCTGGTAGAACAGATCGACCGTGGCGAGCTTACCCGCTTCGAGCGCCTTGCGGGTCGGCTCGTGCTTGACCACGAAGGCGTTCATGCCGCAGCGGCGCATATGCGAGATCTGGTCATGCAGCACATCGCCGACAGCCCGCAGCTCGCCCTTGTAGCCATAACGCTCGGCAATCAACCGCGACGACGAGTAGCCGCGGCCATCGCCGAAGGCCGGGAAGTTGATGGCGATGGAGCTGAAGCGATCGAGATCGCCCTTGACCAGCTCGACATTGTCGCCCGGCGAGACCAGCAGCCCAACCGGGTGCGGGTTGGCCAGCACCGCGTCGCGGTGCTCGAGGAACACCGGCAGCGGGATGTGCGTGTAGCGCACGGTGCCGGCATCGTCGCCCTCCGCCCAGGCGCGGAACGGGTCGGCGACGAAGGCGCCGTCCTTGAAGAGGTTCAATTCCTGAGCGGCCATGGGTTTGGCGATGGCTCCGTTGAAATCGAAATGGATGCCGCACTCTTTCTTGTTCAACCCGCGCCAGCGGCCGGCACGCGGATCTTCGCCTTCGGCCACCACGCTCGTGCACGGCGCGCAACCGATCGACTTGTAGCCCTTATTGTAGAGCGGGTGCTCGGGCAACCCATACTTGAGCTTGTAGGTCGTGATATCGGCATCGGAGAAATAGGCCAGCGGATTGACCTTGATGCGGTCGTCGCTGGTCAGTTCGAAATGCGGCAGCACGCCACGCTCGGCAGTCTGGAAGCGTTTGCGACCGGTGACCCAGCCGCCGAAGCCGGAAACGGTAGCGTCGAGCGGTTCGGTCTTCCTGATATGGCAGCACGAATCCGGGTCAGTCTCCCACAGGTCGCCCTTGGGGTCGAAGCGCTCGATGTCCTTGCTGTCGGGGTGGAGCGCGATGACGTTGGTGAGCCCCAGGTGCCGCTTCAGCGTCTCGACATAATCGAGCGTCTCGGGGAAGTGCTTGCCGGTCTCGAGGAAATAGACCGGCAGGTCCTTCTTCACTTCCGAGACCATGTGCAGCAGCACGGAGGAATCGGCGCCGAACGACGAAACAATGGCGACGTCATCGACCAGCAGTTCTTCGACGGCCTGGCGCAGCACTGCCACCCCATCCATCTCGTCGAACATGCCGTTGAGCGACATGATGCCGAGTTCACGCAGCTTATCCGGCTTGTGGGTACGGGCTGTGGCGACGGCGAGATCAAGCATTGCCGTACAGCGCCTCCTTGAACGGCGCGTCGCCCAGCCGCCGGTAGGCGGCGATGAACGGCTCGTCGGCGCTCTCGCGCTTCGAGATGTAAAGATCGACCAGCCGCTCGATGGCGGCGGGCACATCTTCCACCACGAAGCCGTGGCCGAGGATGTTGCCGATCGCGGCGTTCTCGGTCGCGTCACCACCGACGGTGATCTGGTAGAGCTCGGTGCCCTTCTTCTCGACGCCGAGAATACCGATGTGGCCGACATGGTGGTGACCGCAGGCGTTGATGCAGCCCGAGATCTTGATCTTCAGGTCGCCGATTTCGGCCTGCCGCTCGGGCGAGGCGAACTTGCGGCTGAGCTCCTGGGCCAGCGGGATCGAACGGGCATTGGCCAGGGCGCAGAAATCGAGACCCGGGCAGCAGATGATGTCGGTGATCTGGCCGGCATTGCCTTCGGCGAGACCGTGCTCGACCAGCGTCGCGTAAACCGCCGGCAGGTCGGTGATCCGCACATGCGGCAGCACCAGGTTTTGCTCGTGGCTGACGCGCAGCTCATCGAACGAGTAGCGCTCGGCGAGGTCGGCGACGACCTCCATCTGCTTGTCGGTGGCATCACCCGGCGCACCGCCGGTCGGCTTCAGCGAGATGGTGAGCGACACATAGCCCGGCTGGCGGTGCGCGTTGAGGTTGCGTTCGAGCCAGCGGGCGTAGGGCGGGTTGAGGATCTTTTCCCGCGCGACGTCCACGGTGGTCTCGTTGACCAGCTCGTAGTCGGGCTGCGCGAAATACCTGGTGATGCGGTCGAGTTCGTCCTGCGGCAAGGTCAGCACGCCGCCCTTCACATGGGCGAACTCTTCCTCGACCTGCTCGCGGATGGTGTCGATGCCGGTCTCGTGCACCAGGATCTTGATGCGCGCCTTGTACTTGTTGTCGCGGCGGCCGTAGCGGTTGTAGACGCGCAGGATGCTCTCGAGATAGGCGAGCAGGTGCTCGTGCGGCACGAAGGGGCTGATCTGCTTGCCGATCATCGGGGTGCGGCCGAGACCGCCGCCGACCCAGACTTCCCAGCCGATTTCGCCCAGCGCGTTGGTGGCCGCCTGCAGACCGATATCGTGGAAGCGGATCGCGGCGCGGTCGGTGGTCGAGCCGGTCATGGCGATCTTGAACTTGCGCGGCAGGTAGCTGAACTCGGGGTGCAGCGACGACCACTGGCGCAGGATTTCGGCGACCGGACGCGGATCGATGATCTCGTCGGCAGTGGCGCCGGCGAACTGGTCGGTGGTGATGTTGCGGATGCAATTGCCCGAAGTCTGGATGGCATGCATCTCGACCGATGCCAGATCGGCCAGAATCTTCGGGATGTCGCGCAGCTTCGGCCAGTTGAACTGAATGTTCTGGCGCGTGGTGAAGTGGCCGTAGCCGCGGTCATAGTCGCGGGCGATCCGCGCCAGCATCCGCAACTGCTTCGAGCTCATCGTGCCGTAAGGCACGGCGATGCGGAGCATGTAGGCGTGGAGCTGCAGGTAGAGCCCGTTCATCAGCCTGAGCGGCCGGAACTGGTCCTCGTTCAGCTCGCCGGTGAGACGGCGGGCCACCTGGTCGGAAAACTGCGCCGTACGTTCCTTCACGAACGCGGCGTCGAACTCGTCATATCGATACATGGCCGTCCTCGTCGAGATGCTGGCGCTCGAAGCGCGGGGCGGTCGGCCCCTCGGCGCGGATGCGCTCACGAATGCGGTCGGGGTGGATCACCCCGTCGCGCAGCGTCACGGTCTCGACCTCGAGACTGACGACGCGCAAAGTCTTTTTGGTCGCGGCCAGCGCAGCTTCCTTGGCTTCCGCCTCTTCCTTGAGGAAGACGCGGGCCTGCTGCAGCTCTTCGACCCAGTTTCCGGCGCGATCGAGATAGACCGTTGCGCCGCTCATCAGCTCATTGCCGGTGAGGATTTCCATGCTCACTTACGCCACCTTGAATTCGGAGCTGGCGAGCTCGATCGCTTCGCTCCAGTCGCCATGAGCGATCGCTTCGCCCACGAAAATGATTGCCGGACCGTCTTCGAGTTCGACCGTGCCGGCGGCGAGCGTCCCCAGTGTGCCACGATACAGCACCCGATCCTTGCGCCCTGCCCTGACCACCACGCCAACCGGAATGCTCGCCGCAGCGCCTTCGGCGATCAGCCGCTCGGCGGTCGGACCGGCGACGGACTTGCCCATGTAGAGTGCCAGGGTCAGCCCGGTCGAAGCCAGCGCCGCCCAATGCTTCAGTTCCTCGGACTCGGCGCCATGCGCCGTGGCAAGGACGAAGCCGGTCGAAATCTTGCGCAACGTCACCGGCGTCGCCGTGTCGGCCGCAGCCGCAAGGGCGGAGGTGACGCCGGGCACGATGTGATAGGCGATGCCGGCGGCCTTAAGCGCGTCGATCTCTTCGCCGGCGCGACCGAACACCATCGGGTCGCCGCCCTTGAGGCGCGCCACGCGCTTGCCGGCCTTGCCGAGCCGCACGATCAGCGCGTTGATCTCGGCCTGGGTGAAGGAGTGGTGGCCCTTCTGCTTGCCGACGAGGATGCGCTCGGCATCGCGCCGCCCCATCTCGACGGCCGCCGCCGGCACCAGGTGATCATGGACGATCACGTCGGCCTCCTGCAGCAGGCGCTGGGCTCGGAGCGTCAACAGATCCTCGGCGCCGGGGCCGGCGCCGATCAGCCAGACCACACCTGGGCTGTCGCCCTCGGCGCCGTGCTGGGCCAGCAGGCTTTCGGCCTTCGCGTCGCCCTGCCCGCGCAGCAACGCGACTTCGACCTCGGGTGAGGTGACCAGCTCTTCATAGTAGCGACGCGCCCGCGCGCCGGGCAGCAGAGACGCAACCTTGTCGCGCATCGAGCCTGCGAGCCTGGCCAGTGCGCCGAGGTTCGGCGACAGCGCCGCCTCGATCCGCGCCCGGATCAGCCGCGCCAGTACCGGCGCATCGCCTTCGGTGGCGACGGCGATGGTGACCGGGGCGCGATCGATGATCGACGGGGTGTAGAAATCACACTCTTCGGGGACGTCGACGACGTTCAAAGGGATCCGGCGGGCGCGCGCCGCCCGCTTGGCCGCATCGCCATCCGGTCCATGGTCGGCGACGAAAACCAGTGCCGCATCAACCAGATCGGCATCCTCGAACGAACGTGCCAGCACGGTAACCGGCAGCTCGGAGAAATCGGCTTCGATGTTCTGGGAGATAATGACGACCAAAGCAGTCGTCTTAGTAACCAACCGGGCCTTGTTGAGGGCTTCTTCTCCACCGCCGATAATGACGATGCGCTGACCCTGGACTTTGTAGCTGACGGGGAATGTGTTGAGTTCACCCATTCACGGCCTTTCCGGAGCCGGATACATACTGACTTCGGGACTTTGGAACAAGCTATTGAAATTCAATAGCTTTAATGTTTCCCGTAGCAGGTTCGGATTAGAATTGCGTTGAGGCGCGGCACCCCGCCTCGGCAAAAGAATCCATACTGGGCGTCAATGATGGAACGATGGCACTATTTGGCGCCAATCGTGGACGATCAGCCCTGCCGCTCCGGCACGTGCACGACGAGGCCGTCCAGCGCGTCCTTGACCTTGATCTGGCAACTAAGGCGGCTGGTGGGTTTCACCGCGTAGGCGAAATCCAGCATGTCTTCTTCCATCATCGAGGGGCCCCCGACCGTTTCGGTCCAGGCGTCGTCGACATAGACGTGGCAGGTGGCACAGGTGCAGGCGCCGCCGCATTCGGCGACGATGCCGGGCACGCCATTCATGATGGCGGTTTCCATCACGGTCGAACCGACTTCGCCCTCGGTCTCGTGCCGCGTGCCGTCGGATTCGATATAGGTGATGTGGGGCATGTAACTTCGCTCAGGAGGGTTAGCCGCATATAGCCGTGCCGCACCCTCGTCGCAAGCGCGCCAAACGGCGCAGGCCGGGCGCCACGCGCTATTGTGACAGCGCCGGCAGCGGCCGCGACGCCTTGACCGTGCAGTTCTGGCCCTTGGCGTTGAGCCCGAAGCTGAACACCTCGCCGGCCGGGATGGCCCGGTTCAGGTAGAAGGCGCCATGCGACGCGTCGGTGGTCCAGGTCAGCTTGCTGCCGGCGACGACCGCCGCACCGCTGGTATTGGTGACGATCATCCGTGTCTCGCTGGAGTTGGTGTAGTCGAGCGCGCAGCCCAGCGACACCGAACCAAAGATCTTGCTGTTGTCGTTGAACCGCTTTTGCGCCACGGCGGGGCTGGCGACGATCAGGGTCGCGAGAACAGTGGCGACCATCAGGCGAACGGGCTTGGCCATGTTGCCTCCTCCCTGCCATGCGGCAGGATCAACGGAGGCTACACGATCGGCGCTGAACCACCGATGAACCGGGATCGTAGGCTCAGGCCTCTTCGGCGCTGAGCAGTTGGGTGATGAAGGCCTGGCAGTCGGCGACGGCGGCGGCGATGTCCTGAATGTGCTCGGGATTGACCGGAGCACCGGTGCGCAGCGCGTCTTCGGCGCGCTTCGCCAGGTCGCGGACACCCCAGGCACCGATGCCGGCAGCGGCGCTCTTCAGCGTATGCAGGTGCTCGAGCAGCAGCGGGATCGAGGTGCTTTCCTCGATGCGGCCGAGGTAGATGCCGGACATCTGGGCATAGAGGCGGAGCACCTCATCGCGCAGGCCCGGATCGCCGAGCGACTGCTGATCGAGGTGATCCATGTCGATGGGAGCATGCGAAAGATCCCGGGAAACGGCACCTGCCCCGGATTCGACTGCTGTATTCCTAACCATCCCCGCAACCCTTCCTACCGCCCGGACCTGGGCTATGGCAGGAAGCTAGCGGGACCGGATGAAGGGCAGCCAAAACCAATGGGTACAATCTTATCTATGCCCTTAACCGGCCGCATTCCGACCGGAAATTAACCTTCCATTAAGAACGTGTTCGGTTTGCCTCAAATTGTATGTATGTTTGAGGTCCACCTAGCGTGCGGCGGCGTGGGGCATAGGGCAGACTGCGGGGCATTTGAATCGCATTTTACCCAATTTGGACGGCTAACCGGAACCCCGGCAGTGGTCCAATGCAGGCTCTAATCGACCGCCAAGTGCCGATGCGAGAGTTGTAAAGAGTTATGGCCAAGAAGACCGCAACACCCCAGAACGATCCTGCAACTCTGGCATTCTCGGCCGTCGAGGACGCGCTCAAGGACTCGGTTTTCGCAAACCTTGACCAGCCCGCCGCGGCGGAAGAGCCCCCGGCAGAAAAGCCCGCCGCCAAGCTCCCACCGCGCGATAACTCGCCGCGCTCCGAGCGTCAGCGCACCGCCGACAAGTTCGCGGCGCAGACCGGCTCGGTCGCCAACGACGACCGCTTCCCCTCTTCCAAGATCCTCTACGGCCTGCAGTCGAAATCGTCCGGCGCGCCGACCATGGTGGCCGGGCTGGTGGCGCTCGGCTGGGTGGTGGCGATCGCGCTGGTGGCGATGATCCGCAACGGCGCCGACATGGGCACCGCGGCCTTCTGGGGTTCCAACGACTTCATCGGCCTGCTCGCGCTCGCCATCGTACCGGTGATCGGCATCTTCGCCATTGCGACGCTGATCCGCCGGGCGCAGGACCTCCGCAATGCGGCTGCTGCCGTGACGCAGGCGGCGATCCGGCTCGCCGAGCCCGAAACCACGGCGTCCGAGAAGGTCGCGTCGGTCGGCCAGGCGGTGCGCCGCGAAGTGAACGCGCTGGGCGATGGCCTCGAGCGCGCCCTGTCGCGCGCCGGCGAGCTCGAAGTGATGATCCACAACGAGGTCACCGCGCTCGAACGCACCTATTCCGACAACGAATCCCGCATGCGCGCCCTGATCCAGGAACTGGCCAGCCAGCGCGAAGCGGTGATCACCAATACCGAGCGCGTGCGCGAAGCGATCACCGAGAGCCACACCGGCCTCGTGTTCGACCTCGACATGATCAGCCAGCGTATCGCCGGCACCATCGTGGAGTCCGGCGGCAACCTGACCAAGGCGCTCGAAACCGCCGGCAACTCGCTGAACGGCGCGTTCGGCGAGCGCACCGAGAGCTTTGTGTCGCTGATCGACCAGCGCACCAGCCACCTGCTGGTCGCCCTCGACGACTCGGCCAGCCGCCTCAACATCACGCTCGAAGACCGCGCCGGCACCATCTCGGGCGCTTTCGAGAACCGCACGCAGGAACTGAGCGCGGTGATCGACGGCCGCATGCAGTCGCTGACCGAAGCGCTCGACAGCCGCGCCGTGACCCTCTCCGACGCCATCGACAACCGCACCTCGTCGCTGGCCAAGCTCCTCAGCCAGGGCGGCATCACTCTGCTCGACCAGCTGCGCGACCGTGGCCATGAAGTGTCGAGCGCGCTCGACATGATCGGCACCCGCATCGCCTCGGACATCACCGGCCGTGCCCGCGAAGCCGAGCAGCTGCTTTCGGGCCTCAGCCACCAGCTCGACGAGCAGGTGCAGATCCAGGTCAACTCGATGGAATCGCGCCTGCAGTCGGCGATGATCGAGCTTTCCGGCGCCCTCGACGACACCACCGAGCGGGCCCGCGTCACCCTCACCGGCGCCGGTTCGCAGAACCTCGCGCAGTTCGACGCCCGCCTCGACGAGATCGCGGTGGTGATCGACAACCGCCTCGCCAGCCTCGATGGCGTCATCGGCGACAAGGGCGACAAGCTGATCGCCGCGCTGGACAAGAACAATGCGAGCTTCGCGGCCCGCGCCAACGTCCTCGAGATGGCGCTCGACGAGAAGTCCGAGCACTTCAACGAGATCGTGTCGCAGCGCACCCGCGAGATGACCGAGACGCTTGGCCAGCGCACCAAGCAGATCACCGAAGCGATCGCCAACCGTTCGCAGGAAATCTCGGACTCGCTGGAAGGCCATACGCAGATCATCGCTGACGCGCTCGATACCCGCACCCAACTGCTCGGCGACACCCTCAGCAGCCGCCATGGCGAGCTGAGCGCGGCGCTCGACGAGCACGTCAAGGCGTTCGACGTGACCATTGCCGGCCATGCCCGCGCCATGGACACCAACATCATCACCCACGCCCAGGCCATCGACCTGGCGCTCGGTTCGCGCGTCGAGCAGTTCGACAACGTGCTGACCGGCCGCGCCAAGGAACTCGACCAGGCCGTGGCGAGCCGTACCTCGGCGCTCGACCAGTCGGTCGCGACCCGCACTCAGGCCATCGACCTGGCGCTGCAGCAGCATGCGCAGCAGATCGGCGACAGCCTCGACCAGCGTACCGCGACGCTCGATGCTGCCCTGCTCCAGCATGCCCAGCAGCTCGGCGACAGCCTCGATCAGCGCAGCCAGGCGATCGACACGACGCTGCAGCAGCATGCCCGCCAGATCGGCGACAGCCTCGACCAGCGCACCCAGACGCTGGCCTCGACGGTCTCGACCCGCTCGGCCGAGCTCGCCGAAGCGCTCAACACCCGCACCCAGCAGCTCGCCGAAACGCTCGGCAGCCACACGGTGGGCATCGCTGCGGCCATCGGCGAGCGCACCAGCGAGCTGGCCCGCACCATCGACGCGCAGGGCACCACGGCCCGCGACCGGATCGACGCGAGCCTCCGCAACGTCACCGACGTGATGTCGGAACGTGCCGGCGCCGTCTCGACCCTGATCGAAACCAAGGTCGCCGAAGTCAGCGAAGGCCTCGGCCGCGGCATCGACACGGCGATTCTCCGCATGGCCGACGCCGAATCCGGCGTGAACGCCCGCATCGAAGGCGCGGCCGGCACGGTGGGCGAGAGCGCCCGCAAGGCCGCCGACATCATCGAGACCGGCGTCAACTCGGCCCGCAAGGCGATCACCGACATGGTCGACCAGCGCCTGGGCACCCTGCCCGAGGCGATCACCGCCCGCGCCGACATCACGGCCGAGCGCCTCGCTTCGCTCAACACCGCGATCAACACGGCGCTCGTCCAGTCGATGACCGACCTCGAGGCCGGCGCCGACCGCATCGAGGAGACCATCTCCCGCCGCATCGTGTCGGCGACGCAAGGCATCGCCGACGACGTCACCTCGACCGCCGACCGCATGGACGTGGCCGTGGGCCGCGCCCTCCAGCAGATCCAGCAGGCGTCGAGCAATATCGACGAGCTGATCTCGATCAAGGCCGTGGCCGCTGCCGACGCGATTGGCGGCAAGGTCGCCGAGATCAACCGCGTGGTGTCGGAACAGACCGATGCCTTCTCGGCGCTGGTCTCGGATAGCTCGGCGCAGCTCGAAATGAGCCTCCAGAACCACGGCAACGTGCTGGCGCAGGCGCTGATCACCAACGCTTCGCAGGCCGAAGACCTGATGAACCAGTCGACCTCGCGCATCCTCACCGATGTGACGACGGCGCTGGGCAAGCTCAACGACTCCAACATGCTGCTGCAGAAGGTGCTCGACGCCTCGACGGCGAACCTCGCCAACCTCGAGAACTCGGTCGCCCAGCAGACCGCCACCTACTCGACCACCGTGCGCGAAGCGATCGGCTCGACCGAGGAAGCCGGCCGTCTCGTTACCGAGCATGTCGGTGCGCTGCAGGCCTCGATTGCCTCGATGGTCAACGAGTTCGGCTCGATGCTCGGCAACCTCGACGCCGAGGCCAAGAGCCTCGACAACGCGGCGCAGAACCTCTCGGCTTCCGGTACCCTGACCCTCGCCAACCTCGACGAGCGCCGCTCGGCGATGGACGAGCTGGCGCAGGCCTTCACCGCCCGCGCCGACGAGATCGACACCCGCATGCGCGGCTTCGCCCACTCGATCTCCGACACCGTCGAAGAGACCGAGCAGCGCCTGGTCGCCGCCCGCGAGTCGATGGAGCAGCTGCTCGCCTCGACCACGTCGGGCGTCGCCGAGACGCTGGAAGCGACGTCGGGCACCATCAACGCGGCGCTCGCCGACACCACCGGCCAGCTGCACAGCGTCTTGACCAACACCGCCGAGACCGTGCAGGCCGCCCTGGGCGAGACCACCGGCCAACTCGAATCGGTGCTCACCAGCACGGCCGAGAAGGTGCAGAACGCCCTGGGCGAGACCACCAGCCAGCTTGAATCGGTGATGAGCAGCACGGCCGAACGCGTGCAGAGCGCCCTCGGCGAGACCACCGGTCAGCTCGAGCAGGCCCTCACCGGCACCACCGACAAGGTGCAGAACGCGCTGGCCAGTGCCACCGCCGAGATGCAGTCGGTGCTCGGCAAGAGCACGAACCTGCTCGAGGAAGCGCTGGATGGCACTTCGCACCGTGTCGCAACGCAGCTCGGCTCGTTCACCGATACCGCAGCGAACGAAAGCCAGCGCGCTGCCGATGCCCTGCGCCAGACGCAGGCGACGATGATCCTCGAGATGCAGCAGGCGCTCGAAGCGGCTACCCAGCGCTTCAACGAGACGGCAACCGCCATGCGCGCCACCGCCAAGGAAGTGGGCTCGGAACTCGAGAACACCCGCTCCGAACTGGCGCGCGGCGTGATGGAACTGCCGGAAGAGACCAAGTCGAGCGCCGCCGCGATGCGTCGCGTCGTTGCCGAGCAGATCGAGGCGCTGGCCGAACTCAACGCCATCGTCCGCGCCCAGCCGGCGACCCACGACCTCAACGAGCGTCGTCCGGCGAGCCGTCCTGCCCGTGACGAAGCCCCGTCGCGGCCCGAGCCGCGTCCGGAACCGGTTCGTCCGGAGCCGGTGCGTGCTGCCGAGCCGCCGAAGTCCGAGCCGGCCCGCACCACGCCGCGCTACACTGCAATGCCCGAGGTTTCGGCTCCGGTGGTCACCGCGCCGCGCCCGCAGCCGGTGGCCGAGAAGCCTGCTGCTGCGCCCAAGACCGAGGAAGGTGGCGGTTGGCTGCGTGACGTGCTGCGCAATGCTTCAGGTCCGTCCGCGGCAGCTCCTGCCCCGGCTCCCGCTGCTCCGGCTCCGGCTCCTGCCGCGGCTCCGCAGAACCTCTCGACCCTCACCGAGGAAATCGCCAAGGCGATGGAACCGGCGGCCCTCGCCGACGCCTGGCAGCGCTACCAGTCCGGCGAGCAGAACGTGTTCTCGCGCCGCATCTACACGCTGGGCGGCCAGGCGACCTATGACGAAGTCCGCAAGCGCATCCAGCGCGACAGCGATTTCGCCAAGACCTCGGCGACCTACATGGCCGAGTTCGAGCAGCTGTTGAAGCGCGCCGCCACCGGGTCCAACCCCGCCGGCGAGACCCGCGAGTACCTGCTCAGCGACCGCGGCCGTGTCTACACCATGCTGGCCCACGCCAGCGGCCGCCTCGGCTGACGCGTACGAGTTTGACCTCGACTAGGCCCGCGGGAAACCGCGGGCCTTTTCTTTTGGATCAGATCCAGACGTCGTTCTGCGCGGTGCGCTCGCCCGGGGCGGAGCCGGTGTTTTCCACACCGCGCGGCTCGATCAGCATCATCTTCACCTCGCTGGCGGCGTAGGGTTTGTGCTCGACGCCTTTCTTGACGACGTACATCTCGCCCGGCTTCACCGTCACCGCGCCGTCGCGGAAATCGATGCGCAGCTCGCCCTCGAGCACGATGAAGGCTTCGTCCGTATCGGGATGGTCGTGCCAGACGAAGTCGCCCTCGATGCGCACGATCTTGAACTGATAGTCGTTCAGCTCCGCCACCACCTTGGGCTGCCACTGCTCGGTGAACAGCCCATACTTCTGGGCGAAGTTGATCGGCTGGTAGGACTTGTCGGGCATCGGACTCTCCGGCTGGCTCTTGCCACTCAGAGGATAGGCCGCAGCGGCAGCTTTCCTAGCCCTAGGCGCCGGCCTTGATCTTGTCGCGTGCTGCGGCGGCGAGGAACGCCGATCGAGTGACACCCCGCAGCCGTGCCGCCTCATCGATATCGGCTAGCAAGCCGGTATCGATGGAAATATTGGCGCGCGCCAGTTTGCCGCTATCGAGGATCAGCGGGATCATTGCCAACACCGCACCCGACGCCAAGGCGGCACTCACGTCGGGCAGCCTGCCGAGTTCATCGAGCGAACGCGGACGAGGCGCCGCGCGACCATCCGCGAGCTCGTCAGCCACCCATTCAGCGAGGGCCTCCGTGGCGTTGTCGATGGCCTCCTGCTGTGTCTCACCCATGGCGGTGCATCCAGGGGCATCCGGAAAGACGACGCCAAATGCGCCGTCCGACGCATCGATCAACGCAATGAAACGGGCCATCTCAGTCTCCTACTTGGTCCAGCCGGCGGCCTTGGCGATCGACTGCGCGACGCCAGGTGTCAGTGTCCGGTGGCGCGGCACCATGATGGTTCCAACGCCTGACTTGCGAAACTTGTCGTGCTTGTTCCCGCCGACCTGCTCCCAGCCTTCGCTGAGCAGTCGCGCCACCACCTTGGCAGTGTTGGTCTCGTAGGGCATGCCGACCTCCGCACGACCTATATAGCCACAACCGCTAAATTGCGCAAAATATTGCGCACTACAACGTCACCCCAGCCGGGCCTCGGCCGGGCGCTTTGGGCCCTGCATGGTGATCGACAGCCAGATCAGTACCGCACCGAGGGCGGCGAAGGCGGCGGCGATGAAGTAGGCTTGAGCGCCCATCAGACCGGTGAGCCAGCCGAAGGCGATCAGCGCGACGACGCTCATCGCCTGTTGCAGCATCTGGAAGAAGCCCTGCGCCTCGGCGGCGATCTCGTCGCTGGTCCAGTTGGCGATGAAGTTGAGGCAGCCCATGAAGCCGAGCGCAAAGGTGAAGGCGTGCAACAGCTGCAGCGGGATCAGGAACTCGAGGCCGGGCTGGAACCCCATGCAGATCCAGCGGAACACCGCCGTGGCCGCTGAGAGGAGGATCAGGCTGCGGGCCGAGAAGCGGCGGGCGATGCGGCCGAAGAGGAACATGATCGCCGCCTCGGCAACCGCCGCCAGCGCCAGCAGCGGTGCGATCAGATCGGCCGATAGCCCCTGCTCCATCCACAGCAGCGCCTGGAAGGCATTGAGCACGGTGTGGGTGGCGTAGACCATCGAGAAGCCGACCAGCGGCAGCAGGAAGAACGGCTTCATCACCGCGCCCAGATGGGTCGCACCGGTCGCCGGCTTCCGCTCGCTATCGCTCTCGCCGCCGCGAAAGCGCGGCAGGCCGAAGGCGACGAGCCCGCGGAGGATCGAGAGCCCCACGAACATCGGCAGGAAGATGGCCCCGCCATAGACGCTGATGATCCAGCCGGCGAGGAACAGCGCCGCCATGTAGCCGACCGTGCCCCAGGCGCGGATCGAGCCGTATTGCGTGCCGCGCCGCCGGGTCATCCGCATGGTGGCGGCATCGGCCACGGGCGCGACGACGTTGATCGGCAGCAGGGCCAGCGTCCAAATGATCAGGATGCCCCAGAAATCGTGCACGTAGAACAGCGCGATGGGGATCAGCCCGGCGAGCGCGCAACCGAGGACGATCACCTGGCGCCAGTCCGAGGCCTTGTCGGCGATCCGCCCGACGGCAATGTTGAGCAGCAGTGTCACCAGTACCGGCACGGCGTTGATGATGCCGATCTGCTCCGAGCTCAGCCCCTTATCGGCGAACCAGATGCCGCCATAGACGTTGAACGCCGCCCCCGCCATGTAGATGGAAAAGTAGAACGCCGTGGCGCGCAGCTCGGGCGTGATGAACGGCTCTGTGGCCGATTTGGCAGGCATCGTAGTCCTCAGGGGGCCGGATCGGCCACGGTCAGCTGGTCCGACGAGATCGGGTGCGCGGTTGGGGGTTGCAGCTTCAGCGAGAGCACCACGCAGAGCGCACCGACCACGGCATAGGCCCCGACGAACAGCCACGCCATTGGACCAAAGGCGGCCACGAACCAGCCCATGGCGAGGATGACCACCACCGACATCGCCTGCTGCAGCACGTAGGAGAAGCCCTGGGCTTCGGCGGCGATGTCGTCGCTGGTCCAGTTGGCGAGGAAGTAGATGCCGCCGAGGTAGCCCATCGCGAAGGTGATGGAATGCAGCAATTGCAGCGCGAACAGCGCCCAGATCGGCGGCGAGAACGCCATGGCGGTCCAGCGGAAGGCGGCGACGAGGCAGGCGATGATGATGATGTGACGCGCCGAAACCTTGAGCTTCAGCCGGCTCCAGACGAACATCATCGCCGCCTCCGCGGCCGCCATGGTGGCGGTGAGCGGGCCGATCAGCCCCTGCGGGATGCCCTGCTCGGTCCACAGCACGGCGGCGAAAGCGCCGATGACACCGTGGGTCGAATAGAGGATGGCGAGCCCGAGCAGGCCCATCAGGAACCACGGCTTCAGAACCTCGCGCAGCCGGCTGGCACCCTTCTTGCCGGCGGCGGTGCGATCCTCGCCCGAGCGGAACTGCGGCAGCTGGAACGCCAGCACCGCGCGGAGCAGCGCCGTGGCGACGAACACCGGGACGAACGCCGCGTCGCCCAACCAGGCGATCAGCGGGCCGCTGCAGAGGGTCGACAGCATGAAGCCGACGGTGCCCCAGGCGCGCACCGCGCTGAAATCGGTGCCGCGCCGCTGCGTCATGCGGAGCGTCGCGGCGTCGATGATCGGCACCAGCGCGAAGGCCGGCATCACCGAGAAGATCCAGACGCCCAGAATGCCCCAGAAGCCGGAGACGAAGAACAGCCCGATCGGCACCAATCCGGCGATCAGGGACAGCACGATGATGACGCCACGCCAATCCGGCATGCGGTCGGCAATACGGCCCACCAGCTGGTTGACCAGCAGCATCGCCAGCAGCGGCGCGGCGTTGATGATGCCGATCTCCTCGGCGCTGATGCCGCGATTGATCAGCCAGATGCCGAAATAGACCGACGCGACGCCGGTGCTGCCGAACACGGCAAAATGGTAGACGGCGGCGCGCAGCTCTGGCGAGATGCGCGGCGCGGCAGTGGTCGACGACATCCAGAATGTGCTCCGGGCGGGAGAATCCGCCGCACCGGCGGACAGTGCCGAGCGGGCGCGGAAAGATCAACGGGCTCGGCGTTATCAGGCGTTACGTGCGCGACTATGCCGCTTTCGCCGCCGCCTCGCGGACCGGCACCAGCGCGTCAAGGAAGATGTCGGCGCAGCGGGACCAGGTGAAGCCGAGCGCATGGGCGCGGGCGGCTTCACGGCTGAGGGTCAGGGCGCGGATCACGGCGAAGCCGAGGTCCTCATCGAGGGCGCCGCAGGCCGGGTCGGTGAGGATGTCGCGCGGGCCGGTGACCGGGTACGCGGCGACCGGTACGCCGGAGGCCAGCGCCTCGATCATGACGTTGCCAAAAGTGTCGGTGCGGCTGGGGAAGACGAAGACATCGGCCGAGCGATAGAGGCGCGACAGCTCCTCGCCGGTCCTGAGACCGAGGAACACGGCGTCGGGGTAGCGCGCGGCGAGTTCGGCACGGGCCGGGCCGTCGCCGACGACGATCTTGGTGCCGGGTACGTCGAGCTTTAGGAACGCCTCGACGTTCTTCTCCACCGCGACGCGGCCGACATAAAGCAGATGCGGGCCGGGCAGGTCGAGGAACTCGGTCTTCTCACCCGGCGCAAAACGCGAATGGTCGACCCCGCGGGTCCACAGGCGGACATGGCCGAACTGGCGCGAGGCGAGCTCGTCTTGCATCGAGGCAGTGGGCACCAGCGTCGCCGCGGCCGGGCCGTGGAACCAGCGCAGGAACCCATAGGTCCACTCCGTCGGGATCGGCATACGCGCCGCGACATATTCGGGGAAGCGGGTGTGGTAGCTAGTGGTGAAGGCGAGGCCCTGCTCGAGGCAGACGAAGCGCGCCAGCAGGCCGAGCGGGCCTTCGGTGGCGATGTGGATGTGCTCAGGCGCCTCGCGGGCGATGACCTCTGCGATGGTCATCGGCGTCACCAGCGACAGCCGGATTTCCGGATAAGTCGGCATGGGGAAGGTCCAGAACCCTTCCGGGGTGAGGTAGCTCACCTCGTGGCCGCGGCCCATCAGTTCGCGGCCCACGGCCTCGAGGCAGCGGACCACGCCATTGGTCTGCGGCAACCAGGCATCGGTGACGATCAAGACCTTGCGCATCGGACCCATCCATCGGCAAGCGATGGCGTGGGTTTACGGGAGTCGGGTGACAGGGCTGCGAAGCATCCGCAACGGTTGGATGACGGATTTGAGTGGGTGTCACACTCGAGATTGCCGAGCGTGTGGCACCCCCACCCTCATTCCCTCCCCACAAGGGGGAGGGAGGCGCGCTAGCCGCGGCGCCTCAGTTCATGCGTCTCCCTCCCCCTTGTGGGGAAGGATCAAGGGTGGGGGTGGCCACAGCCTCGATGCGAATTACTGCCCCGGCACCGCCGGGGCGCGCCTGAGCCGCAGCCGCCGGGGTTTGCGCGGCAGCGGCGTCTCCGTCCACCGCACGAGTTCCAACACGCCCTCGTGTGTCTCGCAGACGGCTGTGCAGCTTTCGACCCAATCGCCGGTGTTGACGTAGTGGATGCCCAGCCGCTCGTGCATGTCGGCGTAGTGGATGTGGCCGCAGATGACGCCGTCGGCGCCGCTTTCGCGGGCTTCCAGCGTCAGCGCTTCCTCGAAGCGGCCGATGACGCTGACGGCGTTCTTCACCTTGTGCTTGGCCCAGGCCGAGAGCGACCAGTAGGTCAGACCCATGCGGCGGCGCACCCAGTTCACTGCGATATTGAGCCGGAGGGCGGCGCGGTATGCCCAGTCGCCCACATGCGCCAGCCACTTGGCGTGGGCGACGACGACATCGAACTGGTCGCCGTGCATGACCACGTAGGTCTTGCCCTGGGCGGTAGTGTGCACAGTGCGATCGACAAACTCGACCTCGCCGAAATAGGTGCCGAGGTATTCGCGCAAAAACTCGTCGTGGTTGCCGGGCAAGACGACGATGCGGGTGCCGGCCAGTGCCTTGTCGAGGAAGATCTCGACCAGCTGGTGATATTCCGGCGGCCAGTACCAGGCCTTGGCCAGCCGCCAGCCATCGACGATGTCGCCGACGAGGTAGATCGTTTCGGCTTCGTGCCAGCGCAGGAAGTCGATCAGCTGGGTGATGCGGGTGGGGCGCATGCCGAGATGCACATCGGAGATGAACAGCGCGCGAACCCGCCGCACCTCCCTGCCCTCTTCGCTCATGCCAAAACCTCTCGCCTTCGGGACCGGCAGTTTAGCCCATTTGACCTATGCCACGGGAGCGCTTTCGACGCGCGCCCGCCGCGAGGTGGGGAAAACTCCAGCCCTCTTAAGTGAAACAGCCGCCCGAGGCCAGCCTTAGGGCGCCGGGGTCAGCCGGGTGATGACCTCGGCATGCTGAGGGAATCTGGCCAGCAGTTCGGCCCGGGTAACGAGGATCATGTCCTCCATCTCCCAGCCGGGCGCCACAACCTCGCTGACCAAGCCGTACTCGCCGGCCGGCAGTTCGGCGGCTTTCCACACCCCGCCGGCAACGGCGAGGCTCGGCACCTGCCCTGCCGCCAGATCCGGTCCGAGCACCACCGCCTCGTAGCGGCCGTCGGGGTGGATCATGTGGTAGGTCAGTGGCGCGCCGAAGTGGTGGAACTGGATGCCGTCCGAGTGCTTGGTGTGGAAGTGGTCCACCGGGGAATCGTCGGTCAGCATGTAGTAGATGCTGGTCATGGTGCCGCGCGGACCGCGCGCCGTTTCCAGCTTGTCGCGGTGCGTCGGGCGGAAGCTCTCGCGGAAATAGCCGCCTTCGAAATGGCCGCCGAGCCCGAGCTTGGCGATGACCTCGGCCTTACTGAGCATTCTCGCCCCCGATGCGCGACTTGAGCGCCAGGATGCGCTTGAAGCTTTCTTCGATCCGCGCCTTGAACGCCGGATCGACCTCAGCCTCGGCGAGGAGGATCGCGCGGACTTCGTCGCCGAGCGTTGCGCGCTGATAGGCAGTGTTGGAGAACAGCAGCACGTCGACACCGGCTCGCACGGCGTTGACCACGGTCTGCTTCAGGTCGAAGTGGTCGCGGATTGCGCCCATCTCGAGATCGTCGGTGATCACCACGCCCTTGAAGCCCAACTTGCCGCGCAGCACGTCCTCGATCCACGGCTTCGACAGACTGGACGGCATGCCCGATGGGTCGACATTGGTGTCGATCAAGTGGCCGATCATCACCATGTCCTCGTACCCGCCGGCGATCAGCTCGCGATAGGGTTCGAGTTCGCTGTCCTGCCAGGTCTTGGTGATATCGACAAAGCCCTCGTGGCTGTCGGCGGTGGACGAGCCGTGGCCGGGGAAATGCTTGAGTGAGGTCAGCAGGCCCGCCGCATGGTGGGCGGCGATCACCTCGGCCGCGTACTCGGCGACGAGCTTGCCGTCCTTGCCGTAGGCGCGGCCATACTTCGCGATCACCTGGTTGTTCGGGTTGATCGACAGGTCGACCACCGGCGCGAAGTTGACGTTGAAACCCCAGGCGGCGACGCCCTCGGCCAGCCCGTCATAGATGCCGCGCGCCTCGGCCGGCGTGCTCCTCGCCGCGACGTCGGCCGCGTCGGGGATTTCCTTGAAGCCGACGGACTTGTCGAGCCGTTCGACCAGCCCGCCCTCCTGGTCGAGGGTGATGAACGGCGGCAGCCCAGCCGGCGCCGCCTCGCGGAACGCGGTGTTCATGGCGACGACCGCCTCGCGGCTCGCGACGTTGGTCTTGAGGTACATCACGCCACCGATGTCACCCGCCGCCACTTCGGCCCGGAGCGCCGCGACACCCTTGTCGTCGACGCCGTTGCCGACGAAGCCGACAACGATCATCTGCCCCGCCATCTGCTCGAGCGTCTGGGCCATGGCGGGCGAGGCAGCAAGGGGGAGAAGCGTCGCGAGGAGCATCGTGGCGAGGCGCATGAACGAGGGAACTCTCGGGAATCGGGAGGCGACAATTGGCCGAACAGTGCGGCGAAAGCTGGTCGGTGACGGGCTTTGACCTCGCAGTCAGTGCCTTCTCCCCTTGTGGGAGAAGGTGCCCGAAGGGCGGATGAGGGGCCGCGAAACGAAGTGTAGCGCGTTCCGAGCGGAAGCGAGGAGCGACACGGCACGCGGAGAGAGACCCCTCATCCGGCCTGTCGGCCACCTTCTCCCACAAGGGGAGAAGGCACCGACTGACAATCCGCGGCCAGACCGATTACCGGTTCTGCCGGTTCTCGATCAGGTCGGTCACCACGCCGGGGTCGGCGAGTGTCGTCGTATCCCCGAGCGCGCCATAGTCGTTCTCGGCGATCTTGCGCAGGATGCGGCGCATGATCTTGCCGGAGCGGGTCTTGGGCAGGCCGGGGGCGAACTGCATCAGGTCGGGCGAGGCGATGGCGCCGATCTCCTTGCGGACCCAGTTGCGGAGCTCGGTCTTCAGCGCGTCGTCGCCCTTCTCGCCGGCCATCAGGGTGACGTAGCAGTAGATGCCCTGCCCCTTGATGTCGTGCGGGTAACCGACGACCGCGGCTTCCGCGACCTTCGGGTGCGCCACCAGTGCGCTTTCCACCTCGGCGGTGCCGATGCGGTGGCCGGAGACGTTGAGCACGTCGTCGACGCGGCCGGTGATCCAGTAGTAGCCGTCCTCGTCGCGGCGGCAACCATCACCGGTGAAGTAGTAGCCCTTGTAGGTCTCGAAATAGGTGGAGACGAACCGCGCGTGGTCGCCATAGACAGTGCGCATCTGGCCCGGCCAGCTGTCGGCGATGCAAAGCACGCCCTCGGCCTTGGTCTGCTCCTGGAGCTTGCCCTCGGGCGACAGGACGATCGGCTTTATGCCGAAGAAGGGCTTCGTCGCCGAACCGGGCTTGGCAGCAATGGCGCCCGGCAGCGCCGAAATCAGGATGCCGCCGGTTTCGGTCTGCCACCAGGTGTCGACGATCTCGCAGCGCTCCTTGCCGACGTGCTTGTGGTACCAGAGCCAGGCTTCCGGGTTGATCGGCTCGCCCACTGAGCCGAGCAGGCGCAGGGACGGCATGGCGTACTGGTCGGGGATCTCGGCACCGGCGCCCATCAGCGCGCGGATGGCGGTGGGGGCGGTGTAGAAGATGTTGACCTTGTGCTTCTCGACAACCTGCCAGCAGCGGCCGGCATCGGGATAGCTCGGGATGCCCTCGAACATCAGCGTGGTCGCGCCGTTGGCGAGCGGGCCGTAGACGATGTAGCTGTGGCCGGTGACCCAGCCGACGTCGGCGGTGCACCAGTAGATCTCGCCCGGGCGGTAGTCGAACACGCGCTCGTGGGTCAGCGAGGCCCAGACGATGTAGCCGCCGGTGGTGTGCAGCACGCCCTTGGGCTTACCGGTGGAGCCCGAGGTGTAGAGGATGAACAGCGGATCCTCGGCATTCATCGGCTCCGGCGCGCACTCGGCCGAGACCTTGGCAGCCTCGTCGGCGTACCAGACGTCGCGGCCGGCCTGCATCGCAACCGCGTTGCCGGTATTCTTGACCACGATGACGCGCTCGACGCCCGGGGTCTTGAGCAGCGCTTCGTCGACGTTCTGCTTCAACGGAATGGTCTTGCCGCCGCGGCGGCCTTCGTCGGCCGTCAACACGATCTTGCTGTCGCAGTCGTTGATGCGGCCGGCGATGGAGTCGGGCGAGAAACCGCCGAAGATCACCGAGTGCACCGCGCCGATGCGGGCGCAGGCCAGCATCGCCACAGCGGTGTCGATGATCATCGGCATGTAGATGGTGACGCGATCGCCCTTCTTGACGCCGTTGGCTTTCAGCACATTTGCGAAGCGGCCGAGCCGCTCGTGCAGCTGGCGGTAGGTGATCTTGTCGTCGGTGCCCGGGATATCGCCTTCCCAGATGATGGCGGTCTCGTCGGCGCGGGTCGCAAGGTGGCGATCGACGCAGTTGTACGAGATGTTCAGTACCCCGTCCTCGAACCATTTGATCGAGACGTCGGGGTAGGCGTAGCTGGTGTTCTTGATCTTGGTCGGGGCCTTGATCCAGTCGATGCGCTGGGACTGCTCCTTCCAGAAGCCGTCCGGATCGCTCAGCGAGCGGGCGTACATTTCCTCGTACTGCGCCGCCGTGGTCCGCGTCCGTGCAATCGCCGCCGCGCTGGGGGCGAACACCAAACTCTCGCTCATCGCAAATCCTCCCGATTTTGCGAACCGTTCTAACCAAGCCCCGAAGGGTGGGCAAGCAGACCACTTGCCGCCTTTCGGCCTACGGCAACGCTTGGGAAACCCTTGCCGTAAACGCTTTCTCGGCGGTTTGCAGACAGAATGGCGGCAATACCATTTGGAGGCAGCGATGCCCGAACTCGGCTATCACGCCGCGCGACCCGACGAACTCGACATGATCCACGCCGAACTGATGGCGGTGATCGACGAGTCGCCGCACTATTCGGACCGCTTCAAGGAGCACGAGAAGAGTCGCTTGACGAAGGGGTTTTTGCGCGCGCTGCAGCGAGTGGACCCGTTCCACGTCATCATCCTGACGCAGGACGGCGTCGCCGGCGGCGGGCTGGTTTCCGGGCCGGAGACCGGCTCGATCTTCCGCTACTGGAGCTGGATCTTCCCGTCGCACAGGCAGAGCCGGCTCGGCATCTACGGCATGCGGGTGTTCGACGAGCATTGGGACAACGGCAAGTTCCACAAGGCGTTCACCTGGGTGCGGCCGGAGAACGAAGTCGCCCTCGCCCTGCTTCGCCGCTACGGCTACGAACAGGCGGCGCTGCTGCGCCAGCAGATCTTCGGGCAGGACTACGTGGTGATGGAAAAGTTCTACACCAAGGTCACCGAGGATTATGACTCGGGCATGAGCATGGGCCGCATCGCCAAATTCAAGGCGCGGGTGGATATGCTGTTGGGGCGGTAAGGCCTCAGACGTCCTTCACCCGCCGCGCCGCCAGCACCTCGCGCAGCCGCGGCCCGATCGATACGTCGATCCCGGCCATCTGTTTCGCGGTCAACCACATTGCGGCCGACCAGAAGGTCTGCGCGGCCAGCGCTGCTACTGCGGCGCCCATCAGGCCGTGCGCGGGCACCAGCAGGATGTTGGCGCCGACGAGGATGCCCATGCCGAGGCCGATGGCCGGGAGCGTGGCGTACGGACGGTCGTGGATCGACAGCACCAGCGCCGCGGGACCGAACAGCGAGCGGACGCAGAGCGCAAGGCAAAGCACCGCGAGCGGCACGACGCCGGCCTCGAACTCGGGGCCGAAGAGCATGAGCAGCAGCGGGCCGGCCACCACGACGATGGCGAACAGCGCGACCGAGATGGCGCAGGCGACGAGGTTCGCCTCGCCGATCTGCTTCAGGAACCCGGTGCGATCAGCCGCGGCGTTGCGCTCGAACATGTCGGGCAGCGTCACCGCGTAGACCGCCGAGACGCCGAACGCCACCAGCGAGAACACCCGGGTGCAGACGCCGAACACCGCAAGGCTTTCGCGGTCGAGGAAATGCGAGAGGATCAGCAGGTCGATATCGAAGAAGAAGTCGGTGGCGAGCGCGATCACCACCCAGGGCAACGCGAACCGCCACCAGCGCTTCGGCTCCGTAGAGGTGGCGGGCATCGCGTCCGGCACTTGCCGGACGGCGCGCAGCACCCAGGCGAACTGGGCGACTGCGATTGCGGCGAAGCCGATGGCGAGCAGCCAGATCAGCTCGGCGAACCTGGCTTCGGCGTCGCCCGCCATGGCGGCCAGCGCAAAGCAGAGGACGATGAGCAGCGGGCGGAAGATGGTATCGGCGAAGAAGCCGGCGAACGGGCGCTTCAGGCCGACCAACAGCGCGCTGTTGCAGTAGACAACGGCCGTCGCCAGCGCCATCAGGCAGGCGGGCAGCCAGTGGTCCAGCAGCACCCTGCCCGGCTCGCCGAACAACCCGGCGAGCGGGTAGCCGAAAACCAGCAGGATCAGTGAGGTGATGCCGACGTGACCGTAGGCACGCAGCATGAAGCCGCGCAGAAGCCTGCCCTCGCCCTTCGACCGGTACTCAGCGGCGAAATAGGTGCCGATGGTCTCGAAGCCGAGCGGCATCACCACCGCGACGATGTTCACCGTGGCGATAATCAAGAGGTACTCGCCCAGGATGTCGGCGCCCCAGAAGCGGGCGATGGCCGCCTGGGCGAGGAAGATCACCCCAGCCCCGAACAGCCGGGCACCGAAGATGACGCTCGATTGCGATAGCAACCGCTGGCGGAGGCTCATTCGGCGCTCCGCTGCTGGTCGGGCTTGGCCCGGTCGGGGCGTAGGCGGTCGACGTACCGGCCGAGCATGTGCGCCAGTTCGCGGCCGGCGAAAGCGCCTTCGCCGAGCAGGCGCGGCCACCAGTGGGCGGCGTAGTTGGCAACCGGCGGGACGGGGGTGATGAGGCCGCGCTCGCCGACCATGCCCTTCTTGAACTGGTGCAGGCCCTGGAAGCCGTCGGTGCCGCCGAGGTCGTACCAGCGCGCGGAGGTGTTGTCGCGCAGCCAGCGGATGATGTGCCAGTGGAGGTAGTAGCCGGCGCGCAGGTCGAGCGCCGCGCCGCTGGTGGCGCCGTAGAGATAGACCGCACGGTCGCCCGCCTTGAAGATGATGGCGCCGGCGACGATCTCGCCGCCGTGGCGGACGAAGAACAGCTCGGGCCGGAGCTTTGGGTTTGCCATCTCCAGCAGCGCGGGCACGGTGCCGTACGCCGAGTGATCGGGGAACTTCTTGCGGTCGACCATTTGCTCGTAGAGCGCATCGAACTCGACCCGGCGCTCCGGGCTCGCGTGCTCGAAGCTCAGCCCCGCCTTGTCCGCCTTGTTGAGGTGGTAGCGCCACTTCTGGTGGAAGCTCGCCCGCTGCTCGGCATCGGTGAGGCGCAGGTTGACGATGTAGCGGTCCGGGAACAGCAGCGTCGCGCCCTGGCGGAAGCCGCGGCTAAGCAGGTGCGCGTACTCGGCGTTGGCGGTGCCCATTGCAGCGCGCGGCAGCACCGAGAGCATCATGCGGCGCCGCACCGCGTACTCCTCGGACAGTGCCTCGATCATCCTGTTGTAGATGGCATTGGCGTCGGCGGTTTCCGTTCGGCGCAGCATCGGCGCCCACTTGGCGACGGCGATCGCACCAAGCCCCAACGGCAGTGGTTGCACCATGATCAGGCAGCCGCCGACCACCTCGCCTGCCAGCGTGAATAGCTGCGGCTCGAGCGCGACGCCGGGCCAGCGGGCCCGCGCGAAGGTGGCGAGCTGTTCCTGGCAGACGCCCTCGAAATCGGCGATCGCATCGTCCCACGCCTCGGGCTCGACCAGCCGCATGGCGAAGCTGGAGGCGACCGGCCGCGAGGGCACGGCGAACTGCGCGACAGGGCTGAGCGAAAGGGCGGCGAGCGACATGACGAAATCCGGCAGAGAACCTGCCGGACGCTATCGTCTCTCAGATGATGAAATCCCTACGGCCCGCCTCGCAATGCGAGGAAACTCGGGCCGTGGTTACGGGCGCGTTAGTGGACGCCGGGAACCGGCGGCGCACCCTTGATCAGCGGAATCATCGGCAGCGTGTGTCCGAGCAGCTGGTCGGCGCCCTCGTAGAGCATTTTGACCGCCACATAGAGGATGATCACGAGGCCGAGCCAGGCGATCCAGCGGTAGCGGTGCAGCAGGCCTGCCACCAGTGTCGCGGCGACCCCCATCAGCAGCACCGAAAGGCCGAGCCCGAAGATCAGCGCCACTTCGTGGTGCTGTGCCGCGCCGGCCACCGCCAGCACGTTGTCGAGCGACATCGAGACGTCGGCGATGATGATCTGCCAGACGGCTGCCTTCAGCGTCTTCTTCTTCTTGCCCGAGACGGTACCGTCGGCGTTGAGGTCCGCGTCTTCCAGCGCCTCGGTGGCGTTGTGCTCGTCCTCATGCGAGACCGACAGCTCGCGGTACATCTTCCAGCAGACCCAGAGCAGCAGCAGGCCGCCCGCGATCAGCAAGCCGCCGCCGAGCGCGAGGAGTTGTGTGGTGATCAGCGCGAAACAGATGCGGAGGATCGTCGCGGCGATGATGCCGATGAGGATGGCCTTGCGGCGCAGATCGGCCGGCAGCCCGGCTGCCGCGAGCCCGATGACGACAGCATTGTCGCCAGCGAGCACCAGATCGATCATGATAACCTGAAAGAATGCCGCAAAAGCCGAAGCATCAAGGCCGAAGGGCATTCCGGGGTATCTCCGCGCTCAAAAGGGTGATGGGGCTATGTAAGCGGGTCGGCGGGCCTTGTGAAGTGCGCCGTTCGATCAATTCGGGCCCGACGAACGCTTTGCACAGCCCTGCTCCGGTTCCGGATGGACTGCGATCCGCGCGCCCGAGAATCGATTCGGCTGCGTGGCCGGAGCCCGACGGCAAGCGCTGCGAGCCGGCATCCAGGCCGCTTCCCCGAACGGGGATGATCCCGGTTCGGTTCGCGTTATCAAAGCTTTAGGGGGACTTGGTGGGTGCGCACGGACTCGAACCGTGGACCCGCTGATTAAGAGTCAGCTGCTCTACCATCTGAGCTACGCACCCTGTCCGAGCGGCTGACTATCAGGGGTCCCCCACCTTGTCCAGCACCTATTCGCGTTGCTGTGGACTTTCGTGCTTTTGCCAGATTGGTAAGTTAACGCCCGCAACGCGCTAGCCCCACGAAGAGCCTAATGAACGAGCTGCCCGCCGATCCAACCGAAGTGATTTCCCTGCCGCTGCGCTGGCTTGCCGACAACGCGGTGGCGCTGACCAGTGCGGTCGTCGTGCTGGTGGTCGGCTGGTATCTGGCGCGCGTCTTGTCGCGCATCGTGCGCAACCTGCTGCCGCGCGCCTATGGCGTCGACAAGAATTTCGCGCCGCTGCTGGCGCAGGTGACGCGTTACGGCATCATCATCTTCGCGTTGGTGACGGCGCTGAGCTTCCTCGGCGTCTCCAGCGCCTCGATCTACGCCGTGCTCGGCGCAGCCGGCCTTGCCATCGCGCTGGCGCTGCAGGGCACCCTCGCCAACATCGCCGCCGGAATCATGCTGGTGTGGCTCCGCCCCATCGCTATCGGCGAATACATCGTGGGCGACGGCGTGGCGGGCGTGGTGGTGGAGATCGGGCTGTTCGGCACGCGGCTGCGCTCGACCAGCGGGCTCTACATCTTCACGCCGAATCAAAAGCTCTGGTCGTCGGCGATCACCAATCACAGTCGCGAACTGCGCCGGCGCATCGACGTCAACATCACGGTGCCCGATTCGATCAACGTGGCGGCGGCGCGCCGGACGATGCTGAAGATCGCCACCTCGGACAAGCGGGTGCAGGTCGATCCGCCGCCGACCGTCCACGTCGAGAGCTTTGTCGGCGACAAGATCATGCTGCAGCTGCGCGCCTGGGTGTCGACGCCCGAGTACCTGCCGACGCTGCGCGACCTGACCGAAAAGGCCAAGTTCGCCATCAACAAGATGCTCTCGGCCGACGACGAGCACGTCCAGGTGGAACTGGCGGCCGATCCGCACACGCAGGGCGCGGGAGAGCGGACGCCGGATCTGACTTAAGGGGCGCACTCAGCAAACGGACATCCCCGCTTTCGCGGGGATGATGCCTAGTTTGTGGCGACGTTCAGGACAAACGCCTCAAGCGTGCCCGTCGAGCCCCTTGAACGCGTCCTTGCCCCAGATTGCCTCGACCTGACCGTTCTTACCGCAGCCGGCACGGTAGCGGGCGTAGTGCTGGGCGCGGGTGAGGCCGTTCTGCAGCATCTCCGAGCCCTTCCAGAAGTCCTGGTGATAGCCCTCGGCCGGCCAGAAGGTCGGGGCCATGGCGACGATGGTGGCGACCGGCTTACCGAGCGCGGTGGCGGTGGCCTCCTTGGCGGCCTCGGCTTCCTTCAACTCGGTGTCGTTCCCGGCATAGATCGCCGTGGTGTAGCTCTCGCCGTAATCGCAGAACTGGCCGCGCGTCTCGATCGGGTCGATCAGGTGGAAGAAGGTGTCGACCAGCTTGTCATAGCTTGTGACTGCCGGATCGTAGACGACCTTCACCGCCTCGCGATGCCCGGTGGTCTCGGTCACAACCTGCTCGTAGGTCGGGTTGTCGACATGCCCGCCGATGTAGCCCGAGGTCGTGGAGAGGACGCCCGGCGCGTGGTCGAAATCGCTCTCGATCGACCAGAAGCAGCCACCGGCGAAGATCGCCGTCGCTGTCTCGGCGCCCTGTGCGCCCGTCATCCCCAGCGTACCCACGATGGCTACCGCGAGCGCCAGCTTGTTCTTCATCATGAAAGTCCACCCCGAAGGTTTTGATTGCGGCGATAATCGTCCCGCACTCGCGTCACGCACAACACAAACTAACGTGCAGCCAGGCGATGTAACCATTGAGATACGTGGTGCGAATAGATGGAGTTGCAGCGCGCCGCCGGCAGGGTAAGTTCCGCCACCATGCGCCCCATCCTCACGCCCCTCGCCCAGTCCCTGCCCTCGACCGTACCGTTCACCGGCCCCGAAGCGCTGGAGCGGCGCACCGGGGTACCGTTCCGGGCGCGGGTGGGTGCCAACGAGAGCGGTTTCGGCCCGTCGCCGAAAGTGATCGAGGCCATCGCCGCGGCGGCCAGCGGCGTCTGGATGTACGGCGATCCCGAGGTGCACGACCTCAAGGCGGCGGTGGCGCTGCATCTGAGCATCCCCGCGGCCAATGTCGCGATCGGCGAGGGTATTGATGGTCTACATGGGCTGATCGCCCGGCTGATCACCGAACCCGGCGATGTCGCGGTGACCTCGCTCGGCGCCTATCCGACGTTCAACTATCATGTGGCTGGCTTCGGCGGTCGCATCGTCGCGGTGCCGTACTCCGGCAACCACGAAGACCTGGGCGCTTTGACCGAGGCAGCGCGGCGCGAGCGGGCCAAGGTGATCTACCTCTCCAACCCCGACAACCCGATGGGGACGTGGTGGAGTGCCGCCGAGATCGAGCGCTTCATCGGCGAGGTGACGGAGGAGACGCTGATCCTCCTCGACGAGGCCTATTGCGAGACGGCGCCGGCAGGCACCCTGCCCGCGCTCGACATCACTCGCCCCAACCTGATCCGTACCCGTACCTTCTCCAAGGCCTACGGGCTCGCCGGCATGCGCGTCGGCTATGCCATCGGCGAGGCCGGCTTCATCAAGGCGTTCGACAAGGTGCGGAACCATTTTGGCGTCACCCGGCTGAGCCAGGTCGCCGCTATGGCGGCGCTGGCGGACCAGGATTGGCTGGCACAGGTGGTGGCGAAAGTCGCCGCCGGACGCGAGCGGACTTACGCTATCGCGGCTGAGAACGGTCTCGCCTCGGTGCCGTCGGCTACCAACTTCGTCGCCATCGATTGCGGCAGCGACGGCGACTACGCCATGCGGGTGCTGAAGGCGCTCGAGGCGCGCGGCGTGTTCGTCCGCAAGCCCATGGCGCCGGGGCTCGACCGCCACATCCGCATCAGCGTCGGACGGCCGGAAGAGCTGGATGTGGTGGCCGCCGAGCTGCCGCGCGCGCTGGGCGAAGCCGCCGGTTAATAACTCTTGATTAATTCCGATCCCGAACACTTCTTTAGCGAACGTGCTATCTATTGAGGGCTCGATAATGGGGCCATCTCATGGGCAGAACGCTCCCTGAGGTAGATCGGCGAGGGCACCTGCGTGCGCGGGAACAATGGCGGAGCAGCATCGCTGCTTGCCTGGGGCTTGCCTTTGCCCTGCTCTCCACATGGCTGTCGCCTGCCATCGCCCAGGATCAGACGGTCGCCATCCACCTCATCGATATGGCACAGGACTCGGAGCTGTCGGGAACCGCCGCAAGCCTGGCGGCCGGCTGGTACGACGAGACCGAGAAGACCTGGGTGAGCGGCTTCGAGCTCGCCAAGGGCGAGTGGGTGCCGTTCGCCCAGTGGTATCGCACCGATTGGCCGGACACCCGCGTCGACATGCTCACCCAGTTCGGCGACGATTTCGGCCTGCTCTGGGGCTTTGGCACCGGCGAGCGGGGCGAGAAATACACCATCGATCCCAGCCTCAGGCTCGGCTTCGTCGCCCAGGCCCATCCGAGCGCCAACTCCGTCCTGGCCCTGACGGTGCGCACCATCGCCTGGGGCGACCTCAACGAACAGACTTGCGAGGGCGACTACGGCGATATCGGCGGCGTCCAGACCGTCAATTGCCGCCTCGCCGCAACGTACCTGCCGCCGGAGGAAACGTTGCAATACCTCGCCCACGCCGAACCGAACCGGCTCCACATTTCGCTGACCTACAGCGCCAGTTTCTAGGCTTTCAGGAGTGCACGCCATGACCACGCGTATCCAGTATCTCGTAACCGCAGCCGTCGCCGCCCTCATGCTGGTGGGCGGCGTTTCCACCTCGATCGCCCAAACCGTGCCGGCTTACAAAAGCTGGATGAGCCCGGACGTCGCCGACGCCTGGACCCAGGGCTACAAGGGCCAGAAGACCACCATCACCGTCATCGACGACTTCACCAGCGGCTCGAAGTTCGGCGGCAATCTCGGCACCGGCTCGCTGGTGCAGCGCCACGGCGAGTGGACCCGGCTCGAAGCCAGCATGATCGCGCCGCTGGCGACGATGAAGTCGCAGAGCTTCTACTCCGGCACCACGGTCAACCTCGCGGCCGGGCTCAACATCCTGAACCTCAGCTACGGCATGTACGCGCGGGGTACCTACAGCCTCGGCCAGATCGGCTGGAGCGCGCAGGAATCCTCGATCATCAGCTACGCCAAGAACGGCAAGGCGGTGGTCGTAAAGGCGGCCGGCAACGACGGCGTCGCCATCGGCTCCAACAATTCGGCCGGCAACAAGGACTTCCTCAACCTCGCGCTCTCGGGCACGCAATCAGCCATCTACGTCGGCGCGCTCACCAAGAACGGCACCACCACCAGCCAGGCCGGCCTCGCCTCGTACTCGAACAAGGCCGGCACCAATACGGCGATCCAGAGCCACTTCCTCGTGGTGGGCGTCGACAGCAGCAAGACCGGCCTCGCGGGCACCTCGTTCGCAGCGCCGATCATCTCGGGCTATGCGGCGATCCTGGGCAGCAAGTTCACCACCGCCACGCCGACGCAGATCACCAACCAGTTGCTGAACACGGCCCGCAAGGACACGCTGCTCAACTACAACGCCGCCACCTACGGCATGGGCGAAGCCAGCCTCGGCCGGGCCCTCGCGCCGCTGACGATCCGCTAGGACCGGATCTTTCTTCGGGGTGGCAGACTGCTGCCACCCCTGCTGATGTCACGCCGATGAGTGGGTGAACGTACTAGATCACCCCAGCTCTTTCCGCGCCCCCAAGAGGATGCTCGTCTCGGTGTTGGCGATGCCGTCGATCTGGCGGACCTTGCGCAGCAGCTCGTCGAACTCGCGCAACGTCGGCGTCTCGATCTCGGCCACCACGTCCCAGCGCCCATTGGTGGTGTAGAGCCCACGAATCTCCGGAAACCCGGCCAGCCGGCGGATGATCTGCTCGGAGTTCTTGCCGTCCACCTCGACCATGGTGACGGCGCGTACGGCGTCGGCCCGCCCCTGCGCCTGCACCATCACCGTGTAGCCGGCGATCGCGCCGGAGCGTTCGAGCCGCTCCATCCGGGCCGTCACCGTGGCGCGCGATACGCCGAGCTGGGCGGCGAGCTTCGCCACCGGCATTCGCCCATCGGTGCGCAGCAGCGCGATCAGGCGGTAGTCGAGGTCATCGAGGCTCGATGTACCATTTGTCATTCTAGCCCGTCACTTTGCACAATTGGATGTGCAATCTTATCACTTGTTCGGCTTTTCGTCAGCATCGGTCCGACCTCACATAGTGAGGAACCCAAACCGAGGACACCCCGATGCTCCACGACGCCCGCGCCCGCCGCCCCTCTGCCGGTTACCGCATCGACCTGATCGGTGTGCCGACCGATGCCGGTGCGTCCTGCCGCGGCGCCGCCCTCGGTCCGGATGACCTGCGCACCGCGGGCCTCGCGGAACGCCTTGCCGGGCTCGGCTATGCCGTCGCTGACCTCGGCGATATCAGCGTCAACCGTCGTCTCCCCGCCGCCGCCGAAATCGACGCGCTGGCCATCGGCGCCAGCGAGGCCGGCTATCGCAGCCTCGAGAACGGCGCGCGGCCGGTCTTCCTCGGCGGCGATCACTCCATCTCGATGGGCTCGATTGCCGGTGTCGCCAGGCACTGCCGCGATGTCGGCCGGCCGCTGTTCGTCCTGTGGTTCGACGCCCATGGCGATTTCAACACCTGGGCCACCACCGAGACCGGGAACATCCACGGCATGTCGCTGGCGCGCCTCTGCGGCGAGCCCGGCTTCGCCAACGACGACAGCTGGTTCGCGTCGGTCGATCCGGCCAACGTGATGATCCTCGGCGCCCGCGCGCTCGACTGCGAGGAGGCGCAGCTCATCGACGAGCGCGGCGTGCAGGTGGTGGACATGGACACCGTCCGCGTTGCCGGCGTCGCTGCGCCGCTCCGCCGCTTCCTCAACCGCGTCGAGGCGGTGAACGGGCACCTCCACCTGTCGCTCGATGTCGACGCGATGGACCCCGCCCTGGCCCCCGGCGTCGGCACCACCGTGCCCGGCGGGCTGTCGCTCGCCGAGGGCGAAGTGGTGATGGACATGCTGCACCAGAGCGGCCGCGTCGGCTCGCTCGACCTCGTCGAGCTCAACCCCATTCTCGACCATCTCGGCAAGAGCGCCGACCTGATGGTCGACCTCACCGCCCGCCTGTTCGGCGAGCACAGCGCAACGCCAACCACGCGGCACCTGACCGAACACGTCGGCGCCTGACCACAACACGAGCACTCGAAGCCTGACTGCTCCAGCAAAGTAAGAGGCTGTTATGACCCAATTCATTGGCACCGGCGACATCCGCGCCCTGCTGCACGCCACCGGCATCGAGGAATTTCTCACCGGCCTCGCCGGATACATCGAGGCGGATTTCCGCCGCTGGGAGAGTTTTGAGAAGGCGGCGCGGCTCGCCAGCCACAGCCGCGACGGCGTCATCGAACTGATGCCCGCCTCCGATGGCGACCTCTACGCGATGAAGTTCGTCAACGGTCATCCGAAGAACACCGCCGCCGGCAAGCTGACCGTTACCGCGTTCGGTGTCCTCGCGGACGTCGCCACCGGCTACCCAGTGCTGGTGTCCGAGATGACCATCCTCACCGCGCTCCGCACCGCCGCCACTTCGGCGGTCGCGGCCCGCGCCCTCGCCCGCCCCGACAGCCGCGTCATGGCGCTGATCGGCGCCGGCGCGCAGTCGGAGTTCCAGGCGTTGGCGTTCAAGGCGCTGCTCGGCATCGAGGAAGTGCGCGTGTTCGATATCGACCCTGAGGCGGTCGACAAGTTCTGCCTCAACCTCGCTGGCGCAGGTTTGCGGATCATCCGCGCCGGCTCGGCCGCCGAGGCGGTGCGCGGTGCCGACATCGTCACCACATGCACTGCCGCCAAGACCCGCGCCCACGTCCTGACGCCTGACCTCATCGCGCCCGGCATGCACCTCAACGCCATCGGCGGCGATTGCCCGGGCAAGACCGAGCTGCACCCCGATATCGTCGCCAGCGCCGCGGTGTTCACGGAGTACACGCCGCAGACCCGGATCGAGGGTGAGATCCAGCAGGTGCCGGCGGACTTCCCGGTCACCGAACTGTGGCAGGTGCTGGCCGGCAAGGCCGCGGGACGCCGCTCAGCCAACGAGATCACGCTGTTCGACTCGGTCGGCTTCGCCATCGAGGACTTCTCGACCCTGCGCTACGTCCGCGACCTCAGCCAGGCCAGCGTCCGCGACATCGACCTGGTCCCCGACCTCGACGACCCCAAGGACCTGTTCGGTTTGGTTGCTCAGAGCCCGAAATGGGCAACAATCGCCGCCTCGACCGCCGCCGGATCGACCCACCAGGGCCTGTCGCCCTCATCGGCAGCGCCTTCCGTGGGCTCGCCGAAGACGTAACCGAGCTGCCCCGGGGTCTGGTTGATCAGCACGTCGGTCTCGACGAACCATTGCCGGGCGCTGACCATCAGCACCTTGGCGGCCGGATCGGTGAACACTGTGCTGTGCATCGCCGATCCGCCAAGCCCGGCGATCATCTTCGCGTCGCTGAACAGCGCGATCTGCGCCTCGATGGGCAAGAGCTCCGGGTGGATGATCCGGAATCCGTAGCGCTCGAACAGCGCCTCGATCTCGGCTTCATTGCTGAGCCGGCGGCGGCGTATTTTCGCGCGCGAAATGAAGACGCGCTCGGAACGTTCGATATCGGACAGTGCACCGACGCTCCGCAGCCGCGTGAACGCGTCCCGCGCCATCGGATGGATGAAGCGATCAAGGTGGATCAGCCGATCGGGCAGATAGGCCCGCCGGCAGAACAGCGGTTCGCGGAAGTGGCGGATGCGCGCCGGATCGATCCCCATGCCGCGGACCAGCGTCTCGAAGGTCGGTGAGCGGGGCAGCGACGTCGCGATCTCGATGCCGTCTGGCACGCGGTCGAGCAGCAACAGCTTGGGCATGGCTTCGAGCAGGTTGTGCCCGAAGTTGGAGGTCACGTTGCTTTCGACGACGAAGAGTTCTTCTGCCTCGTCGGGCAGAGAAAGCAGTCGCGGCGGCCTCGACTGCAGCCCCGCCCTGGCGCCTTTCATCATCGCTACCTCGTAGCTCTGGGGCAGGATCTCGCTACGCCGCCGGTCGACGAACAGATGGCCGGGAACGAGCACTACATCCTCGGCAACCGTGATGCCGGGTTCCCTGCCCTTCGCTTCTACGGGCAGCCGACCGATCTTCTCGGGTACGATCGGGCCGTAGACCGTGGGGCGCGTGATCGGCACAGCGATCGTTGCCGGGCGTGCAGGAACAGATGCCGGCGCCGGAGGCCAAGGTGGCGGCCGCAGGCGCAAGCGCTCGGGCCGGGCAAAGTTCAGCAGCCCGAAAAGCCACCAACGCGCCAGGCGACCTGCCTGTCGCAGGCGGCCAACCACGTTCCGTCTGATGTTTCCCCACCGCATGACCGCCCCGCAACTCGCGCTTTCGAGATGCCTCAAACCGGGTGATCCGGCAAGCGCGAAGGCCCGCAGCTACTGTCCCGTCACCGCGATCTCAGCCATCAGCCCGCGATGGTTGGAACCCATCGAGTCGTCGAGCGACTTCACCTCGGTGATCACCAAGGGGGCGCGGGTGAAGATATTGTCGATGGGCACGCCGACCGGGCCGAGGCGGACCGGCCAGGTGGCTGGGTAGAATGGGCCAGGGGCGAGGCCACGTCGCTGCACCAAGCCGTCGATGCTCGCGGACCAGGCGGCGGCGTTGAAATCGCCAGCCAGCACCAACGGGCCCTCGAGCCGGCCGATCGCTGCGCCAAGGTTAGCCACCTCCTCGCCGGCGAAATCGTCGAAATAGGGTTTTACCAGGTGCGCCGCGACGATGTTGATCCGCTGTCCGGCGATCGTGGTGCTGGCCGTCACCAGCCGGTTCTGCCAGGCGCCACTCATCGACCGGACGGTGATGTCGGCCAGCGGCGTGCGCGACAGGATCACCACGCCGCCGCAGCGTGAGCCATCTTCGCAGCCGGCATAGTAGGGAAAGACCGCCCTGAGGATCGCGACATGCTTGGCGATCGGCGCCGCCTCCATCAGCACCGCTACGTCGGCGCCCGACCCGGCGATGAATTTCGCAATGTTCTCGCCGTTCTGGTTGACCGCGAGGAGATTGAAACTCAGCAGCTTCAGCAGTGGCTTGTGCGGGGTCGCGGCCAGCGCGAAGCGCGCTTCCTGCTGGTGGTAGATGACCGCCGCGCCCTGCCCGGCGCTGATGGCGAAGACCAGCACGAACAGCCACGCCCGCCGCCACGCGCCGCCGATGAACAGCAGCACCGTGAGGCCGAGCAGCGCGGCGGCGATGTGGAAGCGGAGCGACTGCAGCAGCGCCTGCCCGGGCACGCCGAAATCGTAGCTGACGGCCACCAGCACACCGCACACCACCAGCGCCAGCGCGGTGATCGCCCCCCTCAGCTCTCGCAACATGCCGCCTCCGTTAGAGATACTTGGCCATCTGCACGCAGTCGCTGGCGATGCCCTGCAACTCAGAGGCGTCCCACAGCTCGTGCTGCCAGCCACGCTTCTCGTAGAAGCCGACCGCATCGGGCGCCGAGTTGACCAGCAGCGTGGTGATGCCGAGCCGGTGGGCGTGGTCGGCGATCAACTGCTCCATCACCGAGCCGTGCCCCTCGCGCTGCCGCTCCGCCGCAATGACCACAAGGCGCAGCTTGGCAACGCCCTTGACCAGATCGAGCCGGGCCGTGCCGATCCGCTCACCATCCAGCACCAGCAGGAATTTCAGGTGGTTGGACACAGCGTCGTCAGGATGGTCGTCGTTGTAAATCGCGGCACGGCCACGGCGCGCGAACAGCACATCACGACGCAGCCGGTGCATCGCCGCGAGATCCTCAGCGCTCGTCGCGCGTCTCAGTTCGTATCCCACTGGGCCCCCCAGCCGCCTCCAGCAATTCGACCGCCTCACCGAACCCGATTGCCCGCGCGTCGTCCAGTGCCGTCGCGTATTGGTCGATCCTCGTTCTCAGTCGAGGATCGGCCCCGGCAGCGAGCAGCATGCGGACAGCCACCGCGTCCCGCTGGTTGACGGCGTGGTGCAGCGGCGTCCAGTCGTTGATGCCGCGGGCGTCGACATCGGCGCCATGGGTGAGCAGCACGGCGAGCACGTCATGCCGCGGGGGCGCATCGCGCGACAGCGCCGCGAACAGGGCTGGAAATCCGTCATCCGCCGCGAAATTGACGTCGGCGCCGGCCTCGATCATCGACGCGACGAAGGCCGGCGGGCTCCAGTAGATGGCGTAGACCAGGGCATGTCCGCCGCCGAAGGTTTCGGGCAGTTCGGCATCGAACCAGCGCCGATCACCCAGCGAGTCGGCCAGGGCGTCGGCGTCGCCCGCGACGAAGCCGGCGTGGATGGCAATGTCGCGTTCGGCCCTGGCCTCGCTCATCCGGCGCTCGCACTATCGGCAGATAAGGGAAGGGCCGCCCTGCGGCGGCCCCTTGGGGTCAGCTGGCGGCCACGGCTTCCGTGGCGCCCTGCGCCGCCGCGCCGCGTTCGAGCAGCAGGCGGTTGTAGGCGTTGATATAGGCACGGGCCGAAGCGACCAGCGTATCGGGCTCGGCGGCGTTGCCGGAGACGATGCGGCCGTTCATTTCGAGGCGTACATGGGCGCTCGCCTGCGCGTCGGTGCCACCAGTGACGCCGTCGATGGCGTAGAGCACCAGGTGCGGGTCCTTGCCGATCGCTTCCTTGATGGCGTTGAAGATCGCATCCACCGAGCCGGTGCCGTCGTACGACGCCCGCACGTCAACGCCATCGATGGCGAGCGTCAGCTCGCAATGGTGCACGCCGCCGGTCTTCGAGATCACCGACATATCGACCAGCTTGATGCGATCATCGACCGAGCCGGCCTCGTCATCGACCAGCGCGACGATGTCGGCGTCGTAGACGTGCTTCTTGCGGTCAGCCAGATCCTTGAAGCGAACGAATGCCTCCTGGAAGGCATTATCGCCAAGGTCGTAGCCCAGTTCCTTCAACTTGTCCTTGAAGGCGGCGCGACCCGAGTGCTTGCCCATCACCAGGGTGGTTTCCTTGATGCCGACCGAGGCCGGCGTCATGATCTCGTAGGTCTGGGCGTTCTTCAGCATGCCATCCTGATGGATGCCGCTCTCGTGCGCGAAGGCATTCTTGCCGACGATCGCCTTGTTGTACTGCACCGGAAAGTTCGCGGCAGCCGAAACGACCTTGCTGGCGCGGCTCAGGTGGGTGGAGTCGATCTGGGTGTCGTAGGGCATGGCGTCGCCGCGGGTGCGCAGCGCCATCACCACTTCCTCGAGCGCAGCGTTGCCGGCACGCTCGCCGAGGCCGTTGATGGTGCATTCGATCTGCCGTGCACCACCGCGCACCGCTGCCAGCGAGTTGGCGACCGCGAGGCCGAGGTCGTTATGGCAGTGGGCCGAGAAGATCACCTTGTCGGCGCCGGGGACGCGCTCGATGATCGAGCGGAACATCGCCTCGTGCTCGGCCGGGATGGCGTAGCCGACGGTATCGGGCAGGTTGATGGTGGTGGCACCGGCCTTGATGGCGAGCTCGACGCAGCGGGCCAGATAGTCGATCGGCGTGCGGGTCGCGTCCATCGCCGACCATTCGACGTTGTCGATGAGGTTGCGCGCCTGGGTGACCGTGGCGGTGATGATCTCCAGCACCTGCTCCTCGGTCTTCTTCATCTGGTGGGCCAGATGAATCGGCGAGGTCGAGACGAAGGTGTGGATGCGACCCTGCTTGGCGTGCCGCACCGCTTCGCCGGCGCGGGCGATATCGCCCGGAATGGCCCGGGCGAGGCCGGCGACCACCGAGTTCTTCACTTGCTTGGCCACCGCCACGACGGCCTCGAAATCGCCGTTCGAGGCGATCGGGAAGCCGGCCTCGATGATGTCGACGCCCATCTCGTCGAGGGCTTCGGCGACCTGGAGTTTTTCTTCCAGCGTCATCGTCGCGCCGGGGCTCTGCTCGCCGTCGCGCAACGTCGTATCGAAGATGAATACGCGGTCTTTGTTGGAAGAGCTTGCCTTGTTGCTCTGTGCCGCTGCCTGGGTGCTCATTTAGGTTCTTCCTATCAAACGGCCGGGGTTCGAAAACCGTCGCGACCGGACAAATCGTTGTTCGGTGTACTGCGCGCTCCCCTGACCACCCGCTCGTTAGCCGAGCCGTCGGTTATCAGGGGCTGATAAGAAGGAGGAGCAGGGCGGCCGGAAGCAGCAGCAGAGCGGCCGCAATCATCAGCCGGCTCTCACGAGCCTTCTGCTGGGCGGCGGCTATGGCAATGGCGCGGTTGCGCTGCATTCGTCAGACCAAAAACAAGCTACGGCGCAAATACTGCGCGAATTCGCCAGCCAGCGCAAGCCTCAGTGCGGCGATGGTTACCCGAAAGTCAGCACCGCACTACCGATGACCAGCACGTAGGTCGCGGTCGCGACCATGCCGATCTTGGGCGCGCGCATCGCGGCCTCCCGGTCACCGGCCTCGGCCTTCTTGCCGTTGATGCCGGCGTAGATGACGAGGCCGAGCAGCACGAGCACCAGCACCATCTTCACCCAGAACCAGACGGTGAAGCCACCCACGCCACCGAATTTCAGCCAGACGAGCAGCGGGCCGGTGATGATCAGCAAGCCGAACCCGACACGACCGACCTTTGAAAGCCCTTCAAGGAGGGAAAACAGCAGCGGACGCGTCTCGGCCGTGGCCGTCTTCATCCGGCTGCCGACGACCGGCAAACCGAAAGCGGCAGCGCCACCCAGCCCCAGTCCAACCAGATGAATCCAAAACAGAATATCGTTGAGAACGTCCATACGTGCCCTCCCCCCAGGATCAGCGCAGACGTGAGCAGATTACGCTCTTCTGATGACGCTAGGAAGTGAGCGGAGACGAATGTGAACGGTTCGCGGGCCGCCGCTGGACTTGCCTATCTGGCGAGCAGTCCAGCGGTCACCAGCGCATAGACGCGGTCGAAACCGGCGTCCACGTCCGGCGCGCTCCACTCGCCGCCATGGGCAGGATCGTGAAACCGGACCGTGGCGTCGAACATCGCCTGCGCCGTGGCGCGCGAATCGACTGGCCGGAACTCGCCGCTGGCGATGCCGGCGGCAAGGATGGTCTCGAGCTGGCCGACAAGGTTGTCGACGTGCTGCGCCACCACCTCGCGCGCCTCGGCGAAGATGGTGCGCGACACCGAAAACAGCTCCGGGTCGCCCTTGACCTTCTCCCGCTTCAACCTGAGCAGGGTGTCGAACCACCGCCGGAGGCGCTGCTCCGGCGCCTCCTTCGAGTTGGCGATCGCCGCCAGCGGATCCGAGGTGCGCTTCAGCCAGCCCTCGACCACGGCGTCGCGCAGCGCCACCTTGCTGTCGAAGTGCCGGTAGACGCTGCCGTGGCTGACCCCGAGCAACCGGGCCACATCGACCACGGTGGTCTTGTGCGGCCCAAAGCGGCGAAACACCTGTTCCGCCGCTTCGAGAATGCGTTCGCGGGTCAAGACCTCGTTCATCGGGCTCCAGTTCGCTCGCTGTCGAGCATTGCCATCTGCGCCGGCAGGTAGCGCTCGCCCCGCGCGGCATTCGGCGGCACGGCTCCTTCGATGGCCGACAGATCGGCCTCCGTCAACACCACATCGAGCGCGCCGAGCGCCTCGGTGAGCCGATCCGGTCGGCGGGCGCCGATGACCGGGACGATGTCCCTGCCCTGCGCCAGCACCCAGGCGATTGCCAGCTGAGCGACGCTGATGCCCTTGGCGGCCGCGATCTCGCGAAGCTTTTCCACCAGTTGCAGGTTGTGATCGACGTTCTCGGCGCTGAAGCGCGGGCTGTGGCCCCGGAAGTCGCCTACGGCCAGGCCGCCCTTGCTCCAGTGGCCGCTGATCAGGCCGCGCGACAGCACGCCATAGGCGGTGATGCCGATGCCGAGCTCGCGGGTCGCCGACAGGATGGCGCCCTCAATGCCGCGCGAAATCAGCGAGTACTCGATCTGCAGGTCGACCACCGGATGCACGGCATTGGCGCGGCGGATGGTCTCCGGCCCGACCTCGGAGAGCCCGAGATGGCGGACATAGCCGGCGTCGATCATCTCCTTGATGGCGCCGACGGTGTCCTCGATCGGTACGTTCGGATCGAGCCGCGCCGGCCGGTAGATGTCGATGTGGTCGACGCCGAGGCGCTCGAGAGTATAGGCCAGCGCGGTCTTCACTGCCGCCGGGCGGCCGTCGAAGCCGAACCACGCGCCGTTCGGCCCGCGCTGGGCGCCGAACTTGACGCTGAGCACGGCATTGTCGCGCCGGCCCTTCAGCGCTTCGCCGAGCAGCATCTCGTTGTGGCCCATGCCGTAGAAATCGCCGGTGTCGATCAGCGTGACGCCGGCATCCAGCGCCGCATGTACGGTCGCGATGCTCTCGCTGCGGTCAGAGGGCCCGTAGGTGCCCGACATTCCCATGGCGCCCAGCCCGAGGGCGGACACGACGGGGCCCGATGTTCCAAGCGTGCGATGATCCATGACCAGTCTCCTTGTGGTGAGACTGTTCATGTGGATGACGACTGACAAAATTGCAAGTCTGTCAGTTGATATTCGTTTGGGGCTAGTCCCCGAGGTTGAGGACGCCCTCGCCGACGATCACCGCGTGGCCGCCAATGCCGCCGTGGGTCAGCTTGTCGTCGTCCTTGCGAACCTGCAGCGTGATCAGGCTCGGGCGGCCCATCTCGTGCCCCTGGCGCAGACGGAACTCGTGCTGGCCGTTATCGGTGTGGCGGGCGAGAAGCCCGATGAGCGCCGCGGCCGCCGAGCCGGTGGCCGGATCCTCGCCCTGCCCCATCCCCGGCGAGAACATCCGCGCCGCAAAGTCGTTGCCCCGCTCTTCCGGCGTCTGGGTGAAGACGTAGATCGAGCCGTGCCCCTCCGGATAGCTCTCGTCCCAGCCGCGCCGCTCGAGGCGAATGCGCTTCAGCGCCGCCGCGTCCCGGACCGGCAGCAGGTAATACGGCACGCCGGCCGAGAACAAAGCCGGCTGGTACGGGCCGCAGCCGATCTCGTCGGGAGCCAGCCCGAGCGTTGCAGCGATGGCTTCGACCGAGGGCGCCTTGCCGATTTCTTCGGGCAGGCGCGGCAGGGCGAAGCGGGCGAGCCCGACGTCCTTCTCCACGCGCTCGATCACACAGGTAATGACGCCGACCTTCTCTTCGAGCCGCACCGCCGAGCTGCGATTCTGCAGCCCGAGGACCACCGCGGCGCCGACCGTCGGGTGGCCGGCGAAGGGCAGCTCGACCGTCGGGGTGAAGATGCGGACGGCCGCAGCGTGGCGCTCGGACTGCGCCTTCTGGATGAACACCGTCTCGGACAGGTTGAACTCGGCCGCGATCGCCTGCATCTGGTCGTCGAGCAGGCCGTCGGCCTTGAGCACGACGGCCAGGGGATTGCCCTTCAGCCGCTCGGTGGTGAAGACATCAAGCAGCACATAGTTGAGTTTCATGTCGGGCTCCGCAACCGGGCAGCAGTTGCGGCAGCCCGCTTCATGGTGTCAAGCCGCGTTCGCGGGCCCGGCGCACTAAATCTCGGCGAGTGCGAAAGCCGCCTTGTCGAGCCCGAGTTCCTCGACCACCGCGTCGACGGCGACCTGATGGTCGTCGCGCTCATGCAGGCCCGAAATGGTAACGCAGCCGATGGGGCCAAAACCCTTCATGCGGATCGGGAAGGCACCGCCGGCGAGGACGAAGTCGGCTCCGTCGAGCGCGCGCTGCGGCGGAAACAACCGGTCTTCGCGATTCTGCTCGAGCGCCACGCGGTAGCTCGACTTCTGCAGCCGCTGCACGGTGTTGATCTTGCGCCGCACCCAGTTCGGGTTGTCGGCGGTCGTCCCCGGCATGGCGGCGTAGAACATCTGGCGGTCCCAGGTGCGGACATCGACCACCAGCCCGAGCTTTTCACGCAGGGCGCGCTCGCGCACCCGCACGCCGATCGAGAACGCCACGTTCTCGTTGAACTCGCTGAACTCGAGCCCCCGCTCCTGCTCGATGATCTTGGCAATATCGTCTGCCGTAGCCATGTCGTCCGCTCCCGTTAGTTGCGGCGCGATATAGCCAGCGGCACCGCAGCGGGGCAAGCGGCTGCCGGCTAGCTCCGTTTGACCGGCACTGTGGACAGGCGTAATCGTGGTCGGCATTCACTTACCTTTGGGGGGGTAAGCAATTGAATGATTTGAGGGAGCCGCTTCGTTCCAGAAGCGAAGCATCCGCCACCACCGTCGTAGCAATTCCGGTGCTGGGCGCGTCGTTGCTGATGTGGGGCCTGAGTGCGACAGTCGTGGCGCTAGGCGTTGGGCGCGAAGTCGTTGCCCTGATTCAAGGCGTACCGAGCGCGGCGTTCTCCCTTAGAATCATCAACCTGGACGCGGAGGCCAGTCTTCCATCTTGGTACTCATCGATGCAGCTCTTGCTGTGCGCCGTGCTGCTGTTTCTTCAGTCCTGGAGCGCGCTAAGCCAGGGCTCGAAGCAATGGGCGGGTTGGTTGTTCCTCGCGGTTGGCTTTGTACTTATGTCGATGGATGAAGGTTCGGCCATCCACGAGATCCTTGGCGACAAAATCAACGAAGCGATCCGGCCCGCCGGAGTATTCGCATTCGGCTGGGTGCTGGTTGCAATCCCGCTCGTTGGGGGTGTCGCGCTGCTGCTTTTGCGATTCCTGCTGCTGCTGCCTCGCGCGACGCTGCTGCTGTTCCTCGCCTCAGGCGCCGTCTACGTGCTGGGCGCCGTCGGCTTTGAGATGGTCGGAGCGAAGGTCTCCGAGGTATCGGGCCTGGGGACACCAAGCTACATCATGGTCGTGGTACTCGAAGAGACCCTCGAGATCTTCGGCATCACCCTGTTCCTGACATCGCTGCTGATACATGCACATCGCGAGCGGCAAAGCTGGCTGCTGCAGACGCGCTAGGACAAATTGCGGCAGGCGGCGCTCAGGCGGTCGCCGCGCTCCAGGCGTCGTAGAGTGGCTGGCGGTCGGGGGGCTGGCCGGGGAAGTTGACCTGGGTTTCGTCGATCACCGCCCAGGGCAGCCGGCTGGCGGTCCAGATATTGCCGATTGGGATGGCCCAACTCGGATCGTCGAGCGTGCCGGGCTTGACCACCCGCAGCGCCGGTGAGGCCAGCGGCTCGTTCCAGAGCTTGGTGCCGCAATGGGCACAAGCGAGCATCCGGACCGTACGGCCGCTGTCCGCCGGCTTGTCATAGGCGATGAGCTCGCCGCTCAGGTGCTCGAGCCGCTCGCGGACGATCGGCATCGACATCGAGTGGGTGGCGCCGCTGAGCCGCTGGCAGTCGCGGCAATGGCAGTTGTAGACGGCGAGAGGCGCGCCGGTAATGCGGTAGCGCACCGCGCCGCAAACGCAGCCGCCTTCGACCGGAAATGCCGGCAACGCGATCTCAGTCATTGGTGTCTCCCTGACTCCCTCGTTCAGAACCGGTTCAACCGGGCTTTGTCATTGAGCGCCGCAACCGCCGGGGCGAGCCGGCAAACCGAACAAGGAAATCGAATCATGATCCCCGAATTGCTGCTGCTTTCCGACCACCTGCGGGCCCGTACCCCCAACCAGCAGCTCGAAGACCGCCTGCTGGCCGATATCGGGCTGACGCGCGAAGAGCTCAGGAAGCAGAAGAGCTGGTTCCGCCGCAAGCCCCGCTAAGGGCCAAACGGTTCATCAGGCATTCATCACCCTGTGGGCATAAGCCCGCTCCGCCGATCCCGGCACCACCCCAACTGACGAGATGATCAAATGGCTTTCAGCCTGACGTCCATGTTCCGTCGTCACGAGCGCAAGCGGGTCTACACCGATCTGCTGAAGTTCGACGACCACCTGCTGCGTGATATCGGCCTCTCCCGCGGCGACCTTGCCGCGATGCGCGCCGGCCGCCATCACAGCACGCCCTCCCGTGGCTATGAATGACCGCGCAGTAGGCGATATTCCAAACTGAAGGGCCCCGAGATGATCGGGGCCCTTTTGATTCCAGGCTGGAGTGATCGGCGCTGACCGCCAGACCTGCTAGAATCGCCGCATGGCGTGGCCAGCAAGAGGCGGCAATGAGCGAAACCAAACCCCACCACGATACCGAGACGGCGCGGCGCTTCACTCTGCGCCAGGCGAAGCCGATCAGCCTGCCCCGCACCTATGGCGAATATCTCGCCGACCAGATCGCGGCGCTGGTCGGATCGTGGCGTTTCATCATCGTGCAGTCGGCGATCCTGGCACTGTGGATCGTGCTAAACGTCGTCGCCTGGGTGCAGCACTGGGACCCCTACCCGTTCATCCTGCTCAACCTGGTGCTGAGCTTCCAGGCCGCGTTCACCGCGCCGATCCTGATGATGGCGCAGAACCGGCAGTCCGACATCGACCGGCAGAAGGCGCAGCTCGACTACGACGTGAACCTGCGCGCCGAGCTCGACATCGAGGCGCTGCACGAAAAGATCGACCTGCTGCGGCAAGAGGACATCACCCGGCTGGTCGGACTGCTCGAAGTGCTGACCCGGGAGCGGATCGAGAAGGGTGAAAGCAAGCCGTAGGCGTCACTGGCAGAAGTTCATGGCCCATGGCATGAAAGTTCATAGCCTATCGGGGTCGATCATGCCGACATTCACCACCCTTCTCGCCTTCGCCGGCGTCGCTTTCGCCATGGTCATCGCCCCCGGCCCGAACATGGCGTACCTCGTCTCGCGCTCGATCGCACAGGGCCGTGTCGCCGGTCTGATCTCGCTGCTCGGCGTCGCCACAGGCTTCATCGTCTACATGCTGGCGGCCGCGCTCGGGCTGACCGCGCTGCTGTTCGCGGTGCCGTTCGCCTATGACGCGATCCGCATCGCAGGGGCGCTCTATCTCGGCTGGCTGGCATGGAACGCGCTGCGGCCGGGCGGGCATTCGCCGTTCGAGCTGCGCGCGCTGGCGCCCGACTCGCCGAAGCGGCTCTACGCGATGGGGCTGTTCACCAGCCTGCTCAACCCGAAGGTCGCGGCGCTCTACCTGTCGCTGCTGCCGCAGTTCATCGACAAGTCGGCCGGCAATGTGCTCGGCCAGACGCTGGTGCTGGGCGCGACGCAGATCGCGGTGAGCATGACCATGAATGCGGTCTTCATCGTCACCGCCGGTACGGTGGCGCTGTTCCTCACCGGCCGGCCATTCTGGGCCCGGCTGCAGCGCTGGCTGATGGGCACGGTGCTCGGTTTCCTCGCCATCCGCATGGCCACCGATACGAGCCGCTAGAAACGACAAAGGGGCCCGGAGGCCCCTCTGCGCAGTCATCCTGCGAAGGATTCTTGGGATTAGTTCTTGGCCTTGTCGACCAGGGCGCCGGCCTTGATCTCCTGCGGCGCGCAAGCGCGCAAACAAGAGAGAAGGATCAAGGCCGGTTAGTTCTTCGCCTTGTCGACCAGGGCGCCGGCCTTGATCCAGGGCATCATGCCGCGGAGCTTCTCGCCGACTTCCTCGATCTGGTGCTCGTCGGCGAGGCGACGGGTCGCCTTGAAGCGCGAAGCGCCGCCCTTGTATTCCTGCATCCACTCGGAGGTGAACTTGCCGG
>JAESFN010000291.1_pt1 | contig 59914 bp, 43 predicted proteins | sample 9269411 | NCBI WGS metagenome assembly JAESFN01 (sample SAMN14505399, study PRJNA617100) | algae metagenome | isolation source: Iphinoe sp. HA4291-MV1 and co-occurring heterotrophs from trail next to... | place: USA: Maunawili Falls, Hawaii | collected 2009-07-25
GCAGGAGAACTCATCTACAACCCTATTGCTCAAAACGCAGATGATACGGGCATTCTGGCGGATTGTATACAATCCGCCAGAATGCCCCAATGGTAAGCCTTCTAGAAATCTTTTCGGTCTACTGAGGGTAGAACAGAAGGAGGTGTTTCTTTCATTCGTAGCGGGTGGTGCGCCGCCAGTGGGGTGCTCTCAAGAAACACGAGCTAGAATGCTTGTAAAATAAGGGTTCATCGAATTCGCGAGTGTTTCTTTCATTCATAACGGGTAGTGCGCCGCCCGTGGGACGCTCTTAAGTACTTCTTCACAACAAAAAGCACCTTTGGTTAAAGATAATCCAAGGCGCTGCTGACGGTTGTCGTTGCCAACCTGTCTTGATTAGAGCAAAACGCTAGCCCAGGCAATATTTAGCAGTAGCTGAACCAAAAAGGCAGTCTATGGAGAAGCGATTGTCGCCGCTCCATTGTTTACCAATGTTTACTTTACGCTTGAGCAAGTCAAATACTCTCTAGCAGTTTTCAGGCGGTTACTTTGTAAGATATTTTTCCAAAGTGTTGGCTAGTGTAGTTTTCGGTACGGCACCGACCACCATATCCACTTTTTGCCCACCCTTAAAAATCATCAACGTGGGAATGCTGCGAATGCCATACTGGCTAGCAACATTGGGATTTTCATCGGTGTTGACTTTCACTACCTTGAGTTGACCTTCGAACTGAGCGGCAATTTCATCGACAACAGGGGCAACCATCCGGCAAGGTCCGCACCATGGTGCCCAAAAGTCAACTAAAACAGGAACTTCGCTGTCTAGTACTTCCTGTTTAAAGGTAGAGTCTGTAACTTGTGCGGCTGCTGACATGCCTAAAACCTTCGCCTATAATTATGTTCGACTTTGCTGAAAATTCTACCATAGCAAAAACCACTGCTTGACAGTAAAGCACAGACTTTTATATATAGCTTTTGAACTTATTCAATAATAATTATTAAGGAACCGCCCGAACGGTGTCCGGGCGGAGTGTGGTGTGAGGAGTGAACGGAAACATGCGTCTCCGCTATTTCTATTCTAGGCGACATATAGGATTTTTCCAGTAACAGTTTAAGAGTCTGGAAAAATTTCATTAATAATTCGATATTGAGCATCGGACATGGGGGAGGGGGAAGTACTGATTGTCCATTGATTGCTGTTGGTGATAAGTTGTCATACAGTACTCATTAACCCTTAACCAGTACCTGCTCTGTTTATTTACCCATACCTAATTGTTGTGCTTTTTGATAGACTTTACCTTCTGTTAACAAAGAAGGAGCAATCACAACTTCCACTTGCTGCATTTCTTTGATGTTTTTTGCCCCCAAAGTGCCCATACTCGTCTTCAAAGCTCCCAAAAGATTATGAGTCCCATCATCTAGTTGTGCTGGTCCAGTGAGGATTTGCTCTAGGGTACCAGTGGTATCTACACGAATGCGCGTGCCACGAGGCAAAATAGGACTAGGAGTTGCCATTCCCCAATGATATCCTCGTCCTGGAGCTTCAGCTGCTTTAGCAAAGGGAGAGCCTATCATTACTCCATCTGCACCACAGGCAATGCACTTGCAGATGTCGCCACCAGTGATTAAACCACCATCAGCAATAACTGGTATATATTTACCAGTATCTTGGTAGTAGTCATCGCGTGCAGCAGCACAGTCGGCGATCGCAGTCGCTTGTGGTACACCTACACCCAGCACACCACGGGATGTACACGCTGCACCAGGACCAATTCCCACCAGTACAGCAGCTGCCCCTGCTTTCATCAAATTGAGAGTCACTTCATAAGTGACGCAGTTTCCCAGCACTACAGGTATGGGCATTTCTTGACAAAATTTTGCCAAGTCAAGTGGTATAATAGACTCTGGTGAAAGGTGTGCAGTAGAAACCACAGTGGCTTGTATAAAAAATAAATCTGCACCAGCTTTTGCCACCACAGAACCAAATTTGCTTGCCCCTGCGGGAGTCGTACTAACGGCTGCAATGCCACCTTGTTGTTTAATTTCCCCAATCCGTTGTTCAATTAATTCCGGTTTAATCGGTTCAGCATAAAGTTCTTGCATCAAGGGAACAAATTCTTCTTTGCCAACTGAGGCAATACGGTTTAAGATTGGCTCTGGATTTGCGTAGCGAGTGTAGATTCCTTCTAAGTTCAGGACGCCCAATGCTCCTAGCTGTGACAAAAGCACAGCCATACGGACATCAACGACACTATCCATCGCACTAGCAATAATTGGAATATCACGCTCAATATTGCCGATACGCCATTTAGTGTCCGCCAAACTTGGATCGAGTGTTCTATTACCGGGGACGAGAGCAATTTCATCTATTCCGTAGGCTCTCTTAGCTGCTTTTCCCCGCCCAATTTGAATATCCACGTTCATGTTCCCAAATCTGTTTTAGCTAGGCTATCAAAATTATGAGAGGATTTGCAGAGGTTTTTTCATGGCGTTCTTGCCACAATTTATAAATCCTTATGTAAGCATTTGACTTTATTTCACTCTCAAAGTGAGCAGTTCAGGGGCTAGAAACGGATTAAGTTGTTACCATAATTTCATATCTCATTCAGATTAGATATTTTTGAAGCCTTGCTCCAATCTGAAACTTTAGAACTACTTGAATGGTCCCGTCTGTGCCAGCATTTGTCTACCTTTGCGGCAACAAAGCTGGGGACTATTGCTGCGCGCCATCTCAAAATCCCTACGGTGCAAGCCCAAAGTGAGCAGTTGTTAGCGCAAACAAAGGAAATTTACGAACTGGGAAGCCGCCTAAGTACAGGGCTTTCGTTTGATGGGATTCGAGATATTGGCGATTCTTTAGAACGCGCAGAACTGCAAGGAATTTTGGTGGGAGATGAACTGTTAGCGATCGCCACCACTCTTGCTGGCGCAAGAAATGTACGTCGTGTTATTAACAACCACCCAGATTTAACAATACTGAATGATTTAGTTGACGATTTACGGACTTATCCAGAATTAGAACAAGAAATTCACAGATGTATAGATGAAAGGGGGCAAGTCACTGATCGTGCTAGCCAAAAACTTGGGTTAATTCGCACTTCCTTACGGCAATTACGCAACTCAATCACTCAAAAACTGCAAAATATATTACAGGTAAAAGCGAATGCAGTCCAAGAACAAATAATAACTCAAAGAGGCGATCGCTTTGTTATTCCTGTGAAAGCGCCTCAAAAAGACGCCATACCAGGTATTGTTCACGATACTTCCACCAGCGGCGCAACGTTATATGTAGAACCGAATTCTATCGTCCCACTAGGAAACCAGTTGCGGCAGCTGATCAGAACAGAGCAAATAGAAGAAGAAGCAATCCGTCGCACCTTAACTGAGCAAGTAGCTACAGTCAATACAGATCTGGAACAGTTGTTAGCAATTGTCACTACCTTAGACTTGGCATTGGCAAAAGCGCGTTATAGTTTGTGGCTCAAAGCAAATCCCCCACGTTTCATTAACCGAGAGGAAAATGAAAGCATTACCTTGCGACAGTTGCGTCATCCACTTTTGGAGTGGCAGCATTATCATGAGCAAGGACATTCTGTGGTTCCCGTTAATTTGCTCATTCAACCACAAATACGGGTAGTGACAATTACTGGACCAAACACTGGGGGAAAAACTGTGACTTTGAAAACCCTAGGTTTGGCAGTATTAATGGCGAAAGTAGGCTTATTTGTGCCAGCACGTGAACCAGTGGAATTACCGTGGTTTGACAAGGTATTGGCAGATATAGGTGATGAACAGTCCCTAGAGCAAAATTTATCAACATTTTCTGGTCACATCCGCCGTATTAGTCGGATTTTGGAAGAGATAGACGAGGAGGAGACAACAGGACAAGAGAACAATGCCCATTGCCCATTGCCCATTGCCCATTGCCCATTGCCCTCCTCTTTAATCCTTCTCGACGAAGTGGGTGCAGGAACAGACCCTGTTGAAGGGAGTGCCTTGGCAATATCGCTACTACAATATTTAGCAGACCATGCTTTGTTGACGATCGCGACGACTCATTTTGGTGAACTAAAAGCGTTGAAATACCAAGATGAGCGGTTTGAAAATGCTTCTGTAGAATTTGATGAAAGTACCCTTTCACCCACTTACCGTCTACTTTGGGGAATCCCTGGACGTTCCAACGCCCTCACAATTGCCCGTCGCTTGGGGTTGAAACCAGAAGTTGTGGAAAAGGCGAAAACGCAACTGGGAGGAGCAACAGACGAAGTCAATCAGGTGATTGCTGGCTTGGAAGCGCAACGCCGCCGTCAGGAAACCAAAGCAGAACAAGCACAGGATTTGTTGCAGCAAGCTGAGCGTTTATACAAAGAAGTCTCCGAAAAAGCCACATCATTACAGGAAAGAGAAGGTGCTCTGCGTGCCTCACAAGAGGTGGCAGTGCAACAAGCGATCACTCAAGCAAAAGGAGAAATAGCTCAAGTGATTCGCCGCTTGCAGCAAGGGAAACCAACATCACAAGATGCCCAACAAGCTACAAAAGCTTTGAATGAAATAGCTGAAAAATTTATACCAGAAAAACCTCCAAAACCAAAAGTGGGATTTCTTCCCAAAGTGGGCGATCGCATCCGTATACCCAAGATCGGACAAACTGCGGAAGTTTTAAGTGCCCCTGATAAAGATGGTGAGTTAACTGTCAGCTTTGGAATTATGAAGATGACGGTAAAGCTAGAAGACGTAGAATCTTTAGATGGTCAAAAAGCTGAACCAGTCGTTAAGGAGCCGAGGAGCCGAGGAGCCGAGGAGCGCACAAGCAGAGGAGAGTCAAAAATCATAACCTTGAGCGAAACTCCTGCAATTCGCACATCTCAAAATACAGTTGATATACGCGGACGCAGGGTGCCTGATGCAGAAATCATTTTAGACAAAGCACTTTCACAAGCGACAGGACCAATATGGATTATTCACGGACATGGCACGGGTAAACTACGGCATGGGGTTCACGCCTTCTTGCAGCAGCACCCTAGAGTCAGCCGTTACGAAGCCGCAGAACAAGCCGATGGCGGTACTGGTGTAACAATTGCTTATGTCGAATGAATAGCGATTGGCTACAAGAATTGTGACTAAAAAACCCGGTTTCTTCTAGTTGAGTCAACGAAATTTCGGTCTTCGGTGGTAACAGAAACCGGGTTTTTGAGATTAGTGAGTTGGTGTTCTAGCGATGGTCTGTGTACAGATGTTACTAAAAAATTAAAAAACGACATCTGTGTTTGGCAGATAGAGCACAATTGATTATGCTCATACTTTTTTCAAAGTAGTTTTTCGTCGTAGAGTAAAACAAAAACCTCTGCTGTTCACCAAAGTCATAGAAGCCCTAGCTCCTGGCTTCGGCTCATAGTGAATGGAAACCAATCTTAACCCTTGAGAGTCTGGTTTCAAAATGGGTAACAGCAACAGTCCCTACCAGCCTGATCACCTATGCTAAAAGTTATGCACTCTGCCGCCGATTCACCCGCTCCAACTTCTCAGTGGGAGGATTTAATTAAGCTTCCGGCTCCAAGCTCTGTTCAATGGGACAATATCAAGACCCAGCTGGACTTGGTGTTGTTAGCATTAGAAACTTTGACTGGCATTGGCTCCGAAGCAATGCTACAAGCGGCAGTTAATCTGAATCTAGAGTCAAGAGTGCCAGACCGTGTAGCGCTATGGCGACTACGCCAATCAAATCCGCTACGTAAAGGTCAAGGAGGGCGAAAAAAACTAGATGTGGAGGAAGCCAGAGCGCTTGTTCTCATTACTTGTTACCTTGCCAAACAGCAACAAGAATTAATTCGCCGTGCTGTTGGTCTTTTGGAACAAATGGCAGAAAATGATCGCGAACCTCATCAGGTTGCTTTGCTTGGAGATTATATCGATGCTTTCTGCAACACTTACCAAGAGCGGATGGAGGAAGACGCAACAATCTCCACTGATGAACTTACCCACCTGGCACTAAAACTGCTTATAGATTTGCTTTTTTATAGTGGACCTGGTGGACACCGCCGTCTGTGGCTAGCACTTATCGACCGTTCAACCAAATTCTAGATTTGAGATTTGAGATTTCTTAATCAAAAATCAAAAATTCCAAATATCCTGCTCACAGTTCCTGCTATGCCTGTATCAAATCCTGTGATCCGTCGGTATACACCGCCTACCTGCACACTAGAGGTCTTGGCACAGAGATCAGCTTTGTCTCAGTGGACAGGTAAATCTGTCCTAAAGGAGCTACAGTTTGAGCTTCGCTTTGATGATCCGCGATTACCAGAGGAAAAAAGAATCGCAATTAGAGGCGACAGCAACCAGCTGGAGGCTTTGTGTGCAGTAGTGACATCCTACGTCCAAGAGTTCCTCCAAATGTCTCCTGAAAGCTTTTGGGCAAATGTTTCAGGAACAGAAGACGTAGGGGTAACATCAGATGAGACTGAAGAAAAAGATTTTAATAACCTCCCTTTACAAGAAACTCAAGCGATAAACTCCTTTACCCATATACCAGCTGTAGATATACAAATTAAACCTGGCAATCACCTGACTCATAACCTGTTTCTTGGTTCTCTGGCAAACCCAGCATCTGGTAATGTCGTTCAACTTAGTCTGCTGCAATTATTCGACTTAGCAACAGCCTTGGATGAATATTCTGTTGATGTCATGGCGCTACCAAATCTCACATCTCGTTCTGCGACTCGTCGCATACCAGCTTGGGCACCTGTTGCAGCTGTTCTGGCAATAGCTGTGGGTTTATTCCCAGTGACTTGGCAGTATGCTAACCGTAACAAACAACAGCAGACAGCTAAAAAACAAACTTCGGCACAACAAAAGATTGCTCTAGAAAACTCGCCTTCACAGAATCTATCCACACCGAATGCTTTACCTACATTCTCTCCCTCAAATAGTTTACTTTCACCACCATTGCCACCCTTCGGTTCTACCTTACCAGTACCCAATTCCACCAATGCTTCTCCACCAATAGGTCAAACATTGCCTAGTGTGCCTGCTACACCTCAAACATCTGCAAACTCCACGCTCCCTTCTGTGCCCCAAACATCTCCTAATCTTGGAAATGTCCCCAATACACCTTTACCATCTTTAGGAAGTACGCTGAATATACCTGGAACAACAAAAACTCCAACCTTTCCAACTTCACCACAAAACACAGGACCAAAGCAACAAATTGCTATTCCATCTAAGCCACTACAGAACAATACAGCATTAAAGCCAAATAGTGGTACTTCTTCTTCTACATCAGCTCAAAAGAATTCGACACTCAGCGCCAGCACAGATAAAACTCCCAGTGACTCATCAGTAGCCACCTTACCCAACTCCACTAGAAGTACTAGCCGTGAACCAGTTTACTCACAACCAGGCACCTCTGAACCAAGTGGTACTGATGCATTAATTTCCAGATTGCGGGAAGCTCGTAGAAACAGGGCTAATATTTCCACAGAAGTTGCGACTACTAGTACTAATCGTAGTAGTGATACGTTGTTTGATACAGCTCAAGTGTCAGAAGCTAGAGATGTGTTGAAAAAACGCTGGCAACCGCCTTCTGGATTAAGGCAAAGAATTGAGTACAGCTTAGTGGTGGGTGTTGACGGCAAAATTGAGCGAATTTTACCTCTAGGTAAAGCTGCAAGAGATTACGTTGACCGTACGGGGATGCCTCTAATTGGTGAACCTTTTGTTTCTCCTAATAAAAATGGACAAGCTGTAAAAATTCGAGCTGTTTTTAGTCCTGATGGCAAGGTGCAGACTTTTCCAGAAACTGAATAAATGAACTACCCTGCCCATGCCATAGCATGGGCGGGGTTTCTCGCTTCTTAGTCCAAGCTTGCCGCCACCCGCCAGTAGCAGTAACGGTAGAGGTTTGGACTTCACGAGCTTCGACGCTGGTTCCCAACGCATAATTGAGGCAGACCACTTACTTTTTAATGTCGCTTTGTTCCAATTCGCTCATTCGCTCATTCAAAAATGATTAATCTCAACAAAGCGATAATTTCATGACTATTGCTTTTTCTTTACTGCTACCAACTGTAGTTCTTGGTCTTGTATTTCTAATAGTTCTGGTATAGTGACGAAGCGATAGCCTTGCTTCTTAAGGTTACTGATGATTTGTGGTAGGGCTTGCACAGTTCTGGAACGATTCCCTCCACCATCATGCATTAATACAATTCCACCTGGTTTTGAATCTTTCATGACGTTTCTAATTAACCTTGGTACAGCAGGACGGCTGTAGTCTATGGAGTCAGCAGACCACATAATGATAGAGTAATTTCTGTTTTTAGCATAAGCAAACAAGCCATTATGCAGTATTCCACCAGGTGGTCTGAACAAAGTGGTTTTCGCACCTGTAAGTTGGTAAATTAAGTCTGTTGTACTGTCAATTTCAAACGCTGCTGCTTGTGGATTAAAATAGTGATACCAATGATGCCAAGTATGATTGCCAATAACATGACCTTCTGCTACAATTCGCTTCCCTAATTCTGGATGGGTCTTCAGGTTCTGTCCAACAACAAAAAATGTAGCCTTTATATTGTTTTTTTTGAGGATATCCAGCACCTGTGCGGTAGACTCAACCCAAGGACCATCATCGAAGGTCAGTGCAATAACTTTTTCCCCTTTCGTCAGTTTTGCTTTCTGGATAATTGCACCTTGAAAGCGTGATGGGACAGCATAAGAAAACCCCTTTGCTTTTGCTTCTTGCTGCCAACTTGTCAGCATCGCAGCTTTGAGTCTCTCAATGCGCTGTTGAGTTCCTACTTTGGCTGCTGTATCCTTTACATTTGTAACTTGTCTTGTCTGAGCTTCCGAAGTATTTGGATTTACAGGCATTACCAAACCAATACTTAAACTGGCACAAAAGCCAACTAGAGCAATCAATATTCCATGTGACCAAACATACGATTTATTAGTTTCCACGTCAAAGCTCCTTGGGGTGGAATCATGAGTTATGTGTCTAACGGTGTGCTTTGGCACATTTTCTTTAGATATTAGATACTTAGAGGTCATTGTCCCTGAGTCCTTGCGGACACGCTTCGCGCAATTCATAGCTCTTGTGCAGGAGGCAGAGGACTAGTCTCACTGCGTTTCGCTCAAGATGACAAGGGACTTTATAAATAGGCTCTTAGGCGTTTTCTGATAATCTTAAAAATTTAAATTATAGATTAACAGAAATATAAGGATTAAGCTGATAAATGGTATAGGTTCAGATGAAACCAAGATGCTCTAGCTTTAAACTAACATATCTAGTAATAGTTAGAAGTATGATAAATCTTTAGCATAAATAATATTTGGCATTGTTTATTTTGAAGTATGAGTTGCATAGATAACAGTGTATATTCTACTGCTAAAGGTTATCGAGTTCTGAAAAAAAATGTTAATTTTTTAACTAATTATCTGTTACTCTTAGCCCTCTGACAAGTAGTAGACGCCAACAAACTAAATAAAGTTTCTTATTGTTAAAGGTATCTTTTTCCCTTAACGCAGAGTTTACTGAGAATCATATTTTTCTCAGCACAGCTTTACTGACAGATTTATACTAATGTTTCAGCTACAGAATTTATGAGTTATTCCTAACTACTTAGTGGTTCTAGCGGTGAATCTATAACCACAAATTTCTTAGGGTTATCCAGAAAGAATAAAGGCGTCAGTCGTCAGGAGTCAGAACTCAGTTGGGTATTTTGTACGACTAGTGAACCAGTACTGCAAGAGCGGAGACGCTCTTGAGAAAGGTGGATAAATAAAGGGTTTAATACCTCCACCTATGCCGGCAGTCTATACTGAATCAGTAGTATAAAATCTTACTTAAAGAGTGTTGACTTCTGAATTCGTATAGCTGAATTCTTCTTTTTTATTACTTCATTCTTATTCCAATTTAATCTTTGTGTTTTCAGTAAAAGTACGGAAAATATTAGAAATTTTATAAACTAAATTATGTTTAACAGTGAAAAAGTTTATATTGAAGCATATTATTCGCTCAAAGTATGTGATTTAATATACTAAAAGTCAAAACATAAACCTTTTTTAATATACTAAGAATCTAATGTGAGTTTCTGGCAGAGCGAAATTTAGCATCGAAACGCCATCGCAGAAAACTAAACTTTTTTCACAAACAAATACACACTGTCTTGCTGGTAGCGCAGTTGAAATAACTGAGTCTTATTAAGATGATTTACTAAATTGGTAGCAAATTCTCGATGACTTTGCCAGCCAGGATGACTTACATTCAACAGTATATAATCAAATTCTGTCAAAATAGCAGCTTGATTGGCACTTGTCAACTTGACAATTGATCTGTGGGTAAGGTGTGGGGCAATTTCAGCAGTCGTCAAAACAGATCCTTTTGTTTGAACCAGAGCAACTGCTTGCCGTGTTGCTTGCCAAGTATCCAGTGAATCTAGGTAAATTGACCAGAAATAGCCGTATTTGGCTAAAGCTATGAATGCCACTAAAGACCACAGTATAATCTTCTGTTTGTTGTGTAACCATCCCCGACTAGTTGCCAGACTAGAAATAACAGCTAACACAAGAAATGGTACTGCTGGTAGAGAATACTGCTGGGTCAAGTTTTTTTGCGTTGAGAAGTCACTAAGAAGATTGATCCCTAAAGTGGGAATAGCACCGACTAAAGGCTGTATCTGTTGCAATGAAAGTCCCCAAATGACAGGTGCAACTAAAAGCAGCAAATATCCTAGGTTATCGAATGAAAGAACTTGTCCCAACACAAGTTCTGGTTTCAGTAGTAGATTTTTAGCAATTTCTGAAAAAGAGTTTCCCAAATAGGCATATCGAGCAACATGACGTTCCACTGACGCTGCTTGGGTACCAAAAAAGGGGATGACGATTTTGGTTGCGATCGCAAACCAGGCTATACCACTTACAAGAGCGATCGCACCACATCGTTGCTTCTTTTCAAACACCAGTAGCCAGACTCCCAATGCTACCACTGTTAGAGACAAGACAGCTTTACATCCCAGAGTCAGGAAGATACATAAACAAAACCACCCAGTGCGTTCCAGTCTAGCCGCTAGAACCGCCCCTAACAATGTAGGCACAGCTATCACTTCCGGGTGGAAGTCAAAGAGATTAATATTGAATACCAGTGGATAAAGCAGGTACATCGCAGCCACTGCTATAGCTTGCTGCACCGTAACACCAGCATGACGCGCTAGATGCCATATCGGTAAAGCAGCTAATGATAAAGCAGCAGCTTGAGTTGCAAATAACCAGTAAACACTAGGGTATATTTTGTAGAATAAGGCTAAAAGATAAAAAATCCAAGCAGCATGGTCACCAAGAATGTGGAAACCAAGGAAAGAAGAAACAGGTGACTGTCCTTGGCTAATTAAGTAAACTGCCTGGTCAAATATTCCTAAGTCAAAAGCATTTGATTGAAATAGTTCATGTCTTAAAATGCTGCACCCAAATAAAATCAACGCACTCACGCCAACCATCCAAGTGATAGGACTAGGCTCAATTAGTTTTTTCTCATCACCCCATCTCTCCATCCCCTTGTCCCCACTCGCTGCGCTCAAATTCGCGCATTATCAATTCATTAGGTACGGCATTAAGAATTCTTTTTTTTGTAAGTCCTGCGGACAGGCTCCGCCAACGCGTAGTGTGTCCAAAGGGCATACTTTGAATTTTGAACCTCACTCCCCATCTACCCAACCCAAAGTTTTTGGGCAAATCGAACTGCAAAGCTTGCAAGTAGGATAATAAAAAACAACAGCGTTAGGTAACCCCAACGAGGATAACGAGACAACAATACACCGAGAGCAACACTTGGAGATACAATACCGTACATCAGACGACTTAAAGAGATAGTACCTCCAGATGCTAGCAACAAACCGATACCACAGAAGCCATAGATCACCGTGACTGGAGTCAATTGAGAGCGTAATTGCCATAACAGGTAAGCACTACCAAAAACAGCGACTATGTTAATCAACGGATCGCCTGCTAGTATCCATAAAAGAAAGAATAAAGCAGCAAAACCATAATCAACTTTTGCAGAACTTAACTGTTTACGGAAGTGCCATAAACAATAGCCTATGCCAATAATCATTGTAAATAACAAGGGATGCAGGGGATCCTTGATTTCGCCATGCTTCCAATTCAATGTCCCGATTGTCACTTGCATTAGCATTTTCCACCAACCCTGCCAATAAAACCCTAAGGAGGATCGCCACCCTTTTTGTGCATGGAGAAACCCCAGAGGATCGCCAAATTGAATCGCACAGTATATGCTAAAAAGAAGTAGACCAGCAGCAGTGGCAAAAGACGCAAGGTACGCAATCGGGGGTCTGCGTTGTTTCCAAGCTGCGATCGCAAACGCCCCGATAAGTGCTATTCCTGTCGGACGTGTTGCTGTCGCCATTGCACCCCAAAAGGCAGTCCAGCCATACTGGTGTTTATCAAAGGCTCGCAAAGCTGCCGTACTCAACAATAGATATAACCCTTCAGTGTAAATCACTCCTGCAAATATTGATAATGGACACCAAGCAACTATCGCAGTTGCCCACCGCGCTGCACTTTCACCAGCTTGTTCCTTAACCCAAAAGTATAAAAAGTAAAGCGCCGCGAAAAATGCCAGATTGTTAACCAACGTCCCAGCCACTTCAAACGATAAGCCCAAGTTCATCAAAACTCGGATGATTAAGGGAAACAGGGGAAAGAAGGCAAGGATGTGTGACTTGCCATCGTTAACAAATTCATATCCAGAGGTGGCAATTGTCCGGTAATTTTCACTATCCCATGCATGAAACACCTCCGAACCAAACGTGGGGGCAATCCCTCTGGGTGGTGCTGGCAATAATGGCGCAATCAACAACATTGCAATCCAGATGAGTAGTCGGCTAGCAAGCCACATTGCCGCCGGGAACAGGAGGGTTTTTGTCCATAAAGTTTTACTTGCAGATATTAGACTTTTAGCCATAAGTTCGAGTGTTTCTAGAAACTCTTACTACATATTCAAGGCTGATAATATGTAATGTTCTGTTATACCTTTTTTGTCTGTATAAGTTTTTGAGTAATTTTTATTGATATAAGCTGTGAGTTGATTATCACTCTTAATTTGTCCAGTCCACCTATCAAGGAAGATTTGCTCAGGACGATACTTCTGTAAGACAGCAAGTAGTTCTTTTGATGTCAAATCTCCTGAGTTGAGTCGTTTATACGACATCACTGCAATTTCTGGAGGAACGCGTAAACCAGCGTAAAATGCATATATGGGACGATCTGTAAATATCCATTGAGTAGAACTTTTGTATTTTAATACAAGCTGCATGACTTCTAAGTTCTGAGGGGGTTTTCCTTTTGGATGTGCAGGAGTCGCAACTACAAAGACAATCAGGAACACTACTGCCAAGCTAGGAAAGATGTGTTTTTTGATGTTTTGTGATTTTAAATTTTTAGAGAACAAATCAAGCAATAGAGCAACTCCATAAGCTGCTAACCAGCATATAGGAATCGCAAGCAACGGGTAGTGGTGATACCAGATTGGTTTATAGTTGAGAAAAATAAGTATAGCTGTTAAAAACCAAGTTAAAGGAAAAAGTCCATCTCTTTGTTTTTTCAAAAAAATTGCTAAGATGCCGATAACGGCTATAAATATATATTCATAATCTTGACTCATCATATGATATAGATAGTTAACATTATTAAAATTGACCATTGTTTTTTCTATCGGCTGATTTAAGTGAGATTGCAAGAGTTGGTCAAAATTAGAAAATTGTTGATATGATAAGCCAATTATTATGTATATAAAACCAAGAGTACCTAGCCAAAGCACAAAAGGATGAGACCAATCTTTTTTTTGCTGAATTGCTTTGAGGCTAAAATCTAAAAGAGAAAAGAGCATCAAAGGTATAAGAAATATAGTAAATAGTTTTGTTTGTAATGATAGTGCAAGTAATCCCCCAGATAAAATGAGAAAATACTTGTAAAAACGTTCTTTGTAGAGAGTGAGAAAATAAATAGAGAGCATGAAGAGTGAAAGCGATGGAATACCAATCATCACACAAATGCTGAGCCGAATATATAACCAAGAATTGAATAGTAAAACCGTGGCTACCAGTGCTGGTACAATTCCAAGATCACGACGGATGATTTGATAAAAGCACCATAGCAATAGTGCTGAGAACAGAACGCTCAGAAAGCGTGCAGCAAAGACTGACTGCCCGAATAAACTAAACCATTGTGATAACAGGACTGTGAAAAGAGGTGGTTGGTCGCTCCAAATTTGGGTATAAAGAGAAAACCCTTGCGAATAAAGAAGGGTTTTTATCAAATTCAGACCTTCATCGTAATCCAATTCAAAGGTTTGAGTGATTGGCTTGAACCTGATCGCAACTAAGAAACCAACCAAGAGAGAAATGATGAGCAGGTGAAAGAGAAAATTTTTTAGTTTGGGCATACTCAAGTAGCTTTTGACTTTTTCACAAACAAATAAACATCGTCACGCTGGTAGCCCAGTTGAAACAATTGGTTCTTTTTCAGTTGATTGACTAAGTTAGCAGCAAACTCTGGATTACGACTACCGTCTGGGTGGCGCACATTGAGCAGTATATACTCATATCGGGCGACATTAGAGGGCGGACCACTGATATCATCAACAAAGTGGATAGTAGGTCGATGAGATAAATGGGGGGCGATGCTGTGAGTTGTCAAAACAGCGCCTTGGGTTTGAACTTGCGCGATCGCTTCCTGTGTTGCTTGCCAAGTATCAATGGTTCTCAGATACCGCGACCAAAAATATCCATACTTTGCCAGCACCATGAAAGCCACCAACGCCCACAGGATAATTGCCCGTCTGGAACGAAGCCATCCTGAACCCGCAGCTAGACTAGAAATAACAGCTAATATCAAAAAAGGCAGTATTGGCAAAGAATACTGGTGGATTAAATCTCGTTGTGCCTGTCTCTCTGAAAGAATATTCAAAACCAAGGGAGGAATAGCACTCACCAAAGGAGTGAGATGCCCTGGTGCAAGTCCCCAGATAACAGGTGCAACTAACAATGCCAAATATTCTAGGGAATCTAGTGAAAAGACTCTCCCCAGTACTAACTCTGGTTTCAGCGCTAGATTGCTGGCAACTTCTAAAACTGAGTCACCTAAGTAACTGTAACGTGCGACTGCTGCTGCCTCATGATTGCTGTAGTAGGGAATAATCACTTGAGTCGCAATCAAAAACCAGCCAATACCGAAAATAAGGGCGAATATACCGCAGAAACGTCTTCGTTCAAACACCAGCAGCCAGAGACCCATCGCCGCCACTGTCAGAGATAACACTGCTTTGCAGCCCAAAATAAAAACGACACCTACGCAAAACCATATTAGCCGACCTAACCGCGCTGCCAACACGACTCCCAAAAATACGGGGACAGCCATCACTTCTGGGTGGAATTCAAAAAGGTTGACATTAAAAATGAGTGGGTACAGTAGGTAAACGGCTGCCATTGTGATTGCTTGGCTTTCCTTCAGCCCTGCTTGAACGGCAAGAAGCCAGGTAGGCAATGCACCCAAAGCTAATGATACTGCTTGCACAGCTAACAACCAGTAAGGACTTGGGTGAATTTTGTATAGTAAAGCTAATGGATAGACAGCCCAAGCAGCATGATTGCCCATGTGATGAAAGCCCAAAAAAGAGGAAATAGGTGGCATTCCTTGGCTGATCAGGTAAACGACTTGGTTGTAAATTCCCAGATCGAGAACTCCTGACTGAAACAGGGTGTGTCGTAAACTACTGCACCCCAGTAGAATTAGGGCACTGATGCCACTAATCAAACCAACGGTACTAATATTGACAGTCGATTTTTTCACGGCTATCTAAATTTCGGTGATATCTGATAACTTCAGGTATTATCGATCATTCGTTGACGCTTTATTAGGTTGTGAGGTGTGCAATTAAGCATCTACGTCCTATCGTGGTCTAGCCTTCTGGGCATATTTCTCCGAATTAACACTGACATTTTCTCTGTCCTGTTTGCGATCATCGCGCATTCAAGTTTTACCCTACCCAAAGTTCTTGGGCAAATTTAACAGACAGTCTGACGAGTAAGATAGCAAACAAACCCAGACTTAAGTATCCTTGACGAGAATGGCGAGACAGGAAGACACCACAAGCTACACTCACTGACACAATACCGTAAGTCAAACGACCCAAGGATATCGTACCTCCGGAAGCAAGTAGCAAACTTATCCCGCACAAACCATAGATAACAGTTACTGGAGTTAGCTGAGTACGTAAATGCCACAATATATAACTGCCACCCAAGAAGATAACCGCGTTAAGTAAGTTATAGATGAACCAATCATCTACGACTATTAAAAAGCACAAAAGTAAACCATAGAAGCCGTAGACAACGGGAAAATTAAGATGTTTACGGAAGTGCCATAAACAATAACCGTAGCCGACAATAACGCCAAAAAACAGGGGATGCAAGTAGTCTTGGATTGCAGAATATTCCCAATTAGATGTGCCAATAGCAATTTGTAATAACATATCCAACCAGCCTTGCCTATCAAATCCCAGTGAGGGTCGCCATCCGTGTTGTGCATGGAGAAATCCCAAGGCATCGCCAAATTGAATTGCACAGTATAGGCTAAACAAAAGTACTCCCATTGCAGTGGCACACCCAGCAACATAAGCAATAAAGGGTCTACGCTGTCTCCATGCGGCTAACAAAAATGCTGGTATAAGTGCTAACCCCGTGGGACGTGTTGCTGTTGCCATTGCACCCCAAAGGATAGTCCAGTGATACTGCTTTTTATCAAAGGCTCGCAAAGCCGCAGTACTTAACAGTAAGTATAGCCCTTCAGTGTAAATAACTGTACCAAACATGGACAAAGGACACCAAGCTACTACTGCTGTTGTCCAACGCGCCTCCTTTGTGCCGCAATGCTCCTCTACCCAAAAATAGATACAATAGAGTACCGCAAAAAATGCCAAGTTGTTTATGAGTGTACCTGCGACTTCAAATGACAAGCCAAAGCGCATGAAAACCCAAATAGCTAGGGGAAATACGGGAAAAAATGCAAGATTGTGTTGATCCCCATCATTGGTAAATTCATAACCAGATGCTGCAATCGAGCGGTAATGTACACTATCCCATGCATCAAACACTCCCCAGCCAAATTGAGGGATACTCCCTTCTGGTGGTGCTGGTAGATGTGGAGCAACCAGCAACATAGCAGCCCAAATAAATAATCGACTGCTTAGCCAGATTGCCGCAGGGAAAAGAAGATTATTTTGCCATAAAACTTTTTTTATAAATATCTGAACTTTAGCCATAAGTTTGAGTCTTTTAACAGACTTCTTTATGTATCCTCCTACCTATGGCTGTGATATCGTCAAACAAGTGTTTTCTTTTATACATATTGCCAGCAACATAAAATAAGCAGAAATTGAAGATAAACATAACTAATACACTATTTTTTGGTGAATTGCCAGTTTTCGGTTAATTTTCAGTAATAGAAAGTTCAGCTTCTCGACGCTTTTAACTGGTACTGAAATGACACTCTGGAATGTATTTTCTGGCAACCTACTAGCCTTTCAAAAATTGAGTACGGAAGAAACGCTCTGTGGCGTTGGAATTTGGGGGTTCCCATGGTACCAATCTGGAGGTTATACCTACCTTCATCGCAACGTTCCAATTTTCCTTGTTGAGCAAGACCAAGATTTCGAGCAACTCACACAAAGCTTTAACTACCTTGTTGCTAATGTCCCTGTCCCACCCCAGTATCAAAATTATGCATTGCAGCAATGCTGGAAAAGTACTTGTCTCTACAAAAGGCAAGGTTCTTGTGTCCAGACACCAGACAAACACATCAACCAGGTTCTCAAACAACGAGGAGAGTAGGAGTATGTAGTCACTTGACAGTGGTTATTTTCGTTTACGCTTTTGGATATACTAAGGAACTCGGTATTTCACGAAGCTAGTTGCCCCTAAGTTTGTTTCTATATATTGTTGTTATTTGTGAGTCCCAAGCAATCTATATTTAATGTTGTCTGTCAATCCTTAAACAATTGTGAAAGCAATAACTCTTCTTGGTTCCACTGGTTCTATCGGTACTCAGACTTTAGACATTGTTGCTCAGTACCCCGATCAATTTCGGATTGTTGGATTAGCAGCTGGGAACAATGTAGAACTGTTGGCTTCTCAGATTCGGCAGTTTCGACCAAGTATAGTCGCTATCTGCTCAGAGGAGAAGCTGCCAGCACTCAAAGAAGCAATCAAAGACTTTGCTCCCCAGCCGATTATACTGGCTGGTGATGCTGGAGTCATCGAAGTTGCCCGCCACGGAGATGCCGAAACCGTTGTTACGGGTATCGTTGGTTGTGCTGGGTTGCTACCTACCATCGCAGCCATTGAAGCTGGTAAAGATATCGCCCTAGCGAACAAGGAAACCTTAATTGCTGGAGGTCCTGTCGTTTTACCCCTCATTAAAAAATATGGTGTAAAATTATTACCAGCAGACTCTGAGCATTCTGCTATCTTTCAATGCCTACAAGGTGTTCCAGATGGAGGTTTACGACGGATTTTATTAACTGCCTCTGGTGGTGCTTTCCGTGACTGGGCAGTAGACAAGTTAACAGAGGTCACAGTTGCTGATGCCCTTAAGCATCCTAACTGGTCAATGGGGCGTAAAATTACTGTTGATTCTGCGACTTTAATGAATAAAGGTCTGGAAGTGATTGAGGCTCACTTCCTCTTTGGGTTGGATTACGAGAATATCGAGATTGTCATTCATCCCCAAAGTATCATTCACTCGCTGATTGAACTACAAGACACCTCTGTTCTCGCCCAACTTGGTTGGGCTGATATGCGCTTACCTTTACTATATGCCTTGTCCTGGCCTGATCGCATTTACACGAATTGGGAACGGCTAGATTTAGTCAAAATTGGCAGTTTAACCTTTCGTGAACCAGATCATCAGAAGTATCCTTGCATGAAATTAGCTTATGCAGTAGGTCGAGCTGGCGGTTCCATGCCTGCTGTATTAAATGCTGCTAACGAGCAAGCCGTGGCTTTGTTTTTAGAAGAAAAAATTCGGTTTTTAGATATTCCTCGGTGTATCGAATTGGTGTGCGATCGCCACGAAAGCGATAACCGTCCAAATCCTTCTTTAGATGACATTTTGGCAGCAGATAAATGGGCAAGACAAGAGGTTTTAAAAGCGACTGAAAAGCTGGAAAATCGTTTGCGTATAATATCTTTGCGATAAAAAACTACTAGCAACGGTAGGTTTTTATTGTATCTCTGTTTAGCGTTCAGCATTAGACTGAACGCTAAATTATTCTGATTTGTAATATTTACTTGATAGTAAAGTATCAGAATATAAATACGTAGACTACTATCTTTAAGAAGTTTTACAATTTTGTCATCCCTTTATCACTCATAATACAGAGAGATAGAAGATAATTGTTTTTTAATTTATGAAAGTTTTTTATAGACTGTATAAAAAATTTACGCAAAAAATCAAGAAATAAAAACTTAATAGTTTTTTTTTATAAGGTTTTACGGCATACTAACTTTTGAACTTTTTTATTGTATAGTGAGCGCAGAACAACTACAGGAAAAAGCCCAAGTAAACGAAACATTCTCACTAAAACAGTGCTGACGTTCTAGATGCTTGGAAGTCGGCTTTGCGTAAAGGTGGCGACTAACGTTGCTGAGTACTGAGTTTGACGTTTCACATCTGTACTCTTTAAGCAGCAAGTCGTTTCTATGCTGCGGATGTTACTTGTGGAGCAAAATTTTTTCTTCCTTGTTCAATCTCCTGACTTTAGTTGTGGAGTTACACTCAAAACCCAACACTCAGCAGGACTAAATTTGTGAACAGAGTCTTCAGATCTCTGTGACTATTACTCTCAAGAGAAATTATCTTCTCTTTGACCTTCATTGGTAAGACTTTTTTGAAAGAGGTGTATCTATGTTGGCGACTGTGATTGTAGCTTGGATTGTCTTTACACTATTAGTAAAAGTCGTGAAGACAAAAACGAAAACTGCGTTTATTACTGCCACTGGTATTGTTATATTGCATACTGGTTTTGGGATTAGCCCTCTAGATATTTGGCATCAAATCATACAGGTGCTTCAAACTTTATCTCAAGTTATTAGGGTTAGGTAATATCATTTTAGATATTGTTAGATATTGATGTCGTTAGTCCTCTGTATTGAACAAAGGACTAACGACAAATAAAAAAAAGACGACCTTCACGAGTTAACTTTACGGGTGCCGAACTACTTATTTTTTGATGCTGAAAGGCGTACCAGAGCATCCATAACAGTAGTCGGTTGGAACCGTTCACACAAACCTACTCATCTCTAGTCATTGCTAGACAGATGTAGATAAGTGCAAATGTAAGTGAATCAACCACAGAGGTGTGACAAACGGCAATCCACACTAGTCGCCTCTCAAGAACACAGACGCTGCTTTGAACAACGGGAGGAACCCCCACACGTGAGACAGCGCGAATGACGGCTTTCCCTCTCAAGAGCACAGACGCACTCGCGTTCCGTAGGCGACTGCGTTCGCCAAAGGCGTGTCGTTCACGCAGTGTCTCCGTCAGGAGAAGACACACCCGTAAGTCCTGCGGACAGGAGGCTACGTCAACGTGGAGCGTTTGTGCTCTTGAGAAGGGCGCAGGCTCCTCTATTCCCTTCATAAGTCGGGAATTACTTTCTCCCAATATTCAAACTACCCCTACTATTGGGCACCATTTATTCTGATTGGCAATGATTTGTAATTCTTTTAGCTTGCTTGCTGGATTGACATTGACACGCTAGTGGCAATTGTTAAGATGCTGATGAAGACTCAACAGGCATTACGTGCCAATATCACAATAAAAATGGCAGCAATGTCAATAAACTTTGAAATAATATATTGAAGTTATGAGTTACGAGTTATTAGCTACTGTTACGATTTTTTAACTGTTAACTTTTAACTCTGAACTCTTAACTTAATTACTGTCTAACACCGCTGAGCTAGAACTTTATTACCTACACAGGTTGGTACAGGATGCTTAATTATGTTGGCAAGTTCCTGTAGTTGATTGACTGCCTCTGCACCCTCTAACTTCATTAATTCGCGATCATCTCGCATCTCCGTCCAAGTGATGCCGTAATCAGAGACTAAAAACCGAATGAGATGGTTTTCTCCCAGGCTAACCATAAACGAAGCACTATTCATCTGGTCACCGCAGGTGTAGCAGGACGCAGGATATCCGCGCCTCTCCAAGACAATCGCTAAAGCTTGCAGGTTCATCACTAAGTCCTGGACGAATTGCCGATGTTGTTGTGCTAGTCTCAGAAACATTTCCTCCCTCCAAACACCACAGTCATTATGGTCTGTTTTATATTTTCTTTAGATTTTCGCACCAACTGGTATTGTAAGCTATTCATTACTATCACAGATATACAACTCACAGATACGTAATATATTTATGAATTGACTACCTAGTTTAGAGTAGTCGATGTGGGTTTTGCGTGTCGTATCAAAATATTCAGTTTGCGAACCTGAAATATCGGACAAACGACTTGCCTTTATGTTGTTTTTACAGATTCTCGTCGAAGTAGATGGTAAGTTTAAGCAACCCGCTATAAGGTTAACTCATATTTGGCACAAGTCAAGTCCAGAAAACACTAAATATTGCATTTTTATCGGCTACTTTTGAGTGGACCTTCTATCCTTTCTTACTACAAGGTAGCCACACGTCTTCTCAGACTATCTAAAGGCGTAGTTATTTTGTAAGATATGTGACAGTCGTTAAGCAATGTAAAAATTTTGAACTTTACACCAAATTCTTCAGAGGATATAGCAAGACTAGTAGATGACCGTGGCTGTTTGAGATTATCGATTGGGATCAGTAATTTTTGGCAGTGCTCAGTCTTGAGTATTTTTTACTCAAGCAGTTGTATTCAGCAATTAGCGCTAGTCACCTGCGGAGGAGCTGCGAGTTCAAAGTAGCGTGCTGTGACTCTTTCACCAGGAGCGTAGTGCCAAAGGCACACACTACGCTTTAGTGAACGCGAGTGCGTGCCCTCTCTGGGTATAGCGGCTCAGGAGATACCCGGAGGATGATTATCTGTAAAGGGAAATTCCCTTATCCACAATCCCAAGTGTAAAACCCAAATCGTTTGACTTAACACTGACAATAACTGAACTCAAAATAACCATGTTGCCATTTCGGCAGATCTTTTTATAACAAGCTGCATGGTATTAATTTATACATTTTTTAGAATAATTTCCGAGAAGACAGAATAGCTTAATATGAATAGGTTTTTTACATATAACTTACTTGAACAAGAAAGAACGAAGGTGTCAGTCGCCAGAATGAGCACATGAATTCTGTGCGACTGGTAAGGCAGCGCGGTGAGTCCAGCACTACAGGAGGGTTTCCCTCTCCTAACGTAGACGCTACTTTGAACCGTAGGTGACTGGCGAACCCGTAAGGATCTTGGGGGTTTCTCCCAGGAGTGACTGCTGTGGGCTGCGCCAACAGCGGTTCAGGACGTGCCAGTCAACAGTCCTCAGTCACCACTGGTGCGGCTCTCTGCTCCCGACACTGTAAGAAAATTATCCAAGCTTGGGTTTAGACAACTTGCCACCAACCGAAAGCTGGACCGATAAAACGAACTATCACCCAAGCAGCGACCAAACCGCCAATACCAATCCAGGTAATCCGATTTGACCATTTTACGAATTTTTCTGCTCTGTTTTTGGTAATAGGAACCCACGGTAAGATTCTGGTTGTATCTTGACCGTATTTTTCTCCCATTGCAGCTTTACGACGCTTTGCTTCGCCCATAATGTTAAAAATAAATTCCTGCTATGGCTGATGATAGCGCTTGCTGGAAGCAATAGCTCAAAAATATTCAATAATTTAGACTTCGCAACATTGTCAAGTTTGTTACTGTATAGCGATTTTCAAATAGAAACGACTTAGGCTGAATCTTCCTCTCTGACAGAGGAAAACAGATTGGGATCAAGGTAGTTAATACGTGCTAGGGGACTGAGGGCAGCCAAAACTTGAGCACCGTAGCTACGGATAATCACACGGCTATCTAGCAAAGCAACGATACCTTTACCTTCGCGCAATGGTGCGATCGCCCGTTGCAATTCATTCATAGCAATTGGCAACAAGTACAAACGGAACCAGTCTTGATGCAAGTGCTTGTAGTGCGCCACTCGACCTGCCACCAAGGGATTTTCTAGAGATGGTAGGGGTAAAGTCGCGATAACCAGAAGCTGGGGAGCAGGCAAAACCTTTTGATGCTCACGCCAAAATTCCCAACCGCTTACCAAAATACCATTTTCATCCAAACAAGTTTTTTCCACCTGTACCCGTGAACCAAACTCAGAGGCAAGAATTGCCCCCACTTGGGATTTGAGCGGCACATCCCCCACGAGCACAACCGTCAATCCTGGTGCTGTAGCGCTTAAGCATACTAGTGTCAGAACTTTATGAATAAACGCTGAGCGAAATTCTGGTGTGTTGGGTAGGGGTAATTGGTAGGGAATGTACAATTGAATAGCTTCTGTTTGGTTATCTGAGGAAAACTTGAGGCAAGTTAAGTCGTCTTCCAAACCGAAGCGCTGGCGGAATAAGGGAGCTTCAGTTTCTGGTTCTAAAGCACTGCCAATAAATACTACAGGCTGGCGCTGCCAAATAGGTGATAGTATTTTTCCTAACTCAATGGGGACACAGTGCAAAGAAAACAAACCTTGACGACGAGCAATAGTTGCCCAGAGTAGGGATGAGGGGGATGAGGAAGAAAGATTTTCGTTTCTGTGTTGAAATTGTTGAGCGAATCGTTTCCAGGTATCGGGCAGGCTGGATATTTCTAAAGCCGAATACAGATGACTCAAAATCTCTTCTTCTGCCTGAGAAATCAGATAACATTCGTAGGGATTTGCAGGGTGCTTGAACAGTTCATGTGTCAGTTGTGCCCGTGCAGAGCGAATGACTTCAGCTTGGAATGGGCAAGCGAGCATGAGTTGCTCCCAGTCATGTGCTTCTAAACTCACAGTGAGTTGAGGACGTACCCAATCTTCCAAATCGTCCACCCCATCAATGATTGTGGGAATGCCACTAGGAAAATTCGGAACTGAACTCAGCTGTGCTTTTAACCAAGTTTCGGGAGTGACTAAGAAAAGTCCTTGGAATTCACCACCAGGCCAAGCCTCACCTGTTCTGATAGCTTTATTAACTTGCAGCCACTGCTGTAGGCGGGGTATCTCTACTCGTAACAGTCGTTGCTGTACAGCTTCTGGGGCAACAATAATCACAGGACCGTGCCACATCAATGCTGATGCCACAAAGCTGGTGCGATACCGCCCCTGATAACCACAAGCTGCCCCCACTTGAATGAGGGCGCTACGTCCTAAGCGCAAGGCGCGAGCCACCAACCGTGCCATTGTCAAATGATGTGGCCACGAGGGGAAACCCGCCTGCGATCGCAGGAAGTTATGTAATGACAAATGAACTTCTGCTTCAATCACACACTTTCAATCCCATACAAAGTGATTTTTTACTTGCTTTTAGCCCCATTACTATTATGTTGTCAGTTTCAGGAGTTGGTTGCTATGTGTTAGTTGTTGGTTGTTCATTGTTGATTGTTATATTGACAACTAACTACTAACCCCAACTAGTATCCAAATACCCACCAATTATGCCAACTTATACAGGAATTTCTGGCGAAGCCTTCAGGCATCCTCTAGATCGCCAAGCAGAACAAGCCTTACGCAATTTACCAGGATTTGATTTTATCGCTCGTAAATTTGTGGAATTTTTCGTAGAACGCCCCCAGTTAATCTATTTAATGGGCAACACCATCCAAGTCGGACCACGCCAATATTCCACTATTTACCAAATGTTTCGCCAATGTGTGCGGGATTTGGATATTTACCCAGAACCTGCACTCTTTGTTGAGCAAAATCCCCTAGCAAATAGCTATGCGTTGGGGCAAGAGCATCCTTATATAGTCATTAACACAGGAATATTGGACTTGCTAAGCGAAGCCGAAATTAGGGCGGTGTTAGCCCATGAGTTGGGGCATATTAAATGTGGTCATACTATTTTAATTCAAATGGCGATATGGGCGATGAGTGCTGCTTCTGCTATAGGGGAGTTGACCTTGGGTATAGGTAATTTTGTCACTCAAGGTTTAATTTACGCCTTCTATGAGTGGCGGCGCAAAGCTGAGTTATCAGCAGATCGCGCCGCGTTGTTAGTGATGGATGACTTGAACCCTGTCATGACTTCTATGATGAAAGTCTCTGGAGGCAGTATCAATTATGCTAACGAATGTAGTTTGCAAGAGTTTATCCGTCAGTCAGAAGATTACCAAGCACTCGATGCAGATGGACTGAATCAAATATACAAGTTCTTGGTTTACAACGGCGCTCGTGGCACAATGCTCAGCCATCCTTTCGCCGTAGAACGGATACACTACCTGCGTCAATGGGCACAATCAGAAGAATATCAGCAAATTAAGAGAGGAAATTATCAGCGAGCAACTGCTGCGGGTGCAGTCAACGTAGAAGCACAAACCGCCCAAAATGAAGATGTAGAAGTTTTGCGCCGACAAATTGAGGAATTGCAAAGGGAAATTGATCGCATGAAAAGGTCTGAGTAGGGGTTGGTAATTATCCAGCATCCTGGGGCAAGATCTGTTTGAATCCACCTTTTTTGGCTGGGAACTTGATCGCTCGTCAACTTGTGTGTACACCGTAGCTTTTAAGGAGAGGGGAGGTTTTGTCTTGCGCCAAAACCGAAGTGAGGTAGAGCAACAATTGTGGGCGAGTATAATCTGACTTTTCACCGGATGTGGAAAGTCAGAACAGATGCAGGTGCTAACAGCATTGCTTGAGGGTGAGGCGGAAGCGGATGAAGTTTCACGAATAGAATAAAAGCAAACCTAAACCCAAACAAGAATATAAATTTTATGACGCAAGCTTTACCAAAAATAGTTACCTTTGACGAATTCATTGCTTGGTATCCTGAAAACTCTGGGGTACGCTACGAACTGCATAATGGGGAAATTATCGAGATGGCACAGCCTACCGGAAAACATGAGAGGATAAAAGGATTTTCAGCTGCTGAATTAACTTTAGAGTTTAGACGATTAAATCTCCCCTACTTTATCCCTAATCAAGCAATAGTAAAACCACCCGAAAGAGAATCAGGTTATTTCCCAGATGTATTAATACTAAATGACACTGCTTTAGCTGATGAACCTCTGTGGGAAAAATCATCTACTGTAACTAAGGGTACATCAATTCCTTTAGTTATTGAGGTTGTCAGCGCCAATTGGCGTGATGATTATTATCTAAAACTTGCTGACTATGAACAGATGGGCATTCCCGAATATTGGATTATTGACTATGCTGCATTGGGAGCTAGGAAATTTATCGGCAATCCCAAACAACCCACAATCTCAGTCTATCAACTCATTGATGGTGAATACCAAGTTACTCAGTTTCGGGGGAACGATAAAATTCTCTCTCCTACTTTCCTTGAGTTAGAGTTGACTGTGGAACAAATTTTTAACGCTGGTCAATAAATATTGACAGGTGAGCGATCGCATAATTTGATTTTCCAAACTCTGATTTTTCCGTTGTTCATTTTCATTAATTTAAAGCTATTGAGAATGAAGTTAGGGAAAAAACTACGCTGTTTCGTTATTTGAGGACTTCACGTGAAAAGTCAGACTAGATATGGAGCAAGTAGAAGTTTGTAGAAGTTTGCAGCGAGAGCCAATAATAATAAAAACTTATAATATATCTAATGAATTTGTAAATAAAAGTCTCAGATACCCCAGCCTTTGGTCGCTATCTATAAATAGTATTGCTTGAATAATTGGAGAAAGTGTTATGCTGTTATTGTTAAACTGTTATCGGTCAATAGATACAGCTGTTACGTAATTCATTAACAGCAGTATAATGATTGAACCGATAACAGTAAAATGCGATTTATGATTTATCTCCCTCTTTTACTAAAAGAGGGATAATTTAGTACGGCGATTTAGTAGTAGTAGTAGTAGTTCTTCTCGCCATTAGACTCACCAAAATTGAAACCTACTGTACCAACGTCATCGGAATTGATTTGACCGAAGTTGTTGAAGTTGTAGTAGGTGTAGTCGTAGAAGCCGCCGCCTTGTACTTGCATTTCGGCATCGCTGAGTTCAGTCAAGAAGGAATCTTGGGACAGGTCAGAGATTTTGATAGCAGACATTTTTTTACTCCTAATATTGAGTTAACTTTGGTTGTCGGAGGATTAAACCTTTGCTTGTTTCATCCATGTTTTTATTTTTAAACAATCAACCTATAAAATCAAGCTTTTCAAATCACTTGTATAGACATAAATCAAGGTGTTATGTCTTAAGCTTCATCAAAACTTATCTTTCTGTTTAACAAAAAAATAATAAAACCAGTGCTATTTTATGAACAGAAAAGCCAAAACACCAAATAAGTTATCAAACTAGAGTTGTTAAACAGTTGGAAAGATACTCGCCAAAAGTTTATTTTTAATGCCATTGAATAGCCTGCTAATATTTTTGGCGACGTGATTGGAAAAGTCAAGGTTTCAAGGCTAAAGAGGCGACATAAGTAAAGGAGTTTTGTCTTTAGAACTGGAGTTTAGACTAAACGCAGGACAAGGAAACACAAAGCGACTGAAAATCATGGGTAAAAAAATACGGGCGCGTCAGCCGAAACATTCCTGAGAAGAAAAAGTGGTCACTCTTTGTTGAACTGACCACTTTATATAGCACAATACGGTTCAGATAAGAAGTTGACGAGTGTTCGCGTAGCGTCTCCCTTAGGAGAAGGTAAGCAGGGGAGCAGGGGAGCACCGCTACGCTCGGGAGCAGGGGAGAAAAAGAGTTATTGGAAAATAACTCTTTCTCCCCTGCGCCTCTGCTCCTGGAGCCCCTCTGCTGTCTCAACGAATAAATGTCTTAACTGAACCGTATTGCTTTATATAGCATTCCTAAATGATTCGTGAGATAAAGAAACCCGGTATCTGGGAGATACCGGGTTTGGTGAGGCTCAGTATTTTCTTACAAATGATTCCGGATTGCTATAGTCAATGCTGGAATTTAGAGAAAAAATCCAGCTTGACCATGACAACTATCGAGCTTGCTTAAACAATTTCAGCAAGGTGCATACACCATTCTGGGTAACGGCAAAGATGCCCTATTCGACTGAGACAAATTTATTTCAAACTGCCAAAACGCCCGTTATTTCTATGGAATGCGGAGTACGAATGTGCTAGCTTCGTCAAACAGACAGCAGATATTGCCCCGATAACTTGTTCCGTTTGCGTTCAAATCGCCTACTTTCTAGTGAGCCAAAAGCTTACACAGGGATTGTGGTCGTCCTCGTATTCATGGGGAGAAATTCAAGCTCAATGATCCCGAAACCTGGTGGACACCTGACCAATTAGTAGAGGTCAAAGATCCAAAGTTGGGGTAGATACTACGCCTGCGTTTGTGGCGTCATCTCCACTTTCAATAGTCTGTTAAAAATCAGATGCATTTGATTGAAATGGAGTGTTTAAACGGAAGAGGTCGTTAAGCGCAAAAAAGAACAACCTGAGTCGGCTTGACCTTACGGTTTTTCTAGTTAGAGGTATGTAGCTTGTCAACGAGCGTGCTACTGGGTCATTTTGCTATCCGTTAGTCTAAACCCAGTACTAGAAGAAGTTGGCATCTTCGGTATCGCCAATAGTAATACCATAATCGAAACCAATTACATCACCGCCAATAGCAATACCATAATTGATACCGATTACATCAACGTTATCTGTGGAGAAATTACCGAGGTAGAAGTTGATGAAGTCGTAGTGGTAGCCGTAGCAGCCGCCTTGTACTTGCATTTCGCTATCGCTTAGTTCATTCAACAAGGAATATCGGGACTGGTCAGAGATTTTGATAACAGACATTTTTTTGCTCCTAAGATTGAGTTAATTTTTGTTGGCAAGAGGATGAAACAAGCAAATGTTTCATCCTGTTTTTAGTCTAAACTTCAGTTAGAAGTTAGGCAATTTAAAAAAGTAGGCGATCGGCGATCGTAGATCAACAAAATAAAGCCGCCTCTTTAACCTCTTGACTCTGTGTTCTCTGCACCTCTGTGGTTAAATAAAATACTTTTTAACCGCACCAAACACAGAGAATGCACCAGAGAAAAGAAGAGATTTCATAGTCACCTTGAAAGGGCTAGTCGTAATGGTCAATAGAGAAAAACAATTGGCAGCAATAAATTATCGCTAAGGGCTAGGGATCAAGTCTTATCCGAACCGTATTGACTGCGCTCCGCGCAGTGCTCTTTGGAGAAAAGTTTGTGAGCTACTAAAATTATTTTACCGCTGCGAATTTCGATAGGGTTGCTTCATTTTGAGCATTGTCATTCTCAAACTGAGTCACAATTTCCAGTTTCGCAATTTGTTGCTTTAACCAAGCTGCAAATAAATCTCTCAAAATTTGAGCGCGTAGTTGCTCGTCTAATTTGGGTTGAATGATTTCTTCAACCCAAATTAGATAAGCACCTTTAGGAATGATAATTGGTTTGAGAATTTGCGGGGGTGTGGCGGCAAAAATTGCTGCTGCTACCTCTGGTCTAAAATCGGCACGCCTTTTTATTCCCTGATATCCGCCTGCACGCCGCAGTTCTGGTTCTTTGATGTATTGACGAGCGATTTCTTGGAAACTGATTTCGCCTTCTTGTAGAGCATAAAATAGTTCTAACGCCACGTCTTCATCATCCAAAATTACTTCATAAGTTACCGCTCCGAAATAATTAAGTTTGTGTTCATAAAAAAATGGTTCAACTTTCTCAGTAAATAGATGACTTGCTAGCTTATTAGATAATACATTTATGTGTGCCAATTCTTCAAAGTCATCTACAGAAAGATGGTATTTATTCAGCCATGTCCAAGTATCTTCTGCTTTAAGAAGTCGATTTGTTAATCGTATATTATCTGCTACCTGTTGGAGTTCTTCTGGAGCAACTTTGATGTCTACTTTGCTAGCAGTCTCAGTAATGATTTTTCGAGTTGCAATTGCTTCTACTAAAGTAGGAATTTGACACGAAATCTTAACCTGGTGAAGAATATCTTCAAGAGAAATCTTGAGGACTTGTGACATGATGCAAGGACTCCGATTGCTAGAAAATAAAATTTTGATTTGGGATTTTACACACACTCGCTCCTTACTACCTGCATCTTCCAAGGAAGCAGATAACAGGCTGTAAGGAAATTAAATTCAAGGTCATTTTTGGATTGAAATAGACATAATTGCCCCCTATCTACAATCACAGTCTCAAAAATCCCAATTTCGCGAAATTTAACAAAATTTTACAATATGATTCCTTATTATGACTCAATAAGCAATAAGTACGGACTAATGACTAAAGCTCTAAACCGCCTTTTTGTAATTTCTTAAACGGATCTAGGATAAAATCAATGATACGACGCTGACGGACAATCACCTCAGCGGTCGCCGTTTGACCGGGAGTTAAGGCGATACGTTTGTTACCATTTTGAATATAAGGCTGATCCAGGGTAATTTCCAACTCAAAAGTTTCGGCTTTGCCGCCGTTAGTTTCTACAACTTTGGAGTCTGGAGAAATCGAATTTACTTTTCCATGCACGACTCCATAATCTTGGAAAGGATAGGCATCAAATTTAATTTTGACTGGCATTCCTACTTTCAAAAAACCGCTTTGTTGGCTGGGCATTTGAGCCTTAAGTACGAAGGCAGCCTGCTTAGGCGAAATTTGGGCAATATTCTGACCTAGTTGTACGACAGCTCCTGGCTTGGTAATAGGCAACTCAAAAATCACACCGTTTATGGGCGATCGCACAACTCGTTGTCTTAGCTGAATCTTGTAGGATATAACCTGGCTTCCAGTTTGGGCAATTTCCGATTGCACAGAGTTGATTTGTGTTTGCAGGTCTTTGAGTTGTTCCTGTGCTTTGAGTTCTGCGAGTTCACCTGTATGAATCAGGCTTTGATAATTGCGTTGCTCTTCTTGTAAGCGCAGTTCAGCTTGCTGGATTTCAGACTGAGCTTGTTGAAGACTCTTCTGATAACTACTCTGTTGCTCTTTGAGGCTAGACTCAGCTTGAGAAGTCTCAGACTGAGCTTGCGCAAGGCGTTCGTAGTTTTCTTTTGCCGACTGTTCCACTTCCTTGAAGCGGTCTTGTGTCATGACACCGTCTTCATAGGCTTTTTGATAGCGTGGGACTTTTTCTTGAGCAGCTTGCAAACGAACTTCTGCTAACTGATATGCTGCTTTGCTAGAATCCACAGCCTGCTGCATCTGATTGACTTTAGCTAGTTTTTCCTCTTTCTGTAAGTTATAGACAGCTTTAAGAGCATCTAGATTCTGTTGCGCCTGCTGTACTTGAGACATTTTTGCCAATTGTTGAGCCTGGTTTTGTTGCTGCTGAGTCCGTAGAGAAAGCGTCAATTGATTTTTGAGTAACTCTGAGTTTTCTCGCCGATTTTGTAGCCCGTTCAGCTTTGCGAGAACTTGGTTTAGTTCAGTTCTTAAGACATCTGAGTCCAGTTCCAGCAGAACCTGACCTTGTTTAATGGTTTCACCTTCTTTGACTCTGACAGCAGTAACACTCCCACCAGTTGGACTATCTAATCTTTGGGTTGCACCTTTAGGTTCAATACGCCCTCTGGCACTCCCTGTCTCATCAACTTTGGAGAGCATCGCCCAAGGTACAACAATCACTGCAAAGACGATTAAAAAGTACAACAAAGAACGCGTCCAAGCGCGTGGTAAGGCATCCAGCAGTTCTTCAGTACCGTAGTACCAATCATTTGCCTCTTCTGCTGTGTCTTTGTGATGACTTAACTCAGTAGATTCCTCTGCTTGGTGCGGATGGATGTCACTTTTATATTCATCTGATTCCAGTTTAGTGATACGCGTTTGCGTTCGCGTAGCGTCTCCTGAAGGAGAAGCGCCCCCTTCGGGGCTAGCGTCAAGCCTCCGGCTTATCGCAGAGGATAAATTGTGAGGTTGGTTAGGCATAGTTCTATTTCCGAGATAGAAAGGTGAGAAGATGAGGCGACAAGGGAAGTCAAAAGTAAAAAAAATTAAAAATCAAACAAATTTTGACTTTTTCCCAACTCAACTTGTGTGCGCTAACTGTTGCTGGTTAAGGTAGTAGTAGTGTCCTTTACTAGCAGTTAATTCGTTGTGTGTCCCGCTTTCAACTAACACGCCTCGGTCTAATACCAGGATCAAGTCAGCATTGCGTACAGTGGAAAGGCGATGAGCAATGATTAAGCTGGTGCGTCCTTGAAGAATTGTTTTCAAATTGTTCTGAATAATCTGCTCGGATTCTGCATCCAGGTGACTAGTGGCTTCATCAAAAATTAGGAGGCGTGGATGACCTAACAGTGCACGAGCAATGGCGAGACGTTGGCGCTGTCCACCAGAGAGCATTCCACCGCCTTCACCAATTTGAGTATCGTAACCCATTGGTAGCCGTTGAATAAATTCATCTGCCCCAGCTAGACGTGCTGCTGTGATAATTTCCTCAAGGTTGGCTTCTGGGTGAGCAATGCTGATATTTTCTTGAATCGTACCGCCAAACAAAAAGGTGTCTTGGTCTACCACACCAATTTGTTGTCGCAGCGACTTTAAAGAAATGTTAGTCACGTCATGACCGTCGATTAACACCTTTCCATCTGTTGGTGGATACAAACCCAAAATCAATTTTGACAAAGTTGTTTTCCCAGAACCGCTACGCCCCACCACTGCTACTGTTTGTTCAGCCTGGATTTCAAAGCTAAGATTTTCCAGCACATTTATATCGCTTTCTGGGTGATAGCGGAATGTCACATTCTCAAAGCGAACGTGACCACGAAGTTTCCGTAAAGGTCTGCGGGGAGACGAGTGCAAATCTTCTTCTGGTTCTGCTTCTAGGACATCATTAATGCGTTCGGTAGAAACGATGACTTCTTGTAATTGATTCCACAGTACTGTCAACCGTTGGAAAGGCTGAATAATGTTACCTAATAACATATTGATGGCGATTAATTGCCCAATTGTGAGTTGGTTTTGAATCACCAGCCATGCACCAAACCAGAGTAATCCTGTGGTTACCAGCGATTGAATAGTAGAACTGAAAATTTGCAGTTGGTTCTTAATAACCTGTCCGCTAAACATTTTTCTAATCAAATTATTCAGTTGCTCCTCCCAATGCCAGCGTACCGTCTGTTCAATTGCCATTGAGCGGACAGAGCGAATTCCTGTGAGGGATTGAATGAGGTAGCTGTTTTCGCTGGCTAAAGCACCAAAAATTTCACGACTAATGCGGCGAAGCCAAGGAGTTGAAAACAGCGTTAGCAGAAAAAATGGTGGCACAATTGCCAGCGCTATTAATGCCATTTGCCAGCTATACCAGAACATCAATCCCACATAGATAAACACTGTCAATAAATCTAGGATGATTGACAGTGCTTCACCAGTAAGAAAGCGCTGAATTTTTTGGTTTTCTTGGACGCGAGAAACAATATCGCCTACGTAACGTGATTCAAAGTAAGACAGGGGCAAGCGGAAGGTATGTTTAATAAAACCCACCATCAGTGCTACACTAACGCGGTTTGACGTATGGTCTAGTAGATATTGCCGTAGTCCTGTCATGGCAATGCGGAACAAACTAAAAATGAGCAATCCCAAACCAACAGCGTTTAATGTTAGGGTGCTACCCTGTACAATCACTTGGTCAAACAACAACTGTGTAAACAGTGGTGTGACCAGTCCAAATATCTGAATCAGCAATGAAGTGGCGAACACTTCTAACAGCACCCGAGAGTGGGGTTTGACTAACTCATAAAATTTCCAGAAAGGTGTAGTGTCTTCTTGGGCGTCTTTGAATAGTGCTGTGGGTTGCAACAACAATGCATACCCGGTCCAACCTTCTTTGAATTGGGCAATAGTCAGATGACGCTGACCAATTGCAGGGTCGCCAACAATCACTCGCCCTTTTGTGATTTCATAGACGACGATATAGTGCTTGCCCTCCCAGTGGGCAATTGCAGGCAAAGATTGTTGTGCCAATTTGTCAACACTGGCTTTTACAGGTCGAGTCGCAAAGCCAATACTTTCTGCTGCTGCTGCTAGAGCTTTCAGACTTGCACCACTGCGGCTTGCGTTAGAAATCTCTCGTAGTCGGTTGACGCTAAAGCGCTTACCCCAGTAGCGACCAATCATCACTAAGCAGGCTGCGCCACAGTCTGAGGCACTTTGTTGTGCATAGAACGGGTAGCGGTGGGTCAAGCGTCCCCACGCTTGTTCTGCTCTAATCTTAGGACTGGGAAAGTACGAACGTTGTTTCTTCTTTTGCTTTTGTTCCTGTGGAAATTCTTGCTGCGAACCTGGAAAAGGAATAACGTTTCTTGCAGGGGCTAGTCTTTCTTGTCTAGGTTTACTAGGAATAATTTCGCGGTTATCAACGGGAACTAAGTGCTCCTCCTGTGGGGACTGCACAAATTCTGCTAATTGCTGAGTGTGTTCCAGTGCTGTTTGCCAATTGGAATTTTTGAGAATATAGACGATTGTTGGCTGTGTTACCTGCCATTTTTTGTCGATTTTATGTGTATAAATGTTGCCTACAGTCAAGGAATGACCTTCCGAATCCAGAATTTCTCCTTTTCGGAGCAGCCATAATTTACAATCTTGGAAGAGTTTTGCTGGCAGAGTGTCTATTTCCAGTTTGTGTCGCTCAAATAGGGATAAGGCTTTGAGTATCTGCTCGACTGGTACATTGCTAGTCAGTTGCCCTAGTTGCGAGTTATGACGACACAACAAAAGTAAATCCCAAAACTCTGCCCGTTCAAAGTGGCGATCGCAAATTTTGGGATATTTGTCTATCAAAGTTTGCAATGCTTCTTGCTTGAGATAGCAAAGCTTTAAGTTTGATGAAGCTCTAGCAGCATAAGGCTGAAAGTTTTCTTCTGGAAAAAGAGTTATCTCACCGAATGATGATCCTACAGACAGAGTAGTGATTAAGTTATTCGAGCTATCCAGCAGTCTGACTTTACCTGCAAGAATAATGTATATGCCTCCTCTCGCCTCTGCTGCTTGCCAAAACTGTTTTGCGACTTGTGGTTCTACTATTTCTACTGCCTTTAAACAGGTTTGCAGTTCCCCTTCTGATAGGGTTTCACCCAAGGTGTTGGTGAGATATTGACTTAGCTGTTGTTGGGAAGACACTGATGCCATTCCTTGACCTCCAACTCTGATATTATTTCCTGAATTATTTACTGGTCGGAATTAGATTTATTGACCAATGGAAACTAGGCTCAAAGTTGGATTGTAAGTCACAAATCTTGATACCAGCGCCTTTGGTTGTAGCGACAGTATTCTTGTCAAAGGAGGGTTTTTGTTTTGTTGAAAGCCCCATTTGTTTGAGCAAGCGGTTGATGTGGCGATCGCTAATTTCAATACCAAATTCCTTTGCTAAATGTTTACTTAACCATTGAGCCGTCCAGTTCGTAAATCCATAACCATACTCCCGAGGGCTATGATTGACCAATTCTTTTAACCTTTCAATATATTTCTCATTCACAGTTTTCGGTCTACCGATTGGTCGCTCTTGCCATTTATGCGCCAAACCTGCCTGTGCTACAGCAATCCAGTACCGCGCCATCTCTTGAGAACAACCTAATGTCTGACAGATTTGAGTTTGAGTTTTACCCATATCTGCTAGCAACATAATCTCTACTCTGCGACGGTACTCCGGTTGCAAGTTTGCTTGCAAATTCTTCAACAATACCTGTCGTTGAAAAGGTGTTAAAAACTTACTGTCCGTAAAGTTATAGCTTTGAAAAGCTTGTGATTGACTGAATTGGTGTGACATAACCGTTACTAGTTGTCGTCATATACAAAATGTGGGCGCATGAGTCCGTAACAACTGTAGCAATTCCTACTGTAGCAATTCTCAGCGAAAGGATTGACAGCTGTATATTTAAGTAACTGTAAAAAGTTAATGAAGTGAGTATATGATGAAGTTAATATATGATATGCGACTAAACCTAGAAGTTGATCCCCTAGAATTATGGGGTTTAGGAGAACAATTCTTGGGTTTTTTGAGTCTTTTATTTTTCTTCCTTCAGTGCTTATGGGGTTAGCCTGATGGAATAGTTTGATCAAAAAATGGTAGATACATCTGGTCATTTTCTGATTTTCCTATTAACACGCTGGATGTACACACACGCTAGCGAAGATTCTCTGAATCTTCATTAACAAATAGTCGTCAGCATTTTTGACGAGATAAGCGAACAAGCTAGGACTTATTTCTTGACAAAAGTCATTTTTTTGTAATGGTACTACACACTATTAATTCATTAAACGAAAAGTTAAGCTTACCTGCTTTCCTTATGTACTCATAGGTGTAAGCCAAATCAACTTACGCACCATACAACAGAGCACCAAACTTTTTGACTGCAAAGAAAAAGTGGGCATAAAGAATCCTTTGTGAATCTGAAAAAGTGCGCTATTGCACTACTTTGCTCAAAGCCATTGCTACACACAACCTATTTGGAAGTGCGTAAGACCTAAAACACGGCTGCGGTGCCTTTAGTACACAACAGCGCCTTACCAACCCACGTTATGCAGTATGCACATCATTGAGTGCTCTTCCACTAGTTCTAAGTGACGTCCTTAAATCTGCTACTAAAAAATCACTGTATCCTAATCCCCATCATGATTTTGATAAAGTCCTAAGAACTTAGTGGGGACTTTGCTGAACCCTGTCGAAAGGGTTACTGGCTAACCTCAAAATATTTAAAATAGTTAACCTTGGTTTAAAAACAGCCTAAATCTGGTTTTTATAGCTGTATAACTGAAGGATATTAAGCACAGGCAAGACTGCAATCACTAACCTGATGGTGGTTTTTTATCAGAGTATTTGGTCAAGAGTATTGGTATGAGATGTTTGAAGTTACAAAAAAAACAACTGTCATAATTAAGGTAACACAATCCTCTAGTAGAGTACTAAATTTTTTATTTATTAAAATCTCATACATCCTGTCAAGACTTTTTTTAGAAAAAAATCATTTTTTATTGACTCTTATCAAAAACTTCATATTTAATTTATCGATTGATTAAATTAAATTTTGTGTGGAAAAGTCTAGTTTTATTAAAACATTAAAACTTTATGATAATTTGATAGATTTTTATAATAAAACTTCTTTTGGGAAAAAGTAGTAAATACTACACAAAAAGTCAGTGTGTGAAAAGTGAAAAGCGATAGTCGTCAAACTCGGCAGCAGTGCATTTATAAGTTTTTTGTGCACCTATCTAAGGTAGTAATGATTTGGAAGAAATCTTTTCCTTAATGCGGAGGTTTAGGACAACCAGGTAGAGCTTGGTTGGGGCATAGGGCAGCGCTTCGCGATTGAACAAGGAACAGCGCCCTAAAAGGCGATCGCTATTAATACACATTGTTAATCTTACATTGTAATATAAAATTCGTATCGCTGAAACAAATTCATAAACTGTATACTGAAAGTTTTCTTAAAATTGAGATATTTGATAATCTTTCAAACAAAAACTGGAAGCTGACCAATTGTTTGGGCTTCCAGTTATTTCTACATAAAATGCAAGTAAACTTGCGCAATGACAATCCTATTTTGGGAGGAGTAGGATGATAATGAAGAGAGAAGCGAAAGTAGCTCTAAGTTTTACCAGTCAAGACAACAGTTTAGTGTTGCTTTTTCATTTTCCACACTGAAAGTTATGTCAGCGTTGCTACAACCTACTATAGAGTAGGTAGCAGCTGTCGATGTTGGATTGAGGGAAGATACCGTTCCAATTTCTCTTTGCTTAAACTTTCTGGGAAAAAGAACCACCATTAGCAACTTTAGATCTGTTGGTTTACATGTAGGAGTGATCTACTCTAGAAACTGAGAACCACTTCAGCAACCGATTCGATATGTTTTACACTCAAAAATAATTATTTATAATCATTGATTCTCTCCTGTAGAATGAACTTTAAGCATCAATCAATTTCCTTGATGTTATTTATAATTTATACAAAATAGGTTGTATAAATATGCCAAAGTGGCATATTTCAAATAAAAATATGACTGTCTGAATGGAAAAAAGTGCAATCTGTATGCGCATTGGCTCAAAAAAAACGCCATGCTGTAGATATTAAATCAGCATGGCAGATACTAAGTAACTCAATTAACTGTCTTTCAGTGTGTATGGACTCCAGCAATTTTGTAATTGAATTCACAGAATTCTAAGGAAAAAGATTAACTTGTTCTGGAGCCATTTCAGGATTGGTAGATTCATATTCGTGAACTTGTGTCGTTAACCACTGCTCCAAATTCCTACCACGGATTTCTGTTTTTTTCTTGCCAACGACCTCAAGATAAGCTAGGTCTTTAATTTTTTTGAGGCAGCTTGTTGGTGTAATGTGGCTTTCAGTCCTTTTGTCGGAGGACATCTTAGCAATTTTGATATTTTCGTTTTGCTGTTGATTTGACCTGCTGATATGAGAATTCTCTTTGAGTAGTCTGTTGTAGGTGCGGTAGGGAATGTAATGTAGAGGATTGTAGCCTGTAAAACGCAGCATGAGAACACAAGCCCAGGAATACTTACCAGCAAGAATTGCTTCAACGACTTGGTCAAATTGTTCTGGAGGAAGTTTTTTATCTAAATTGGTACTGCCAGACATATTTTGGTTCATAGTGTTTGTGTTGTGATGGAAGTGAATTAGCTGATTAGTTTTTTCGGTTATTTGTAGCTCAATTGAAGGTTTATCAATCGTTCTCGCCTGTTTGCAGATGTTGGATTGCTTTAAGGAAAATATCAGCGACACGGCGGTAGGGAATTACTTTGTAGTGGCTGGGAGTTTCGTAGTTGGAAAAATAGATATCTTAGAACTGGTACTGAAATCCCGCTCTACAGGTGCATTGAGATTGATTTGCACTTTTGTTGTTTGCAAGTGAGTTATTCCCATTGCCAATTGCTGAATCTGCCTTTGCTTCAGTCGTTCTGTTGGCTTTACTGCATTTGGGGCATTTTGTGGCTCGAGCTTAGCTGATGTTCCTAAGCCATCTTTGTTCTCTTTTGCTCTGACTGACACAAGAGTTTGAGCAAGCCTTCGAGTCCGAGCCATCAAATCTTTGATGTGGTTGAACTGCATTTGGTCGCCTGCTAGATGTTGCTTTTGCACTTCAACTTCTGAAACCAAAAGTTTCCTGTCTAATTCTGCAACAACCTGACCTGTTTTTAACTCTTGAGCTTCTTTGAGTGCAGTATTAACGACTTTGTTTAGATGTCGTAGCTCCAGTGGCTGAGGCTCATTTAGTGCTACAAATTTTCCTCGAATGTAACTAACCTGTTCAATCTTTCCTGTCCACGCCCAAACAACAATGGCCGTAAAAAAAGTTATGCTCCTCAACGTGACTAGATGAGCAATGGTTAGAGGTAGCTGATCGAGTAACGCCTGTAAGGATGTAGACCAATAGCCTGTATTCCTATTTGCTCTTTGAGGCTTTGTAACCGTAGCGGTTTGTGTATTTGTAGAGGCTTCTGGTAAAGCCTCTTTTGTGAGAGTTACATGACCTCTGTAGATGAATGCTATCTCAGAAACCAAATCACAGTAGGAATTCAAATTATGAATATTGATCTCTGTATTCTGTGTTTGGCTTAAGGTTTCGACTGCATTTGACCTGATGATACTGTTCATGAGCTGTCCTGATGATCGCAAACCTGACTTTTTATTCAAGTCTTTTTGCTGCTAAGCCGGAATGATGCTATGTCCCTATGAAATTCAGCAGCTAGTTTGTAAAAAAGCAAATTATACAGACGGACACCATGCAAGTGAGGGTTATTAAACTTGCAAGTTTTCTTTGAAAATCACCCCGTTGTTGGTGACTTATCGACTGTCACTTTTGCTTAGTACTGCCATAAGATGGAATTTACTTTCTCCATGTCATATGTCTAACAAGAAAAAGTCTCCTTTTGGCTTTAAGTAGATGCAGTTTTATCTTTTTCAAGTTTCACTCTCTCCTAATTTAATTATTTCTCCTTGCTAAACTTCAATTCCAATTTTATACCAATAAATTAGGAGATTTTAAGTAAAAACGCATACTTTTTAGCGTGAATTTGAAAAAAATATCATTCCTATTCATTAATAGCAACATTCGTATTTATACTACTTTTTTCTGTAAATGTCATCTACTAAATTTGAAACTTTTAACTATTTTTACTAATTATGTTTCTATATTTACTTACGTATTATTGTGTTTACGTTTTGTCCCTTACTTGTTAAATTTTGAGGGGTCTCACCCCTCATGTGTCGATGATTTTTAGCTTTATTATTCCTAAAACTTTTGAGAATTTTTACTGTTACTAAATGTTCTAACACTTTAAAAGTATATCAGCATCAGTAGTATTTAGACAATCTTTACTATAGTAAAATCGTAATAACACTTTTTACAATTATCGGGAAATATCTTGTTGTCGTGATATCAGTTGATACCCACGTCAAGTAAGACTTTGGTTTTAATAGATGAGCACAAATCTACAATGAATTTGTCATGGTTCTTATACAAGAATCATTTACTAAACACTGTTAATTTATCGTTCAACTACATTTCTGTGGTAGAATTCCGATAATCTTAGAACTAGTATGTTCTAGTTACAAAAAAACACTTGCTTAAAGTCATTAACAAAAGAAAAGCAGCATATTACGACTGTGTATATTTATTGAACTTGACAGTAGAAAACGTGTTTAGACTAAAACGCTTGCCCCAGGAGCGGCTAATCATCGCTAAACACGCTGCACCACAATCTGATGAATTCTGTTGTTGAATAAAGAGATAGCGACGCCAGAATCCCGTTATAAAAAGACGTGTATGAATTGCTTCTTGGGAAAAGTGAATATTTGCTATGGTTTCAACAGCTTTTGAACTCTTTAAGTGTGAGAAGAACTGTTGTTTACCTATAGATTTCTGTTCTTCTTGAACTTTTAACGACGAAAATATGTTCATCGTTTTATCTCTGTGTATAGATAAACTGGACAATTTTGTTTGTGTTGAAGCGAAAAGATTGAGAAGCCTTTCAAAGAAGACTTACAAAAATTTTGAATTGAAATAAATTTATTAGCCGGAAACTTGTCAGTAGTAAACATTTCTCTACATTACTAGTTGTTCTTTGTATCTAAAGCTACTAGTATTTAGACTTTTAAACAATAACTACCACTCCTGAGTCTTCAAAACTTAAGGTTCAGGGTAAATCGACATATTCCACGAGCAGTCCTAAATAATACTTCTGGGGTTAGTAGCTCAAGTCCGGAAAAGAAGTGAAAAAAATATTGTATGATATCATGTCCGGTTAATTGCTTATAAATCCCGCACAACCCCACCCCGGTTTTGTCTTGCGCCAAAACCGCCCCTCCCCTTACTAACGGGGATTAAGGGGTGGGGTGCAGATATTGCGGGAATCACAACTAATCAACCGGACATGATATGACAGATAAAAACAACTTGAACCATTAGGTTGAGAATCCTAATTTTGCATAGGAAATAAGAAACAGGAAAAAATCCAAAACCTGTAACTTATGGCTAACTCATGACTAAATAAATTGCCCAAATTGCCATAGCTCGGAGATAAATACTAGCGCGGAAAGTACCGACAGCAGTGATGGCTTCAGGTGTGCGGAATTGTAGCCCATTATCGTAAATTTGCTGCACCACAGCATATGTAGTCCTAAAAGCCTCATCCTTCATTCCCATTTGCACTAGAAAAGCCGCCAACCCAAAATTTATTCCCGTCCAAATCTCCAAAGGATGAGTCGCGTTGGGGTTCTCTGGGGAACCATCAGGACGAACACCGTTAGCAACACCGAAGTTCCCATTGTGAAACTTGAGAAAGCAAGCATCGTAAACAGTTTTCAAGGTAGAGAGGGCGTACTCAACAGGTACAATGTCCGGTAGCCCCAACAGACGTGCATAGAATTGCCCACATAACTGGTCTGCCATGACGACATCAGATCTACTCTCACTATCGAGTTGATAGTATTGCCCATTCCAGAGTTTTTCTTGGTAGATAGGGCGAGACTGTGCAAGCCAAGTTTCGTAGATAGACCTTTGTTGCACCAAATCCTCTGTGTTTTCACAGGTTCTGCAGTTTAACAAAACATCACAAATAGCGATCGCTGCCTCCAACGCCGCCAACCACAACCCACCACAATAGGCGCTCACTCCCACCAAGCGCCAGTCATCAAAAGTTTGGTCAGGTGCACCTGAATTTTCAGGAATGCCATCCCCGTCTTTGTCAAACCTCTTGAGGTAATCTAGAGTTTGAACAACAGCATTCCAACAATCTCTTAGGAATTCCACATCGTCAGCACCTGTCAGCAAAAAGTCTCGGTACACTTGCAAGACAAAATCACAACCTAAATCTTTCCAAAGGTTGCAATCTTGATAACTTGTATAATTTGTTTTTTCCCAGACGTGTTCGTTTGGTGCACCTAAGTCGTGAGGTGTTGCACCTGCAACTTTGCGGACTGCGATGGGACTTTCCACACCGATTGTATAATAGTAGCCAATGACACGGTGATTTTCATCACTACTGGGGATTGCCCGTGCAAAGGCACGAATCACCGCCTTTTCCAGTTCTGGAAACAGCATCAACAGGGCAAAAGAACCGTAAAGCCGCACATCCAAACTTTCATACCAGCGGTAATCTAAGCACTCTAACACAGCAAACTGACCAACAGGGTCGCTTTGTGTTGCCGCACTCCAGAGAGTCCCACCACTAGTAAGATCATAAAGCTCATTAAACAGAGCCATTTTGAACCAGTCGGGCAAGTCTTGGCGTTCAAGAACCGGCTGTTGCCAAGATTGAATCTGCTGTTGCCAGATTTGATATTCTGCTAAAGCAGTGGATGCTATTGTCCAGGCATTCTTCCCACTCCTACCAAAAAAGTCAGTGTATCTGCGATAATATGTAATTCCAGCGGCAAATTCTGTAATAGGGAAATCCCAAGTCAGCACGAAGGGAATTTCGAGAGTTTCGCCTGGTTGGAGAGTGAAACGTACAGCAAGAGCCACCCCTATCTGTTCACCTTCTGCTGCTGGAGTGCCATCTACGTCATTAAGCAAAGAGCCATCTTGGGCGAAGCTTTGCCAGACTTCTTCCCCAGTCCCAACTGGATTCCAACGGGTATGGTAGTGCACTTCAATATTTGGTTGTTTTCGAGTCGCAATACACCACTGTCCCTCTCCCTCTTGAACGGGTTCAGTCATATGAACCCGCTCCAATAGCAATCCAATACTTTCGCTATTTTCAACTAGCTGATTAAAGTTATCTAGACTTTCACCGAAACGTGGTTGATACTCATAAACTGGGCTACCATCATCCCGCACTCGAATTTCAGGAGATTTCAGAGCATTCGTAAACCAGCCCACCATATTTTGCCAAGTCAGCATAATGCCCAGACTAATAGGTGCATGAGTCGGGTTGTGTGCAGTCCACACAAACACCGCTACTGGATAGCTTGTTTGTTGATAATTTCCCGCCCAAATAGGAGAGAATTGCTCGCAGGTTAACTCTGCTTGAAACACCCTTTCATAAACAAACCAACTACGAGGGTACAGGGCGTGATAAGTTCCCGTCAGGAATTGGGGTAATGAGGGGGATGAGGGGGAAAGAAATAATTGTCCATTAACTCTTTCTTCCCCTGCTCCCTCATCTCCTCCTACTCTCCTACTTGCCGGATACCACTGCCACGTTTTGAGGCTACCATCTTCAGGAGGTTCAGTACACAAAGCATATGCTTGCGAGGATGAGCCAAATGATTCAAACACACTGAATTGACAGGCGGGAATGTTTTTGAAAATATGTTCCCCACCGTCAATGTGCCACAAATTAAAGTCTCCCCGCGAGGAACGACCAATACAACCTGCACCAAAGCCGCCCAAAGGCATACCGTGCCAAGGACCATCATCAATATTGCTAGTATAGCGGACTGTGTAAGGTTTGTCCCAACCTAAACCTATGGGACGATTCCAAGTGCAAGAGGGAATTACGGAAGATGGCGGTTTTGTCATCATTAGATTATACGGCGTTCAGTGCATCCATTCCTACATCCGTAAGTGATGCCCAAATTTCTCAGTTAATCTTGCTCCACGTCAACAATCACTCGTAAATCAGCTTCTGGCATAAGCCGCTGCAAGACTGTAAGATGACCATCAGCATCACTACGACTGCGAAATCGACCAATGACAATTCGCTTAGAAGGTGAATGCCACTGGACAACAGCCCACGGAGCAAGTGCCGTTCGGTATGTTTTAGTTTGTCGCTTCAACAAGAAAGCCTCCTTCTGTTACATCTATAAGACACTAATTGGCACAGTTGCAATCAATCGATTATGTCTAGTTTCTTTTGTGATAGACATCTGGTGAAAACTAATCTCAAACGCTTGCGCTGTCTGGGTTAATGTTTAATTTCTGGAGAGGTCTGATGGTATAGATGCTGTAGTTGTAGCCAGCAGACACTCATTTCTTAACAAGCATAACCTCTGCACTCTGCGGTAACAAAACACAGTGCACAGACAAAGGCTTCTCTTTACTCGCGCAGTTCATACTTGCATGAGCAAAACGATTAGCAGCCTCATTTAAAGGAAAAAGTAAACCTCTCTAAAGGTCTTAGCTGGTAGTGCTTGCCTGATAATTATCTTCCAATTCACATGAAGAAGTGTTAGTAATTTTGTCTTTGAACACCACAGTGTGAACGATTTAGTGCTAATATTTGCGTGAACAAGCAACTAGAATCAACCTTAAAAACTTAAGGCAAAAAACATCAATCTAGCTTAGAAAGAGTTGAGCTATGGGTTGAATCTAGGTTTTCTTATTATTGACAATTGATAATTCAAAAAAAGTCCCACAATTTGCTCATGCAACTATGTTGGATCGGGAGCTAGGAGCTTCCTTCAAAACCCTTGCTATAGCTTATCAATTGAATGTGAAGGCATTATGTTAAGGGCATTCCCGACAAGTCACTATCAAGATGCTGCCTCATAATAAGCCTATATACCTGCATCAAACTAAACGGAACCCGATACCAACCAAAAAACTGTTTAATGGCTGGTGATAGACTGTAGATTTTGTAACCATCTGCAAACACAAACACTCCTATTAACCATCTAAATTGATTTTAGACACAGATTGTTTGTACAAGAGAGAGGGGTTTCAACCCACATTTTCTGCAAAAATTCCGCAATCAATGTCTGAAGTCCCTGAATAATCTGCAAATAGGGCGGGAATAACTGCAAGATTTTGTTTAATGCTTTGCCAAACAGAGAATATTATTCCCCGTTGTTTTAGTTGCAAATCATTTGAGATAGAAATTTGCTTGTTTGTAGGTTGAGGCGATGAAGTTTGCTCTTTGCAATAAATAGCACTGTCCTTTCTTACAAAATTGCAATTCCATATAGATACTTTCTTAGTGAAGTATCGATTAGCCAATGTCAATATATCTCGGCAGAATCTACCGCTGCCGCGTTCATCACTTATGCTCACACGATGCTCCCCGATGATCTAAATTCTCTTGTTCACATTTACATCCCTAAAAAAGAAGAACAGGAAAAAAGAAAGTGAATCAAAAATCTAACATTGTTATTAGTTAAATCCCGCACTAGTTAAATTGACCAAAGAAATCCCCAGGTGATAAGCCTGGGGAAGATGCAAACCATGAAACCATAGCAGTTAGTACTGATTTAGCATTGTGCAGTACTAGACCCGTCATTACCGAAAAGAGGAGTTTTAGCTATGTGATGTGTGCCTTTTGGTGCAATAACCTATTAACAGCTACGATACTCTTCACAAAATTAATGTGGTTGCCAAAATGCCAAATTATATGAATTACCTGTAGGGGTATGGGGATTGTTAATTTTGAATTTTGAGAGAAGTCTGATCGGAGGTTTCCTCCGATCAGAACTTCGGTGATGAGCAAATTTTGAATTAAGCGAAGGGGGGGATGACCCCTATACCCCATACCTCTACACTCAGTTACAGTAAATGTGCAACGGTCTTATTTCAAATCCAATAAGCCGTTTTCTTTCAACTTAGGATTAAAGCGAATTTGTGTTTGTAGACCACGTAATTCTAAAACTGCCATGATTTCAGACTCTACTCGCCGTGCCACATTTTTAATGATTTTAGTTTGCCCTATTTCATCATTTGCAGGATTGTCATAATTTGCTTGTTCTTCAGCCGTCATGACTGCTTTAGCATCTATCGGCTGCGTCCACTTGTCTTTGTTATCTCCATTTGCTACAGGGATACTGCCATTTTCAGCAATCCAACTATGCTCGATATTTTCTAAAACTGTGCGGCTAGGACGTTCAATTGTTTGAGCCTTCACCCAATAGCAATGTTGTGGTTGACGTACTAAGTGCTGTTTTAGGCTGAGATAAACATCACGGGAATATCCTACAAATTGCAGTACTTTTTCTTGGTCAAAAATTGCGTATACTCCAATTTTTCCTTGTAATTGTTCAGGTAACTGACCGTTAGTATCAATGTATGGAATGTATTCTAGACTTGCTAAAGAAGGAATGTTTGTTTCTGTTGTCATAATTGAAATTCACAAAAGAGTTTTGATAATTTTGAGAAAATAGAAAATAATTAGTTGTGAGTTGTTGTTATGGTATTTTTACTGACACAGATAACTAACAACTAATCACTTTTCGATAAATTGCACAAAGGCGACTAGGTTTGAAAATTTTGGCATTGAACATGAAATTTGGCGGTACATTAATGATAACGTACTCTTCCGATTCATAATATTTTTCAAATTCTGCTGGCATACCTTTAGGAGTTGCACTACTATAGGGAACAGGTTGAAAAAGTAATTCTGTGAATTCAACTTTGTCACACTTCAATTGTTGACAAAGTTGGGTTAAGAAAGCTTTACCAGTCAATAATTGAAATAATATTTCTTTAGCTTGTAGTTCGAGAGTAAAACTCGCATCAAAACTTTCAACGATTTTTAGAGGCATTTTGCTGACAAGTATTTGTTCATGACTAAAAAATGATAGGTAATGGCGACGTCTTTCGTCAACCTAGTATGGTGTAGAACAAGGTTGCTCAAAAATCGCCACTTTAACAAGAAGAACGAAGGTGTCAGTCGCCAGAATTCCCCAATTGAATTGGCGTGCTCCTGGCGGATGAGTAAAGGGTTGGGTGAAACCATGACAAAACAGGACTTCCTTCCCCCACGAGTACTCTTGAAGCACTCACAGATATCTGTGGTGGGGCTAGTCCTAACTCGGTTCGATACCATTGATTTTGTTGTAGATCGATGTGACCGAAACTCCTATTTCCTCTGAGTAGTGCTTGGTGAGCAGCATGTATTGATGGATGAATTCCGCAGACGACAAGGCTCATTAAATTCACCACAGTGGAGAATAGTAGCTCACGGGTGTACTGAGTTTTTGCACTACGTTCAAACAGGTCATAAGCGTGTTTGTGGACACAGCACTTTCTCCAAAAGTCCACGAACCATCACAGAAACTGGGCTTTTTTGAACAAAATGATCAAACACCTGACAAGCGCAGCATTTTTGTCTTCCCCCAACATTTCCACCTCCTTAAACAAAACTATAGATCAGCCCATAACACAACACCTTGAAAGGGCTGGTCCTAATACTGTCAAGGGATTAGCGCAACGCCGCTTGGTTCAACTAGGGTTGAACCACTAAAAGCACTGTGTCGCTGGGCTTCGGAACATTTTCATAAGGTAGAAGTAGCAACAGAGCAAGCGAGTACTGAGAATACAGACCCCGATGAAGCTGCTTAAAATTTGAAGAAGCACTCAGCACGCTACAACAATGCGGTGCAGCGGAGGGACGAAAGCCCTTAGACCTGTATCTGGTGAAATTTTTCGCGCTTCCTCTAACATTTGCAATAATGATGCTATATTAGTAAGTCTAGTAGTGTGTTTATATATAGATAGTCTTTCTGGAACTGACTGTGGCGAATACAAAGTCTGCTCTTAAGCGCGCCCAAATCGCAGATCGCAACCGACTGCGTAATAAAGCATACAAATCGGCAGTGAAGACCTTGATGAAAAAATACTTCACTGCTGTAGAAACATACGCGGCTGATCCAAGTCCGGAATTAAAGCAAGAAGCTCTTGCTCGTATGTCCGAAGCTTACAGCAAAATCGACAGAGCTATAAAAAGGGGTGCACTTCATCCTAACAATGGAGCAAGGAAAAAGTCAAAATTGGCTCAAAGGCTAAAAGCACATACACAACCAGCAGCAACTGCACAGTAGTCAATAGTCTTTAGTCCTTTATTCTTACTATAGACAAAGGATAAAGGAACGCCACTTGCACTTCCTTGAGGGATAACCCCCAAAGAAGTGCAAGTGGCTCCAAAAGACAAAGGATAAGTAATGCAGCTGATAGACACCCACGTTCACGTCAACTTTGACGTTTTCCAGCCAGATTTAGAAGCAGTGCGATCACGCTGGCAACAAGCAGGCGTCGTACATTTAGTACACTCCTGCGTAGAACCATCTGAGTTTTCCAGCATTCAAGCCCTGGCTCACCGTTTTCCCGAAATAAGCTTTGCTGTGGGATTGCATCCTTTAGATGCAGAAAAATGGAATGAACAAACAGCAGATGAAATAGTTTCTCTAGCTAGTTCTGATTCTAAAGTCGTAGCGATTGGGGAAACGGGGCTGGATTTTTATAAAGCAGATAACTACGAGCAACAGCGCAAGGTTTTTGAAACACAGTTGGCGATCGCTGCTGAGGTTAACCTACCAGTCATTATCCACTGTCGTGAGGCAGCGTCAGATGTCAGAAAAATGCTGCAAAAATGGAAAAACCTCAAAGGAGAAAGTGTGCGGGGTGTTATGCACTGCTGGGGTGGAAGTCCCGAAGAAACCCAATGGTTTGTTGACTTGGACTTCTACATCAGCTTTAGTGGAACGGTAACGTTTAAGAATGCCAAAAAAATTCAAGAATCGGCTGCTATGGTGAGGAGCGATCGCTTATTGATTGAAACAGATTGTCCTTTTCTTTCACCCGTCCCGAAACGAGGTGAACGACGCAACGAACCTGCTTACGTTCGCTATGTCGCTGAACAAGTTGCTAGAGTGCGGGGAGAAACAACAGAAGCGATCGCAACTCTCACCACCCAAAATGCTTGTAAATTGTTTGGCTTAACGATATAGGACATCATAGAACATCCTCCCAACAGGAGAAACTCATCAAATGAAAAATTCAAACTCTAGGAGGACTAAAATATGCTATTATTGTCTCCTCCAAAACTGACTTGCATAAGCCATAATGGTTAAGGAAGCAACTATTGAATTTAAAACTAGTTTTGACCATCCTCCTATCTCTACAACCGGATGCTCTTATTCTATGACGATTATAACTTTCGACTATTGGTCATTTAGACCTGTTTTCTAAACAGTAGTTTCATATTTTACCTTTAGAGAATTTTAAAATTGCCTTGTGACCACCACCCGCCAAGACAAGCCATCCATAAACAGAGTCAGATCAGGGGAGAAATCCCCTGATCATAAGGATATTATGCCTTTGAGTTTAAACTCTGTGTTTCAACTCAGATAGTTCCGTACAAGCCAAAACAGTGTAAAGCTGCGTAGGTGTCACGCGCTTTTTGGAGGGGGAAGTGAGAAAAACAAAACAAACTAACGAAAAGTTATACCATTTTGATTTCAGTAAAGAAGTCAATAGCTGGTGGAAATTGGCAACTTTTAGCTTCCCAATGGGTAATTACCCTCTTGCCAAAATCCCTCTTTCCAGGTTTAATTGCTCCGTTTGCCCACACCTGCTCGTGAGTAGGCGGTGTAAGGAGAAGTTCCCACACACCATTCAGTAAAACTTAGGTTGACAAAGGTAGAGGCATGACAAACGAAACAATTATAGAACCCGCCTTTTTGTTGCCCGACTTGATAGAAATCCAGCGTTCCAGCTTCCGCTGGTTTCTGGAGGAAGGGCTGATAGAAGAACTTAACTCCTTTAGTCCTATCACAGACTACACTGGAAAACTAGAACTGCACTTTTTGGGTCAAAAATACAGGCTCAAGGAGCCAAAGTACAGTGTAGATGAAGCAAAACGGCGGGATAGCACCTACGCGGTACAAATGTACGTCCCCACTCGTTTGATTAACAAAGAGACGGGAGAAATTAAAGAACAAGAAGTTTTTATTGGGGATTTGCCTCTGATGACTGACCGAGGCACGTTTATCATTAACGGTGCCGAGCGAGTGATTGTCAACCAGATAGTGCGATCGCCAGGAGTGTACTACAAATCAGAAATCGACAAAAACGGGCGGCGTACCTATTCAGCTAGTTTAATCCCGAACCGAGGAGCATGGCTGAAATTTGAAACAGACCGTAACGACTTGGTTTGGGTACGTATTGACAAAACCCGCAAACTGTCGTCACAAGTCCTTCTTAAGGCTCTTGGGTTGTCAGACAACGAAATCTTCGACGCCTTGCGCCACCCAGAATACTTTCAAAAAACCATTGAGAAAGAAGGGCAGTTTTCCGAAGAAGAAGCCCTTATGGAGTTGTATCGCAAACTCCGTCCTGGTGAACCACCCACAGTCTTGGGAGGACAACAACTTTTAGACTCGCGCTTCTTTGACCCCAAACGCTACGACCTTGGTCGCGTTGGACGTTACAAGCTCAACAAGAAACTGCGCTTGCAAGTGGCAGAAACAATGCGCGTCTTGACCCCCCAGGACATCTTGGCAGCAGTGGATTACCTAATCAACCTTGAGTTTGATATTGGTAACACTGACGACATCGACCATCTGGGAAACCGCCGAGTCAGAAGTGTGGGCGAATTGCTGCAAAACCAGGTACGAGTTGGTTTAAACCGCCTAGAACGTATCATTCGGGAAAGAATGACCGTATCTGATGCTGAAGTGCTGACTCCTGCTTCCTTAGTGAACCCCAAACCCTTGGTCGCAGCCATCAAAGAATTCTTTGGTTCTAGCCAATTGTCACAGTTCATGGACCAAACAAATCCTCTGGCAGAACTAACTCACAAACGTCGCCTGAGCGCACTTGGTCCTGGCGGTCTAACCCGCGAACGTGCAGGTTTTGCGGTACGGGATATTCACCCATCCCACTACGGACGCATTTGCCCTGTGGAAACTCCAGAAGGTCCCAATGCTGGTTTGATTGGTTCCTTGGCAACTCATGCTCGTGTGAATCAGTACGGCTTCCTGGAAACCCCCTATCGACCTGTAGAAAACGGACGAGTGCGGTTTGATTTACCACCAGTGTACATGACCGCAGATGAAGAAGATGATCTGCGGGTTGCTGCTGGCGACTTACCCGTTGATGAGAATGGTGACATCATTGGACCGCAAGTCACAGTACGCTATCGTCAGGAATTCTCCACAACCACACCAGAGCAAGTGGACTACGTGGCAGTCTCTCCTGTACAGATTGTGTCTGTTGCTACCAGCATGATTCCCTTCCTAGAGCATGATGACGCCAACCGCGCCTTGATGGGGTCAAATATGCAACGGCAAGCAGTCCCTCTGCTAAAACCAGAGCGTCCTCTGGTGGGGACAGGCTTGGAAGCTCAAGCGGCAAGAGACTCCGGTATGGTGATCGTATCACGCACCGACGGAGAAGTGACATATGTAGACGCAACAGAAATTCGCGTGCGTCCACGGACACTTCCCTCCGTTGAGGGAAACTCTCCTGTAGCTCACACTCATCCCAACGCTGGCTCCTCTGCACGAGAGTATCCTCCCAAATCTCACAATCCAGAAATTAGATACCCCATTTCCAAATACCATCGCTCCAACCAAGACACCTGCCTCAACCAAAAACCCTTAGTGTATATGAATGAGCGCGTTGTCGCAGGTCAAGTGCTGGCGGATGGATCTTCCACCGAAGGAGGGGAATTGGCACTGGGACAAAACATCGTCGTCGCTTATATGCCTTGGGAAGGTTACAACTACGAAGACGCAATTTTGATTTCTGAACGGCTGGTGCAGGATGATATCTACACCTCAATTCACATTGAAAAATATGAAATTGAGGCAAGACAAACCAAGCTGGGACCAGAAGAAATTACCAGAGAAATTCCCAACGTTGGGGAGGACGCCTTGCGCCAGTTGGATGAACAGGGGATCATTCGTATTGGAGCATGGGTAGAATCTGGGGATATCTTGGTTGGAAAAGTAACACCAAAAGGTGAATCTGACCAGCCACCAGAAGAAAAGCTGCTGCGGGCAATTTTCGGTGAAAAAGCACGAGATGTGAGAGACAACTCCCTGCGAGTCCCCAACGGTGAAAAAGGACGCGTGGTAGATGTGCGCCTGTTTACCCGCGAACAAGGCGATGAACTACCACCTGGGGCAAACATGGTCGTCCGGGTATATGTGGCGCAGAAGCGTAAAATCCAAGTCGGCGACAAAATGGCGGGACGTCACGGTAACAAAGGAATTATTTCCAAAATCTTGCCAATAGAAGATATGCCGTACTTACCAGATGGCTCACCAGTGGACATTGTCCTCAATCCTTTGGGCGTACCTAGCCGGATGAACGTCGGACAAGTGTTTGAGTGTCTGTTGGGTTGGGCTGGTCAAACCCTAGGAGTGCGGTTCAAACTCACTCCCTTTGACGAAATGTATGGCGAGGAGTCATCTCGTAGCATAGTGCATGGCAAATTGCAAGAAGCACGGGACGAAACAGGCAGAAACTGGGTATATAACCCAGATGATCCTGGAAAAATCTTGGTGTACGACGGTCGCACCGGCGAACCCTTTGACCGACCAGTGACTGTAGGTGTAGCTTATATGCTGAAACTGGTTCACTTGGTGGACGACAAGATCCACGCCCGTTCTACAGGTCCATACTCGCTAGTGACCCAGCAACCCTTGGGTGGGAAAGCACAACAAGGTGGTCAGCGGTTCGGTGAAATGGAAGTGTGGGCATTGGAAGCCTTCGGTGCTGCTTACACCTTGCAGGAATTGCTCACCGTGAAATCAGACGATATGCAAGGACGGAATGAAGCCCTCAATGCGATCGTCAAAGGTAAAGCAATTCCTCGACCTGGGACACCAGAATCCTTTAAAGTATTGATGCGAGAACTGCAATCACTAGGCTTGGATATCGCTGTACACAAGGTAGAGACGCAAGCAGACGGTAGTTCTTTGGATGTCGAAGTCGATTTGATGGCGGACCAAGGGAATCGCCGTACACCTCCACGTCCAACCTACGAATCCTTGTCGCGCGAGTCGATGGAAGACGAGGAATAAACAGTGAGACAGTACTGCACCATCGGGTTCCCTCGGTGCAGGCAAAACTCGCTCTCCCGTTGGGTTATCAGTAAACAGTGAACAGTTATTAGTTAACAGTAAATACTGGACAACTAATAGCTGATAACTGATAACTGATAACTGACAACTAACAACTGAATACTCACACCGAACTCACGGAGTTGATAACCCGTGTTTCTTGAAAGTTATAACTTACAACACAGTTTAGACAAAGATGAGATCAGCCCAAAATAATCAGTTTGACTACGTTAAAATCGGCTTGGCATCACCAGAACGTATTCGTGTTTGGGGTGAGAGAAATTTACCTAACGGTCAGGTAGTCGGTGAAGTCACAAAGCCAGAGACGATAAATTATCGTACTTTAAAACCGGAGATGGATGGCTTGTTCTGCGAGCGTATCTTTGGTCCGGCTAAAGATTGGGAATGCCATTGTGGCAAGTACAAGAGAGTGCGTCACAGAGGGATTGTGTGCGAACGCTGTGGTGTGGAAGTGACTGAATCACGAGTGCGTCGTCACCGCATGGGTTATATTAAACTCGCCGCACCAGTCGCTCACGTTTGGTATCTCAAAGGCATTCCCAGTTATATCTCCATCCTCTTGGATATGCCCTTGCGGGATGTCGAGCAAATTGTTTATTTCAATTCTTATGTTGTTCTTAGTGCTGGCAATGCTGAAACCTTAACCTACAAACAGTTACTGAGTGAAGACCAGTGGCTGGAAATCGAAGACCAAATTTACAGCGAAGATTCTACGCTTGCTGGAGTTGAAGTCGGTATTGGTGCAGAAGCCTTGTTGCGATTGCTCGCTGATATCAACCTAGAGCAGGAAGCTGAATCCTTGCGGGAAGAAATTGGTACCGCTAAAGGTCAAAAGCGGGCAAAGCTAATCAAGCGCCTACGGGTGATTGACAACTTCATCGCCACCGGGTCTAAACCTGAGTGGATGGTCATGAGTGTGATTCCTGTCATTCCGCCAGACTTGCGCCCGATGGTGCAGTTGGACGGTGGACGATTTGCGACGAGCGATTTGAATGATTTATATCGCCGAGTGATTAACCGCAACAACCGTTTGGCACGCCTGCAAGAAATTTTGGCTCCTGAGATTATTGTTCGCAACGAAAAGCGGATGCTGCAAGAAGCGGTGGATGCTTTGATTGACAACGGTCGTCGGGGACGCACGGTTGTAGGTGCAAACAACCGACCACTCAAGTCTTTGTCCGACATCATCGAAGGTAAGCAAGGACGTTTCCGGCAAAACTTGTTGGGTAAACGGGTTGACTACTCCGGACGTTCCGTGATTGTGGTGGGACCAAAGCTTCAGATCCACCAGTGCGGTTTGCCACGAGAAATGGCAATTGAGCTATTTCAACCGTTTGTCATCAATCGGCTCATTCGTAGCGGAATGGTGAATAACATCAAAGCTGCGAAAAAGTTGATATCTCGCTCTGATCCGAGTGTTTGGGATGTTCTAGAAGAAGTGATTGAAGGACACCCTGTTATGCTCAACCGTGCGCCGACACTACACCGTTTGGGTATTCAAGCTTTCGAGCCAATTTTGGTGGAAGGTAGAGCCATTCAGCTGCACCCACTCGTTTGTCCAGCATTTAATGCTGACTTCGACGGTGACCAAATGGCGGTACACGTACCGTTATCTTTGGAGTCTCAAGCAGAAGCGCGGTTACTGATGCTGGCTTCTAATAATATTTTGTCACCAGCTACTGGTAGACCAATCATTACACCCAGCCAAGATATGGTGTTAGGGGCGTATTACTTAACCGCAGAAAATCCTCATGCGATAAAAGGCGCAGGACGTTACTTTACTTCTCTTGATGATGTCATCATGGCTTACGAGCAGAAGCAAATTGACCTGCATGCCTATATCTACGTGCGATATGACGGCGAAGTAGACACAGGTGAACCAGATACAGAACCTGTTGAAGTGACACCCAATGACGATGGTAGCCGGACTTTACTGTATAAGTTTCGTCGAGTTAGAGAAGATGCTCAGGGAAACATGATTTATCAGTATATACGCACAACACCAGGTCGCGTTATTTACAATCAAGCAATTCAAGAAGCGATCGCCAGTTAAACTGCGCCGTAGGGAATAGGGAATAGGGAATAGGGCATGGCGCATAAGGAATAATTGTTACCCAATGCCCATGCCACATACTCATTGACTAATGACTAAGGACTTAATGACTAATGACTAATGACAAAATGATTTTTCGGAATCGCATCGTTGACAAAGGTCAACTGAGAAACCTTATCTCTTGGTCGTTCACGCATTATGGTACGGCGCGGACAGCGGTGATGGCAGACAAATTAAAAGATTTGGGATTCCGCTATGCTACTAAAGCGGGGGTTTCGATCAGTGTTGATGATTTGATGGTTCCTCCTTCTAAGCGATCGCTTCTAGAAGCCGCCGAAGCTGAAATTCGTGCGACTGAAGAACGCTACCAACGTGGAGAAATTACCGAAGTTGAGCGATTCCAAAAAGTCATTGACACTTGGAACGGCACTTCTGAAGCTCTCAAAGATGAAGTTGTCAGTTACTTCAAGAAAACGAATCCCCTCAACTCCGTGTACATGATGGCATTTTCCGGAGCTAGAGGTAACATCTCCCAAGTCAGACAATTGGTGGGGATGCGGGGATTGATGGCAGATCCTCAAGGGGAAATTATTGACCTGCCTATCAAAACAAACTTCCGCGAAGGACTGACCGTCACTGAATATATTATTTCCTCTTACGGTGCGAGAAAAGGCTTGGTAGATACCGCACTGCGGACGGCTGACTCTGGTTATCTGACCCGCCGCTTGGTAGACGTATCCCAAGATGTGATTATTCGGGAATTTGACTGCGGTACCACCAGGGGAATTCCCTTGCGGGCAATGACAGAAGGTGAGAAAATCTTGATTAACCTCTCCACAAGATTGCTGGGACGAGTTATTGGCGAAGATGTCATACATCCAAAGACAGGAGAAGTTATAGCAGCACGTAATACCCCCGTTCCTGATGAGTTGGCACGCAAAATTGATAAGGCGGGAGTACAAGAAGTCGTCGTGCGATCGCCTCTCACCTGTGAAGCGGCGCGATCTGTCTGCCAACACTGTTATGGCTGGAGTTTGGCACACGCCAAAATGGTAGATCTGGGCGAAGCTGTAGGGATTATTGCGGCACAAAGTATTGGTGAACCAGGAACTCAGCTAACGATGCGTACCTTCCACACTGGTGGTGTATTCACTGGTGAAGTGGCGAAACAAGTACGTGCTGAAAGTGAAGGTACCATCCGCATTCCCCGCAAATTGCGGACAAGACCCTACCGCACCCGCCACGGGGAAGATGCCCAGTATGTAGAAGCCAATGGCAATATCACTTTAGAAGTTACAACAGACAACGCTGGTGGCTCAACGACTCAAGAAATTCCTGTGACCCAAGGTTCAACACTTTACGTTGTTGGTGGGCAGCAAATTAAGAAGGGTCAGTTGTTGGCTGAGGTGGCGATCAGTGGACGTACCACTCGTATCAATACAGAGAAAGCAGTTAAAGATGTCGCCTCTGACATGGCTGGGGAAGTCAAGTTTGCTGATGTTGTACCAGAACAAAAAACTGACCGTCAGGGTAACACCACGACGACAGCAGCCCGGGGTGGGTTGATTTGGATTCTGTCAGGGGAGGTTTATAACTTACCCCCAGGAGCAGAATTGGTGATCAACAATGGTGACACCATAGAATCCAACGGTGTCTTAGCAGAAACTAAGTTAACGACTTTGCACGGTGGTGTTGTCCGCTTACCAGAAGCGACCCCTGGTAAAGGGACACGGGAAATTGAGATTATCACTGCTTCTGTGGTCTTAGACCAAGCAACAGTGACAGCACAAACCTCCCAAGGTCGCAACAACTATTTAATCACCACTGGAAACAACCAAGTCTTTAACCTGAGAGCAACCCCAGGCACAAAAGTCCAAAATGGTCAAGTGGTTGCTGAGTTGATAGATGACCGCTATCGCACAACCACTGGAGGATTACTAAAATACGCCGGTGTGGACGTCCAGAAAAAAGGTAAAGCAAAGCAGGGTTACGAAGTGGTGCAGGGAGGAACCCTCCTCTGGATTCCTGAAGAAACCCACGAAGTGAACAAAGATATCTCCCTGCTGATGGTAGAAGATGGTCAGTTTGTCGAAGCTGGCACCGAAGTGGTGAAGGATATTTTCTGCCAAAACAGTGGTGTGATAGAAGTGACTCAGAAAAACGACATTCTCCGGGAAGTGGTCATTAAACCAGGGGAACTGTTGATGGTGGACGATCCAGAAACAGTGATGGGCAAAGATGGCACCTTTGCTCAACCTGGTGAGGAATTGTTAGGGCAAATCGTCACAGAGTTGCGCTACATTGAGTATGTAGAATCACCCGAAGGTCCAGCATTGTTGAGCCGTCCGGTTGTTGAGTTTGCCGTGCCGAACAATCCTGATGTGCCATCAACTACATCAGTCAGTCAACAAACGGGTCGTTCTATTCAACTGCGAGCAGTGCAGCGTCTGCCTTATAAAGATTCCGAACGCGTTAAGACTGTCGAAGGTGTGGAACTGCTGCGAACCCAACTAGTGTTAGAGATTGAGCAAGAAGGCGAACAAGACCACAACGCTTCTCCCTTGGCAGCAGATATTGAATTGGTAGCCGATACCGATGACCCAGAAATTCAACGCTTACAACTTGTCATTTTGGAATCCTTAGTGCTGCGTCGGGATATAGCTGCTGACGCGACCCAAGGTAGTACCCAGACTAGCTTGGAGGTAGAGGATGGACAAACAATAGTACCAGGATCTGTGGTAGCACGTACCCAGATATTGTGTAAAGAAGGGGGTATCGTACGGGGCGTGCAAAAGGGAACTGAGACAGTTCGCCGCTGCTTAGTGTTGCGCCACACTGACATGACCACAACGAATCTGAGCGCTCCACCCAAAGTCAAAGTTGGTGATTTGGTAGTAGAGGGCGTAGAGGTTGCTCCTGGAGTCTTTGCTGGGGAATCTGGGCAAGTCGTGGCTGTGCAGAAGGGCGAAGGGAGAGTGGAAAAGGCACAAGGAGAAGTTCCGCCAACTGAGGAAGCCGCACTCACCACTGCGAACTACTCCATCATACTCCGCGTTGGTCGTCCCTACCGGGTCAGTGCAGGCGCTGTATTGCAGGTAGACGATGGCGATTTGGTACAGCGTGGTGATAACTTGGTGTTGCTAGTGTTTGAACGTGCCAAAACTGGAGACATCATTCAAGGTTTACCCAGGATTGAAGAACTCCTTGAAGCTCGTAAGCCAAAAGAAGCTTGTATACTAACACGTCGTTCTGGAGAAGTCAAGGTCGTTTACGGCGATGGTGATGAAGCCATTGCTGTGAAAGTCATGGAATCCAATGGAGTGGTTACCGATTATCCCCTTGGACCAGGACAAAACTTGATAGTTCCAGATGGGGCACAGGTACAAGCAGGACAAGCAATAACCGATGGTCCTTCCAATCCCCATGAAATTTTGGACATCTTCTTCAGTCTAGGTTCTGAAGAAGGAGTCTATGCCTGCGCTAGCAATGCCTTGCAAAAGGTGCAGACGTTCTTGGTAAACGAAGTGCAATCAGTGTATCAGTCCCAAGGAATTGATATTGCTGATAAGCACATTGAAGTGATTGTCCGCCAGATGACCTCGAAAGTACGGATAGATGATGGTGGCGACACCACCATGCTCCCCGGAGAATTGGTAGAGTTGCGCCAAGTCGAGCAAGTCAATGAAGCAATGGCAATCACTGGTGGTGCGCGGGCGCAGTACACCCCAGTCCTATTGGGTATTACCAAAGCATCGTTAAACACCGATAGCTTTATTTCCGCTGCATCCTTCCAAGAAACAACACGCGTTTTGACTGAGGCGGCGATTGAAGGTAAGTCTGACTGGTTGCGCGGCTTAAAAGAAAACGTGATTATCGGACGACTCATTCCCGCTGGTACTGGGTTTAATGCCTATGAAGAAACAGGTGCGATCGAGGATTATGCTACTGATATGAGTAGCAGTGTTTTGGATGAAGTTGATGATCCACTGGATATGGTATTGGATGACCGCACAGCCCGGAGTTATCAATTAGATACTCCCACTCTTGGAGGGGATGGATTTGGTACCAAACATAGTTCAGAAAAGTCCATTTTGGATGAGGATGATTTCATGCTTCCTTCTGATAGCGAAAGTGAGATTGATGATCTCGTAGAAGACGACTACGATGAAGACGACGATTACGAAGATGACAATGAGTAGTATCTAGTCTGCTTAATTACCTATAATCAGTGACCTCACCCCAACCTCTCTATCAATTTAGGAGAGAAACGCCTTAAGCGGGGTGAGTTTTTTTTGCCACCATTTTGAAAGTTATGAAAATCTATAGCTTCTCCTGATAAAGAACATATTAGAACTTACGCATTGACAGAACATTGATACTATGCAGTTAAGTTCAACTTCTGTGTTAGGTGTTCTAAAATAAAATCACGAGCCACTTGAAGAGATAAATTTCTTTGGAGTTCATACCAATTT
>JAESFN010000292.1_pt1 | contig 59536 bp, 46 predicted proteins | sample 9269411 | NCBI WGS metagenome assembly JAESFN01 (sample SAMN14505399, study PRJNA617100) | algae metagenome | isolation source: Iphinoe sp. HA4291-MV1 and co-occurring heterotrophs from trail next to... | place: USA: Maunawili Falls, Hawaii | collected 2009-07-25
ACGCCCGGTCCCATTCCGAACCCGGAAGCTAAGCCCGACAGCGCCGATGGTACTGCACTCGCCAGAGTGTGGGAGAGTAGGACACCGCCGACACTTAACTCATTAGCCGCTACCCCTGGATCTACGTCCAGGGGTAGCGGCTTTTTGCGCGTCCACGGTCAGAACGGCGGTGCGGAGCGGCTGCGCCGATGTTCCCATCAGTCCCTGACAGAAGTCGCCGGCAACGGCGTTGCCGGCGGCATCTTCTCCACAGCGGGGCAGGTTGTCCACACCCCCGCGAATCCGGCTGGTTCTGCCGATGCCGGGCACCCAGTCTGGGAATCGGCCGGTATCGGACCGGCGGACCAGAGCGAAGGAGTGGGCGCGAGTGAACGAGACGATGACGACCATCGTGGGCAACGTGATCACCGGCATCACGCAGCGGAAGATCGGTGACGGCACGCGGGTGGCCAGCTTCCGGATGGCCAGCAACGAGCGGCGTTTCGACAAGGAGACGCAGCAGTGGGTGAACGGCGACAGCCTGTACGTCACGGTCACCTGCTGGCGCAAGCTCGCGCTCGGGGTGAACGCGTCCCTGGTGAAGGGCGACCCGGTGATCGTCACCGGGAGGCTGTTCACCCGGGGCTATGAGGTCGAGGGGCAGAAGCGGTCGGTGACCGAGCTCGAGGCGATGGCCGTGGGCCCGGACCTGTCCCGGTGCCTGGCCGACGTGTCCCGGGCTCGGCGGCAGGCGTCCGAGGACGCTCCGGCCGAGGTCAGCGGGGTGGCCGGCGACGATGGCGAGCCGGAGGCGCCGGGGACGGCGATCCCGGGCCAGCAGACGACCGAGCCTCCGGTCGAGGCCGACGACTCCAGGTCCCGGCTGGTCGCGGTCGGGGTCGGCTGACCCCTCGCCAGGCACCTTCCGCAGGGCCGGTGCGCCCGGGAGCGCCGTCGGGGTCACAACTACCATCGACGCCGTGGCTGAGTTCATCTACACCATGCGGAAGGTGCGCAAGGCGCACGGCGACAAGGTCATCCTCGATGACGTGACCCTGGCGTTCCTGCCCGGGGCGAAGATCGGGGTGGTCGGTCCGAACGGCGCGGGCAAGTCCACCGTCCTCAAGATCATGTCGGGTCTCGAGCACGCCAACAACGGTGACGCGTTCCTGAACCCCGGGTCGACCGTCGGCATCCTTCAGCAGGAGCCACCGCTCAACGAGGAGAAGACCGTCCTCGGGAACGTGGAGGAGGGCGTCGGCCCCATCAAGGGCAAGCTGGACCGGTACAACCAGGTCGCCGAGCTCATGGCGACCGAGTACACCGACGAGCTCATGGAGGAGATGGGCCAGCTCCAGGAGGAGCTCGACCACGCCGACGCCTGGGACCTCGACTCGCAGCTGGAGCAGGCCATGGACGCGCTGCGCTGCCCGCCACCGGACTGGCCGGTGACCCAGCTGTCCGGTGGGGAGCGCCGGCGGGTCGCGTTGTGCAAGCTGCTGCTCAGCAAGCCCGACCTGCTGCTGCTCGACGAGCCGACCAACCACCTCGACGCGGAGAGCGTGCTCTGGCTGGAGCAGCACCTGGCCGCCTACAGCGGCGCCGTCCTGGCCGTCACCCACGACCGGTACTTCCTGGACAACGTCGCCGAGTGGATCCTGGAGCTGGACCGGGGCCGGGCCTTCCCGTACGAGGGCAACTACTCGACCTACCTGGAGAAGAAGGCCGAACGGCTCGCCGTCCAGGGCAAGAAGGACGCCAAGCTGCACAAGCGGCTCACCGAGGAGCTGGCGTGGGTGCGGTCCAACGCCAAGGCACGGCAGACCAAGAGCCGGGCGCGACTGGAGCGCTACGAGGAGATGGCCGCCGAGGCCGAGCGGAACCGCAAGCTGGACTTCGAGGAGATCCAGATCCCGCCCGGTCCCCGGCTGGGCAGCGTGGTGGTCGAGGTGTCGCACCTGGACAAGGGTTTCGACGGTCGGCTGCTGATCAAGGACCTGTCGTTCACCCTGCCCCGCAACGGCATCGTCGGTGTGATCGGTCCGAACGGGGTCGGCAAGACCACCCTGTTCAAGACGATCGTCGGCCTGGAGCACTCGGACTCCGGCTCGGTCAAGGTCGGCGAGACGGTGAAGCTGTCCTACGTCGACCAGAGCCGGGGCGGCCTCGACCCGGAGAAGAACGTCTGGCAGGTGGTGTCCGACGGGTTGGACTACATCAAGGTCGGGCAGGTCGAAATGCCGTCCCGGGCCTACGTGGCGGCGTTCGGATTCAAGGGCCCGGAGCAGCAGAAGCCGGCCGGGGTGCTGTCCGGCGGTGAACGCAACCGGCTCAACCTGGCGCTGACCCTGAAGGAGGGCGGCAACCTGATCCTGCTCGACGAGCCGACGAACGACCTCGACGTGGAGACGCTCGGATCTCTGGAGAACGCCCTGGAGCAGTTCCCCGGCTGCGCCGTGGTGATCTCCCACGACCGGTGGTTCCTCGACCGGGTGGCCACCCACATCCTCGCCTGGGAGGGGACCGAGGATCACCCGGCCTCGTGGTTCTGGTTCGAGGGGAACTTCGAAGCGTACGAGAAGAACAAGGTGGAACGCCTGGGCGTGGAGGCGGCGCGACCGCACCGAGTGACACACCGTAAACTGACCCGCGACTGAGCGTCGCCACGCGGGCCGCACGTCCGGTCACGCGTGACCCCTCGACGTCGCCCAGGAGTAAACCCCTCGACGTCGCCCAGGAGTAAAGGACCGGGAGGAGCCGTGACCCCGACGGGCCCCGCCAGTTCCGCCCAGCCGGTCTTCGGACCGGCGACGGCGGTCCTGGAGCTTGCGGTGTCGGGTCGCTGGCGTTCCCCGGAGACCACCGCGGCCCTCGCGGACCACGCGGTCGCGCAGGCCCGCGCCGAGGGGGACGGCTCCTGCGCGTTGCTCGCCGAGGGGTGGCTGCTGCACGGTCTGGCCGCCGTCGGGCGAGGTCCGGCCGCCGTACCGAGGGCCGCCGCCGCCCTCGCCGACGCGATGCGTGACGGGCACCGCTCGGCCGAGGCCCGGCTCCGCGTGGGCCTGGCCGCCGTGGCCCGGGAGCTCGGCGACCAGGACAGCGCCCGGGCCCTGCTGGGGCCGCTGTTGAGCGGCGACATCAGCGATCCGGAGCTAGCCGCCGACGCGTACGTCGAGACCGTCCGCGGTGGTGGGCCGGGCCTGGTCGCGGCGGTGGACCTGGCGGTCGGGCACATCCGCCGGCTGCGGGGTGAGCAGGTCGAGCTGGGCCTGGCCGCCCTCGACGCGGCCCTGGCCAACCGGCACCGCGCCGACGGCAACCCCGGAGCAGCGGCGGCCCGGGCGCGGGACGGCCTACGCCGGTTGCTGGGCGACCCGGGCGCCGGCTCGGAGCTCGACCCGATCTCGCCGCACATCGCCGCCTGGCTCAGCCTGGAGCAGACGCTGGCGCTGCTCGACGACGGGCAGGCCGATCTCGCCCGGCGGGTCGCCGAGCCGGCGCTCGCCTGGTCCGGCCGGCCCGCGGCGCTGGTGCCGCTGACCCGGCTGCGCCTGACGCTCGCCCAGCGGGCCTACCTCCCGCTCGGGGAGAACGAGGCGGCGTTGCGCTCGGTGGCCTGGGCGGCCGGTGTGGTCGGCGAGCAGGACCTGCCGGGCCTCGAAGCGGATTGCCAGAGCCTGCTCGCCGAGGTGCACGAGCAGCGGGGCGCCCTGCCCGACGCCTTGACCGCGATCCGGCGGGCCCACCAGGCCCTGCGGGTGCACTCGCTGCGCGTCGAGCAAGCCCTGGTGTTGATCGGCCGCATCGCGGGGGATCCCCGGCCGAACCCGGCGCCGGCCGCCGGCGTCCGCCCGGGCGCGGCGCTGCCCGACGATCCCCGGCCCGATGCGGCGCCGGCCCCGACGACCCGGCCGGATGGCCCGCTGCCGGTGGGTACGGGTCCGGATGCCCAGACCATCGGGCTCCCGCCCGTGGGCGGGTCGCCCGCACCGGCGTCGGACCATGGCGGGCTCTCGGCCGGCGAGGCGTTCACCACGGCCAGCCCGACCGTGCGGTTGCCGATCGTGCCGCGCCGTCCGGCCGACCTGGGCGCGGAACCGCGTCCCGCGCGTGGGCCGGAGCCCACCACCGCGGCCGGCACCGGCGGATCCGCTGGCCATGGAACCGCTGGTCATGGAACCGCGGGCCACGGAACCGCGGCCGACCGCGTCGACAACGGTTGGTCAGGGCTCACCGGCTGGCCGGAGGAGATCCGCACCGAGTCACCCGGAGCAGCCGTCGACCGGCCGGGGGCCAACCCGGCCGGGGCGATCGACGCGCTGGGCGCCGCGGCCCGGGACCGGTTCGCCGCGGTCGGCCCGGAGGCACTCGGCTGGGCCGAGGCGGGAGGCTGGGATGGCCTGTCCGCCCCGACGCCCGCGACCGGCCGGCCCGGCGACGCGGGCGGGGTCGAAGCCGGCGGGCTCGGCTACTCCTCGATGCCGGCGGCCGGGCCGGGCCGCCGATCGGTGGACGACCCTGACCTACCCACCGCCGGGTTCGGGCCGCTGAGCGACCGCGTCCACCCGCCGGAGGACGCCGAGCCGGACGCGGACGGCGGGACGCGCGGGGACCCTGAGCTCGACGAGCTCTTCGAGCCGGGCGAGGACCGGCCGCTCGGGTTGGTCGCGCTGGACGTCGCCACCCCGACCGGCCCGTTGACCGGGGATGCGGTCCGTCCGCTGTTGGAGCGGATCGCCGAGCACGTCCAGGGGCAACTCCCGCCGAACTCGCGGCTGGCGGTGCTCGCCCGGGACGCCGTGCTGGTCGTGTTGCCACCGGTCGAGCCCGAGGTGGTGGCGCGCTGGATGCGCTCCCTGGCCGGTGGGCTCTCCGCGCGGTGGAGCGAGTACGCCACCGACGCCCCTCGGTCGGCCTTCCGGGTCGCGGTCGGGGCGCTGGAGCCCGGGCGGACGGCGGTGGACGTCGTGGCCGAGCTCTGCGACCGGCTCAGCCGGCAGTCCGCGGCAGCGACCGGTTCGGCCGGTGGGGGGCGCCACGTGGCGCGTGCGCGGGCCGCGGTCGAGATGAACGCCGGTGCCACCGCCCCGGAGTCGAGGTCGGGCGGCCGGCGGCGTCGGCCCGAGAGCGGGGCGGACCCTTACCCGGCCGCCTCGGTCCCGTCGGAACCACCCGCGCCGGCCACCCACTCGACCCCCCCGATGAAGCCGGCCGGATCATCCGGCGGCGGGAACGCCCCGAGCGCGCACGCCAACGGGCTGAGCGCATCCCCTCGGGCCGCGGTGGGCGGGTCCGGACCGGGGAGCCCGTTGCCGGGTCCGGAGCTCGCGGCGGACCCGGCCGGCGACCGCACCACCCGCGGTCACGCCGGTGCGCGCGGCGGTGATCCACTCGCTCCGGGGATGCACGACTTGGCGTTGGGCGGCCTCGGCGCGGTTCCCGACCGGACCACGGGCCCGAACGGTCGGCCTGACGATCCGATCGGCGGGAACGGGTCCGCCCCTCCCGGATCGGCCCGGAACGGCTCGTCGACGATCACCGGCATCGCTCCGGGGCCGACCGGATCGGCGTCCCGCCGGGGTGGCCTGAGGTCGCGGACCGCCGGTCTCGATCGGGAAGCCGTGGCCCGCCTGGCCCGGCTCGCATCGCACCCGCCGACCACACCGGGCAGCCCGCCCGCTACGGCCCGAGCGGTTTCGGTGTTCCCCGGGGCGGCCGCCGGTATCCGTACCGGCACCGAGGGCACCTTCTACGCCGCGGCGACCGAGCGCATCGCGCTGGCGGGGGCGCTGGCGACCGCGCTCACCTCTCGGGCCGATCCGACCGGGGTCGGCTCGGGCGCGCCGGCCACCGACGACCGGACGTCCGGCACCGTGCCGTCCGACACCCCGTTGTCCGGTGAGGTGCTGTCCGCCACCGCGCTGCCTGGTGACCCGTTGTCCGGTGACGTGCTGTCCGCCACCGCGCTGTCCGGTGACCCGTTGTCGGGCGACCTGGCTCTCGACGCCGGGATGCCCGACGCGCGGCGGATGCTCGACATCGGGGCGCCCGGTGCGCCCATGCCCGATCTCGGGATGCCCGGCTCGGTGGCCGACGGCATCGGGGCACCCGGCATGGCCAACGGCGTCAGGGTCAACGGCGTCAGGGTCAACGGAGACGGACACGTCGGCGACTTGGTGCCGGAGACGTCGGCGGGCGTGGGCGAGGCCGCGGCGCCACACACCGAGCTGTCGGGCCTCGCCGCACCCGCGGCACCGGCGGCCCCGGCCGCCTGGGTGGACCCGGACCTACCGCCGGATCCGGCCAGCCCCGCCGCCTGGTTGGCCCCGGACGTCCCGGCGAGTTCGTCCGCTCCGGCGACACCGGACGTCCCGGCGAATCCGTACGTACCCGCGATACCGGACGTCCCGACGGGCGGGGAGCGCCCGCAAGACCTGCCGGGGGAGACCGCCCCGACCGGTGGTCAGGACCCTCCCCGGACGGTGGATCCGGCCCGCGCGCACGTGCCGACGGCTGAACTCAGTTTCGCGGAGCTTTTGGCCGGGGCGCTCGCGGCATACCGTGACGGCTGATACCCAACCGGCTTGACCGGCCGAGGTTCCGCCGCGCCTCCCGGCGCCGGAGCCGCGGCCGACCGGGCCTGCCCTGCTCACCCACCTGGACGGGGGACGCATGAGTTCGTCCGAAGCTCGCGGGCTCGCATCGACCGAAGGCGCCGCAACCGCGGCGGCCGGCACGCCACGACCCGACGCCGGGTCCGCCCGGCTGGACCGGGCCCGGAAGCTGGCGGAGGACACCGAGCTGGCCGAGCTGTGCGAGTTGTTCTTCCGGCACGCCGCGCCCGACGAGCTGGGCGCGGACCGGCCCGAGCAGTTGCTCGACGCGGTCCGCGAGCACCGGGAGCTGGCGCGGCGGCGTGAGCCGGGCCGTCCGGTGCTGCGGCTGCGCGACTCCGGCACCTCCGGCACGGTCGTCGAGATCGTCACCGACGACATGCCCTACCTGGTCGAGTCGGTGCTGTCCGCGCTCGGCCGGGCCGGGATCGCCACGCACCGGGTGCTGCACCCGATCGTCGTCGTCCGCCGCACCCCCGCCGGGGAGCTCACCGAGGTGCTCACCGACGCGAACCCGGCCGACCTGCCGCCCGGGGCCCAGGCCGAATCGTGGATGCACCTCCGGACCGACCCGATCACCGACCCGGAGCAGCGGGCCCAGCTCGAAACCGACCTGGCGCACGTCCTCGACGACGTCCGCGATGTCGTCGAGGACGCCGACCGGATGACCCGGATGGCCCTGAACCTGGCCGCCGACCTGCGCAAACAGCCCCCGCCGCTGGATCCGCGCGAGGTGTCGGAGATCGCCGACCTGCTGGACTGGTTCGCCGCGGGCCACGTCCGGTTCCTGGGCTACCGCCGCTACGAGCTGGACACGACCAAGGGCGCCCCGGAGCTCACCGCGGTGCTCTCCTCCGGGCTCGGGGTGCTGCGCGGCGCCGACCTGTCCACCCGGTTCTTCACCCCGGGCAGCGACGCCGGCGAGCGCGCCACCAGCCGCGAGCTGCTACTGCTCAGCCAGGCCAGCTCGCCGAGCCGGGTGGCCCGGCCGGCCTACCCGAACTACGTCAGCATCAAGATATTCGACGGTGACGGCGGGGATGTCATCGGAGAGCACCGGTTCCTCGGAGTGCTCACCGTGGCCGCGCTGTACGAGAGCGTGCTGGACATCCCGGTGATCTCCCGGCGGGTGCGGGAGGCCATCCACCGGGCGGGGTTCCCGCTGGACTCCTACTCCGGGCAGCGGATGCTCGAGGTCATCTCCGCCTACCCCCGCGAGGAGCTGTTCCGGGCCGGGGTGGACGAGATACACGACACGGCGGCCGGGGTGATCTCGCTGACCGAGCGTCGGCGGGTGCGGCTGTTCCTGCGCCGCGACCCGTACCGGCGCTTCTGCTCGTGCCTGGTGTACCTGCCGCGCGACCGGTACACCACGACCTCCCGGCTGGCCATGCAGGAGGTGCTGAAGCGCGAGCTGCGCGGCCGCGACGTCGAGTACACCGCCCGGGTCACCGAGTCCAGCCTGGCGTTGCTGCACGTCACCGTGCACACCGATCCCGACGACCCGACGGAGCCGCCACCGACCGAACGGCTGCAGGAACTGCTCACCGCCGCCGTCCGCACCTGGGACGACGAGGTGCTGGAGCTGGCCGCCGCGCACCCCGAGCTGGCCCCGATCGCCCAGGACTACCTGGCCCGGGTACCCGCCGCCTACAAGGAGGCGTTCGGCGCCGACGCGGCGGCGGCGGACCTGGCCCAGGTCGCCGCGCTCGGCGACGAGCCGTCCATGCGGTTCTACGCCCCGCCCGGGGCGGCGGCCGGGGACCGCCGGTTCAAGCTGTTCCTGGCCGGCGAGGAGGTCACCCTCACCCGGCTGCTGCCGGTGCTGCAGCAGATGGGGGTCGAGGTCGTCGAGGAGCGGCCGTACCGGATCATCCGGCCGGACGGGCGTCGCTGCTGGATCTACGACTTCGGTCTGCGGCTGGACGCCGCGGTGCTCGCCCGGACCCGCGAGCGGGCCGAGTCGGACGAGGACGTGCAGGCCCGGTTCTGCGCGGCGTTCTCCGCGGCCTGGCGCGGTGACTGCGACGTCGACCCGTTCAACGCCCTGGTGCTGCGGGCCGGTCTGGGCTGGTGGCAGGTGGCGCTGCTGCGCGCCTACGCCCGCTACCTGCGGCAGATCGGCAGCCCGTACAACCACTTCTACCTGGCCGAGATCCTGGTCGGGCACGCCCCGGTGACCGCGGCGCTGGTCGGGCTGTTCGAGGCCCGGTTCGACCCGGCACTGGGCGACTCCGAACGCATCGCCCGGATCGAGGAGCGGCTCGCCGAGGTCACGAAGATGATCGACGAGGTCAACGGCCTGGACGCCGACCGGATCCTGCGCGGCTACCTCAACCTGATCACCTCGACGCTGCGCACGAACTACTACGCAAACCAGCCGTACCTGTCGATCAAGCTGGACCCGGAACGGATCCGCGACCTGCCGAAGCCCGCGCCGCACTTCGAGATCTTCGTCTACTCGCCCCGGGTGGAGGGCGTGCACCTGCGGTTCGGGCCGGTGGCCCGGGGCGGTCTGCGCTGGTCCGACCGGCCGGCCGACTTCCGGACCGAGGTGCTCGGCCTGGTCAAGGCCCAGGCGGTGAAGAACGCGGTGATCGTCCCGGTCGGGGCCAAGGGCGGGTTCGTGGTGAAGCGCCCGCCCGCGCCGACCGGCGACCCGACACAGGACCGGGAGGCGACGCAGGCCGAGGGCATCGCCTGCTACCGGACGTTCATCTCCGGGCTGCTCGACCTCACCGACAACCTGGTGGACGGCGCCACGGTGCCCCCCGCGGATGTCGTGCGGCACGACGGCGACGACAGCTACCTGGTGGTCGCGGCGGACAAGGGCACCGCGACCTTCTCCGACATCGCCAACGCGCTGGCCGTCGAGCGCGGGTTCTGGCTGGGCGACGCGTTCGCCTCGGGCGGGTCCGCCGGGTACGACCACAAGGCCATGGGCATCACCGCGCGCGGCGCCTGGGAGAGCGTCAAGCGGCACTTCCGCGAGCTCGGGGTGGACACCCAGAGCCAGGACTTCACCGTGGTCGGCATCGGCGACATGTCCGGGGACGTGTTCGGCAACGGGATGCTGCTGAGCGAACACATCCGGCTGGTCGCGGCGTTCGACCACCGGCACGTGTTCGTCGACCCCGATCCGGACGCCGCCAGCACCTTCGCCGAGCGCCGGCGGCTGTTCGACAAGGGCCGCTCCTCCTGGGACGACTACGACCGGTCGCTGATCAGCGAGGGCGGCGGGGTGTGGTCGCGGACGGCCAAGTCCATCCCGCTGTCGGCCCGGGCGCGCGCCGCGCTCGGGCTCGACGAGTCGGTGAGCAACCTGACCCCGCCCGAGCTGATCCACGCCATCCTGCTCGCCCCGGCCGACCTGCTGTGGAACGGCGGGGTGGGGACCTACGTCAAGGCCGCCGCCGAGTCGCACGCGGACGTCGGGGACAAGGCCAACGACGCGATCCGGGTGAACGGCGACGAGCTGCGGGTCCGGGTGGTCGGGGAGGGCGGCAACCTGGGGCTCACCCAGCGCGGCCGGATCGAGTTCGCCCGGACCGGTGGGCCCGACCGCGCCGGCGGCAAGGTCAACACCGACGCCCTGGACAACTCCGCCGGGGTGGACTGCTCCGACCACGAGGTCAACATCAAGATCCCGCTGGGCCCGCTGGTGGCCTCCGGGGTGCTCGACCGGGCCGGCCGGGACCGGCTGCTGGTCGAGATGACCGACGAGGTGGCCGAGCTGGTCCTGGCCGACAACGTCAGCCAGAACGCGATGCTCGGGGTGGCCCGCTCGCACGCCGCGGCGATGACCGGGGTGCACGCCCGGCTCACCACCGAGCTGGAGCGGCGTGGGAACCTCAACCGGAAGCTGGAGGTGCTGCCCGACGCCCGGGGGTTCGAGGCGCTGGCCCGGGCCGGCCAGGGGCTCACCTCACCGGAGCTGGCCACCCTGATGGCGCACGTCAAGCTGGACCTCAAGGCGGAGATCCTGCGCAGCGACCTGCCCGAGGTGGCGGCGTTCGCCGGCCGGCTCCCGGAGTACTTCCCGGCGCCGCTGCGCGAGCGTCACCCGAAGGCGATCACCGGGCACCCGCTGCGCCGGGAGATCGTCACCACCCTGCTGGTCAACGAGATGATCGACGGCGGCGGCATCAGCTTCGCCTACCGGCTGGCGGAGGAGCTGTCCGCCGACGCCACCGACGCGGTGCGCGCCTACGCGGTCACCACGGCGGTGTTCGGCCTGGGGGAGGCGTGGGCCCGGATCGACGGGCTCAGCGCGTCGACCAGTGACCACCTCGTGCTGGAGTCGCGGCGGCTGCTGGACCGGGCCGCCCGGTGGTTCCTCACCAACCGGCCCCAGCCGCTCGCGGTCGGCGCGGAGATCAGCCGGTTCGCGCCGACCGTGGCCCGGCTGCGCCCCAAGGTGCCCGGGCTGCTCGCCGGGCGGCAGCGGGCCGCGATGGACGAGCGGGTGGCCGCCGCGCTCGGCCGGGGGGTCCCGGGGGAGCTCGCCGAGCGCAGCGCCGCCCAGCTGGACACCTACGGGCTGCTCGACGTGGTCGAGGTCGCGGAGCTGACCGAACGCGACCGCGAACCGGTGCCGCCCGACGCGGTGGCCGCGCTCTACTACGCGCTGTCCGAGCACCTCGGCATCGACACCGCGCTGACCTCGGTGTCCGCCCTGGAGCGGGGCAACCGCTGGCACTCGCTGGCCCGCCAGGCGCTGCGCGACGACCTGTACGGGTCGCTGCGGGCGATCACCCTGGACGCGCTGCGGGAGAGCACGCCGGGCGACCCGGTGGAGGCCGTCATCGAACAGTGGGAGCGGGCGAACGCCTCGAAGCTGGGCCGGGCCCGAGCGGCCCTACAGGCGGTCGGCGAGACCGGTCAGCTCGACCTGGCGACGCTGTCCGTGGTGTCCCGGCAGCTCCGGGGGCTCGCCAGGTGAGTCGCTTCCATGTGCAGGTGCCGCTGCGCTGGGCGGACCTGGACGCCTATCGCCACGTCAACCACGCGCGCACGGTTACCCTGCTGGAGGAGGCCCGGGTCGAGCTGGTCTTCCACCGGGCCGCCGAGCGGAACGCCGGAGCCTGGTCGGACGGCCTGCTGGTGGCGAGCCTGCACGTCGACTACAAGCGGCAGATCACGTATCGGGGGCAGTCGGTCAGGGTGAGCATGTGGGTCGACGAGGTGCGGGCGGCGTCCTTCCTGCTGCACTACGAGCTGCGCACCGGGCCGGAGCCGGACGACCCGGTGGCCGCGCTGGCGCGCACCCAGATGGTGCCCTACGACCTGGCCGCCGAGCGGCCGCGCCGGCTGACCCCCGAGGAACGCGACTTCCTGGCGGAATGGACGGACCAGTGACCACGCAGGTTGAGCCGATCAACGGTGCCCCGGTGCTGCACGTGCCGGACGCCGCCGAGCGCGACGACCTGGGCGCGTTCACCGCCCGGGTGGTGCGGCTGGATCCGGCCGCCCTGGTGCGGCTGCGGGCCGGGTCCGGGCGGGTGGTGGCCTGGGCGCCGACCCCGTTCGACGTGCTGGTCACCCGGGCGGTACGCGGGGAGCTGCACCCGGTCGACGTCACCGTGTCCGGCAACGAGCTGCTCGCGGCGCTGGCCGTGGGCCGGGACGACCGGGTGGATCCCGGCCGCCCGGAGGACGCCCGGTGGCGCTCCGAGCTGCCCACCGGCGACGGCTGGCGGGTGGTCGACGAGGTGCCGGCCTCGGAGCTGGAGGCGCTGGCCGACCAGGGGATCACGCTGGCCCGCGAGCACGGCGTGCAGCACTCCGGGCACGGGTCGAGCGCCACCACCCCGCCGGCCGGGCTGCTCGACCAGACCGTGCTCACCGCTTCGGGGGACGGGATGCGGGTCCAGGTGCCGCTGCGCTGCCTGTTCGCGCTGTCCGGGATGGGGTTCGTCGGGGGCGGGCGGCCCGACGACCGGGTGCGGATCTCGGCCAACGACTCCTGGCTGCGGCTGGACGCGCGGTTCGGTGCGGCCGTCCGGCGCCGCCGGTCCCTGCTGCCCCTGCTGATGTGACCTCAGGGGTCAGGCGAGCCAGACGGCGGTGTCCGGGGGGAGCTGCCCGTCCTCGGTGAGCGGGCCGCTGGACAGCAGCACGTCGCCGGGGGGCAGCGGGACCGGCTCGGCCCCGGTGTTCAGTGCGCACACCAGGGTGGAGCCCTGGCGCCGGTAGGCGAAGCAGCCGGCCGGGGCCCCGTACCACTCCAGGATGTCGCCGGTGAAGCCCGGATGGGTGCGCCGCAGCTCCAGGGCGTGCCGGTAGAGCGACAGCGTCGAGTCGGCGTCCTCCAGCTGCGCCTCCACGGTGAGCCCGGCCCAGGCCGGCGGCATCGGCAGCCACGTCTTGTCCGCGTCGCTGAACCCGAACGGCGGCTCCGCGCCCTCCCAGGGCACCGGCACCCGGTGCCCGTCGCGGCCCCGCCGGGTGTGCCCGGAGCGCTCCCAGACCGGGTCGCGCAGCGCCTCGTCGGGCAGCTCCACGCTGGGTAGTCCCAGCTCCTCGCCGTTGTAGACGAACACCACCCCGGGCAGCCCCAGCTCCACCAGGGCCAACGCCCGGGCCCGGGCGGTGCCGACCTCGCCGTCGCCGAACCGGGTGACCGGTCGGGCCACGTCGTGGCTGGCCAGCGCCCAGGTGGGCGGCGCGCCGGCCGAGGACACCGCGGCGATCGACTTCTCGATGGCCGCGCGGATCCCACCGGCGTCGAACGGGGCCTCGGTGAGCCGGAAGTTGAACCCCAGGTGCAGCTCGTCGGGCCGCAGGTAGTCGCCGAAGCGCTCGTCGTCGGACACCCAGATCTCGCCGATCAGCATCCGGTCGCGGTACTCGTCGATCACCGACCGGATCTTCTGGTGCACCTGGTGCACCGAGTCGTGGTCGAAGCGGATGTCCGGGGCGCGCCCGACCGGTTCGCCGTCGGGCCCGGTCGGGACCTCGCCGGAGACCAGCGAGAAGTCGTGCGTCTCACCGTCCGGCAGGCCCGGCGGCTTGCCCAGCCCGTGCGCGACGTCGATCCGGAAGCCGTCCACGCCCCGGTCCAGCCAGAACCGCAGGGTCTGCTCCAGGTCGGTCCAGACGTCCGGGTTGTCCCAGTTCAGGTCGGGCTGCTCGGGGGCGAACAGGTGCAGGTACCACTGGCCGAGCTGGCCGTGCGGCTCGGTGATCCGGGACCAGGCCGACCCGCCGAACAGGCTGGGCCAGTTGTTCGGCGGCTCCGACCCGTCGCCCCGCCCGTAGCGGAAGTGGTAGCGGTTGCGTTCCGGGCTGCCCGGCGCGGCGCCCAGCGCGGCCTGGAACCACTCGTGCTGCTCGGAGGTGTGGTTGGGCACCAGGTCCAGGATGACCCGGATGCCGTGCTCGTGGGCGGCCGCGACCAGCGTGTCGAAGACCTCGAGATCGCCGAACAGCGGGTCGATGTCCCGGGGGTCGGCGATGTCGTAGCCGTTGTCCACCATCGGCGACCGGTAGCACGGGGTGATCCAGATCGCGTCCACCCCGAGCAGCTCCAGGTAGCCCAGGCGGCTGATCACCCCGGCCAGGTCACCGACCCCGTCGCCGCCGGAGTCGGCGAACGACCGGATGTACACCTGGTAGCAGACGGCACCGGACCACCACAGCGGGCTCGGCTCGGGGGTGGACACGGGACACCATCCTGCCAACAAACCCGCCCGGGCGCCGCCATCGCGCGCGGTGTCCGGTTCACTCGATCGGGCCACCCGAAGGGACCCCGATCAGAATCCGCTGTTCACCATGCTGGTCGCGGCCATCTCCAGGTAGTCCCACAGCATCCGGCGGTGCGGCTCGTCCAGCCCCGCCTCGTCCACCGCGACCCGCATGCAGCGCAGCCAGGCCTCGCGCTCGATCAGGGTGATCCGGAACGGGTTGTGCCGCATCCGCAACCGGGGGTGTCCCCGCTGCTCGGAGTAGGTGCGCGGGCCGCCCCAGTACTGCTCCAGGAACATCCGCAGCCGGTCCTCGGCCGGGCCGAGGTCCTCCTCGGGGTACAGCGGCCGCAGCACCGGGTCGACCGCCACCTCCTGGTAGAACCGGGACACGATCTTGTGGAAGGTGGGGGCGCCGCCCACCTCGGCGTAGAACTCCGCCGGCGACGTCATGAGCGCTCCGCCGCTGCCGGGGCGGCCGCCTCGGCCGGGGCCGCGGAGATCACCACCGGGGTGGGGCCGCCCGGTCGGGGGATGCCGGCCTGCTCGAACCCGTCGGTCAGCGCGGCGTTCAACGCCCGCTGCACCGCGAACTGCCGTCCGGGGTTCGTCTTGACGGTCACCCGCAACGTCACTCCTTCCGCCGTCACCGTCTCCACCCCGAGCACCGAGGGTGGCTCCAGCACGTCCGGCTCCACCTCCGGCCGGGCGACCACCTCGCCGGCCAGCTCGTCGGCGAGCTCACCGGCCCGCCGGGTGTCCGCATTGTGCGCCAGCGGCAGGTCCACCACCGCCACCGCGAACCCCTGGGTCTTGTTGCCGACCCGGCGGATCTCCCCGTTGCGCACGTGCCACACGGTGCCCCGCACGTCGCGCAGCGTGGTGATACGTGGGCCCACCGCCTCCACGGTACCGCTGGCCTCGCCCAGGTCGACGATGTCGCCGACCCCGTACTGGTCCTCCAGCAGCATGAACATCCCGGACAGGAAGTCGCGCACCAGGTTCTGCGCGCCGAAGCCCAGCGCCACCCCGAGGATGCCGGCCGAGGCGATCACCGGGGCCAGGTTCAGGCCGAACTCGGCGAGGATCATCACCGCGGCCACGGCCAGCACGGTCACCGAGACGATCGAGCGCAGCACCGAGCCGATGGTGTTCGCCCGCTGGGTGCGGCGGTCGGACAGCAGCGGCGCGGCGATCACCCGCAGGCCGGCGCGCCGGCGCAGCAGCCCGGCCATCCGGACGTGGCCGTTGGCGGCGCCCCGGACCAGCCGGCTGATCGCCCGGTGCAGGATCCCGCGCACCACCACGGCCAGCACCACGATCAGCAGGATGGCCAGCCCGCTGTCCACCAGCCGGTCGGCCGAGCGGGCCAGCAGGTCGTTGTGCCACCACCCGTAGACCGTTGAGCACCAGGTCCCGGCGTCGGCGGCGCAGCTGGGCGGCCCCGCTGCGAGGCTCGGCCAGGCGGGGGCCGGCGGCGGTGTCAGTTCGGCCACCGTGCAAAGGTTACGGACGCGGCCGGGGCCGGCCCGCGCCGGGATCGACCTCGGCTAGGCCATCGGGGTGATCCGGGACGCCGAAAAGTTCCGATCCGTAACTATTCACGGGCCGTGCGCGACACACGCGCGAGTCCGGGCGGGGGACCCGTGGGCCAGGCATGATCGGCTGAGGAGGGTGAGGAGGCGGGCGGTGCGGGAGATGCTGGCCGGCCACCAGTTCGTCTTCGTGGTGGGCACGCTGTCGGCCGGTATCGGCGGCATGGCCGCGATCCACGCCGGCCTCTGCGCGCGGCTCACCGGCGACCGGCGCGCGGGCTGGATCTGCGCGGCGGTCGCGGTGTACAGCTTCATCTCCGTCCCGACGGCGACCATCCAGCTGTCGGTCGGGCCGGGCAGCGGCGCGCTGGGCAACGTCCGGTTGCTGGGCAACGTCCTGTTCGTCCTCATGGTCATCGTGGCGGTCCGGGCGCCGGCCGTGCCCCCGCTGCTCACCCGGCTGTCGGTGCCGCTCGGGCTGGTGCTCGCGCTGTCCGCCGCGGCGGTGCTGGTCGGCCTGCGTCACCCGGAGCCGAGCCTCGCGGTGACCGGTCTGCGGCCGCCCCGGGTGGTGATGGCCGGCCTGGTGGTGCTGGGCGGCGCGGCGCTGGTCCGGCTCGGCCTGGGCGAGCGGTCCCGAGGGGTGGTCTGGACCGGACTCGGCGTCGTGACGATCGGGGTCGCGCAGCTGATGCGGGTGGCCGCCGGAGGGATCACCGCTCCGCCGGAGCTGACCAACGGCGCGGTCCGCCTGGTCGGCATCGGGCTGGTCCTGCTCGGCGCCTGCACGCTCGCCGGGGAGGCCCTCCGGGTGGTCGACCGCAACCGCCTCGACCAGCGCGAACAGCTGCGGCGGGCGCGGGCGGACCTGCACCGGCGGGTCGAGCGGGACCACGAGCTCCGCAACGGGCTCGCCGGGCTGGCCGCGGTCACCGAGGTGCTGACCGCCGACCGCGACCGGGCCCGGGCGCTCGGGCCGGCGGTGACCTCGGAGCTGGCCCGGCTGCACGAGCTGCTCCGGGTCGACCGGGCGGAACCCGGGAACGACGCCCCGGGGGAGGGCCGGCTCAGCTACCGGCTGGAACCCGTGCTGCGCGAGCGGGTGGTCATGCGCCGCTCCGCCGGGATGGACATCGAGCTGACCTGCGACCGGCGGCTGCGGGTCACGGGCTCGCCGAGCCGCCTGGCCCAGGCGGTGGTCAACGTGCTGGCCAACTGCGAGCGGCACGCCCCGGGCAGCGAGGTCCGGGTGCGGGTCACCCGGACCGACGACGCGGTCCTGGTGCGGATCTCGGACAGCGGTCCCGGGGTGCCCTCGGGTGGCGAGGTGGACGTGTTCGGCGAGGGTGTCCGGGGCGCGGACTCGCCCGGGGAGGGGCTCGGCCTGCATCTGGTGCGGACGGTCCTGGCCGCCGACGGAGCCTCGGCGTACATCGAGTCGGTACCCGGCGCCGGCTGCACCGTGGTGCTGCGGCTGACCCCGGCGGACATCGGGCCCGTCCCGGACATCGGAACCGCCCCGGACACCGCCGCGCACCCGCCGGACGGTGAGCGGAGGTGACCGGGTTCCCGGTGGTGATCGTGGACGATCACGAACTGTTCAGCACGTCGCTCACGCTCGCCCTGCGCGACCTCGGGATCGACGCCCGGTGGATCGCCACCACCCAGCTGTGCGGGCTGGCCGGGCCGCCGGTCGGCGGGCCCGCGCTGGCGGTGCTCGACCTCGACCTCGGCGAGGACGCCCACGGTCGCCCGGTCCGGGGTGAGGACTGGGTGGTCCCGCTGATCGACCGGGGCTGGACGGTGCTGATCGTGACCGGGGCCGAGGACGAGCAGGCCTGCGCCACCGCCATCTCGGCCGGGGCCGTCGGGCTGGTGCGCAAGTCCGACCCGTTCCAGGAGCTGCTGAGCGCGGTGCGGGACGCCGCCGTGGGCAACCCGGTGATGAGCGAGCCGGAGCGGGCCCGGTGGGTGGCCCGGCACGAGGCGCGGGCCCGGCGGGACGGTGAGCTCGCCGCCCGGCTGGCGTCGCTGACCGAGGGCGAGCACGAGGTACTCGAACTGCTCGCCGACGGAGAGCACGCCGCCGAGATCGCCCGGCGGCTCGCGGTGTCCCTGGCCACCGTCCGCACCCGGATCGGGTTGATCCTGGCCAAGCTGGGGGTCGCGTCCCAGCTCGAGGCGGCCGCGCTGTTCCGCCCGCCGCCCGGCTGAGACCCGCCGCCCGGCGCCCACCGCTGCGCACACACCGCGACACGCGACGGTGAGGCGTTACACAGGTGCGATCCGGCACGGATTGTGGTCGACTAAGCCCAGTTCGTCCGTCGCGGCGCACCGCCCGCGCGGATCGACCCGACGAGACGTGACCGGAGGTGGCCGATGCCCGAGCGACAATTCCGTCAACGACAGTCCCGTCACCGACAACCCCACCGTCAATCCCGACCCGGCCCCATCGTGCGCTTCGGCGCGGGCCGCTAGGGGAGGCGTGGTGACTACCCGGGTTCTGTTGCTCAATGCGACGTTCGAGCCGCTCGCGGTAGTCACCGCGAAACGTGCCGTGCTCCTGATGCTCAGTGGCAAGGCGGAGTGCGTCCAGGCCGCCCTCGAGGGTGGCGCCTTCCGGTCGGAGAGCCTGTCGGTCACCGCGCCGTCGGTGATGCGGCTGTCCCGCTACGTCCGGGTGCCCTACCGGCCCCACGCGCCGATGACCCGCGCCGGGGTGCTGCGCCGGGACGGGCGGGTCTGTGCCTACTGCGCCAAGCGGGCGGACACGATCGACCACGTGGTCCCGCGCAGCCGCGGTGGCGCCCATACGTGGGAGAACTGCGTGGCCGCCTGCCGCTCCTGCAACTCGCGCAAGGCGGACCGTCTGCTCAGCGAATTGGGCTGGACACTGCGGACGCCACCCGGACCACCCCGGCGCAGCCAGGGCGGTGCCTTGGCACTCAGTGCGGAGCCGCACCCCACATGGGAGCCGTGGCTGGCCGCCGCCTGACGCGATCGGGTGACCAGGACTACCTTAAGTAAACATTAAGGGCCAGGATAGCCCTCTGAGCCGGTGAGATATTCCTCGCATGGTTGAGGCAGTCAGTCGTATGGGCTAACGTTACGTCCGCTGGTACGTCACATGCACATCACGAGGACGCAGCCGCCGCCTGGGGGAGCGCGGGGGTCACTGGTCGGGTCAAGCTTGGTCGGGGCAACTCGCACGAGCGCACGGGGGTAGTTCGTGGCGGATTCGTCGTGGGTCCGGCGGGGGTCGGTGTCCCGCCGGATGCTGCTGGCGTTGGCCGTGGACGTGGCGTTGATCGCCGTCGGGGTGACCGTCGTCTGGCTGCTGGACCGGTCCGGGGAGAGCGGTCCCAAGGTGTTCGCGGTGCTGGCGGAGGCCGACCTGGCCCTGCTGGTGGTGTCGGTGACCACCGCGTGTGCGGCCATGGTGGCCATCATGACCGGGGTGATCGACCGGCTGTCCAACGACCGCCGGGCGGTCTGGATCAGCACGTCGTTCATGCTCTACGGGGTCGTGGGCATCCCGGCCGCCACGCTCAGCGGCTCGTTCGGCCGGGACGGCGTGGTGGTGGACGCGGTCCGGTTCGCCGCGCACCTCGGCGGGGCCGTGCTGATGGGCGTGGCCACCTGGGGTCCGCCCCGGCCGAACCTGCGGCTGGTGACGATCTCGGCGGCGGGGCTGACCTGGGTCGGTCTGGGCGCCGTCGCCGCGCTGCTGCTCCCCGAGCTCACCCACACGGTGATCGACAGCCACGCGGCCCGGTACACGGTCGGGATCGTCTCGGTCATCACCGGCCTGGCGATGATGCTGGTCGGGCTGCGCGAGCGGTCGTCGCAGCTCACCCGCCTGGGCCTGGCCTGCTCGGGGCTGGCCGCCGCGCACATCTACCGGGTGCTGCAGGACCAGCCGGGGCTGTCGCTGGCCTTCGCCACGGCCCGCCTGCTGGCCGTGGTGATGGCGCTGTGGGCGGTCAGCCAGCTCACCCAGCAGACCTTGAGGTCGATCCAGGACAGCCAGGACCAGCGCCGGGACGAGCTGATGCGGGCGCGTACCGGGCTGGCCCGTGCGGTGCTGAGGGACCAGGAACTGCGGATCCGGCTGACCCGGCTGACCCGGGTGGCCGACCTGCTCGGCCAGTCGCCGTGCCCGGAGACCGACGGCCTGCGCTCGGCGGTCAAGTCCGAGCTGGCGCGCCTGGAGCTCATGCTGCTCCAGGCCCAGGACGGGGTCCCCCCGCCGGCCGTCACCGTCTACCAGGTGGCACCCATGGTGCAGGACCTGGTCACCCTGCGGCGCTGCTCCGGGATGGACATCCGGTACGACATCGCCGGCGAACCGTGGGCGGACGGCTCGGCCAACGTGCTCAAGCAGGTGGTGACGAACCTGCTGGCCAATTGCGCCCGGCATGCCCCGGGCAGTCCGGTCCGGGTCCAGGTGGGCGAGCGCGGCGACCGCGTCCGGTTGCGGGTGTCCGACTTCGGGCCCGGGATCCCGCCCGGTCAGGAGGACGCCGTGTTCGAACGCGGTGTCCACGACGCCGCCGGTGGTGGCCAGGGCCTCGGCCTGCACATCTGCCGGGAACTGCTCGCGGCCGATGGGGGTAAGATCGAGATTCGGCGTCCGTCATCGTTGCGGGCCGGTTGCACGGTGATCGTGGAGGTGCCCAAGGCCAGGCGTATGGCCGGCCGGGCCGCCGCGGTCGCCCGAGCCGTGTGATCACCGAATCTCACCCGGTCGCGGTCGGGTCGCGTCGAGGGGGGGTTTGACATGGGCTATCCGGTGCTCATCATCGATGATCACGAGCTGTTCAGCACGTCGTTGCGGATGGCCCTGCGCGGGCACGGCATCGAGGCCCACCAGGTGACCCCGGACAGTTACCAGAGCATCCTGGACCGGGCCGCGACGATCACCCCGGGTCTGGCGGTCCTGGACCTCGACCTGGGCACCGGCGTCGACGGGCAGTGGCTGCGGGGCGCCGAGGCGGTCGCCGGGCTGCGCGAGCTCGCCTGGAAGGTGCTCATCGTCAGCGGCAGCAACCCCGACCAGCCCCAGACCGCCGCGGCCATCGCGGCCGGCGCGATCGGCGCGGTGCCCAAGTCCAGCTCCTTCGACACCCTGCTGCGCACCGTGGTCAAGGCGGCGGCGGGGCAGCCGGTGATGACCGAGGTCGACTACCAGCGCTGGCTCGCCCGGGACCGGGACTACCGGGCCCAGGAGCGGGAGCTGACCCAGAAGCTGAGCCGGCTCAGCCCGCGCGAGCGTGAGGTGCTGGACCTGCTGGCCGAGGGGCACCGGGCGGCGGTCATCGCCGACCAGTTCGTGGTGTCGATGACCACCGTGCGTACCCAGATCCGTTCCATCCTGGCCAAGCTCGAGGTCAACTCCCAGCTGGAGGCCGTGGCCATCGTGCGGCAGGCCCCACCACAGGCGCCTCAGGAGTAATCCGGCCTTTGCGTCCGCCCCTCCGGGTGATTGAATGCGCGTGTCGGTAACGGCGTGTGACCGGAAAGCGATCTCCAGTTCGAGTACCTTGCGGGCCGCCGACGGGTGCGGCCTGATCGGGTAGGACGGAGGGGCCTGTGAGTCGGGCGCTGTGGGGCTTCCGGTTACTCCGCGACCCGGATGGTCCGTCCTATCCCCGGTTGATCGCGGACAGCCTGCTGGTCGCCGCCGGGATGGTGGTGATCCTGCTGGTCGCCGGCTCGCCCTGGGGCCGCGACCACCTGCCGCCGCTGCAGACGGCGATCGCGCTGACCGTGCTGGCCGGAGCGGTGTCGCTGGTCGTCACCGTGCTGTGGTTCCTGGTCGCCCGGTTCAGCCACGACAGCCGGCCGGCCTGGGGGGCCTCGGCGTTCGCCGTGTACGGCCTGATCGCGGTCCCGGCGACCACGGTGGGTTCGGCCGTGGAGAGCGGTCGCGCGGCCAGCGGTGCCGCCCGGTTCACCGGGCACGTGTTGATGGCGGTGATGCTGCTCGTCGCCTGCGCGGCGGTCGTCCGGGAACTGCGGGTCCGGGGGCGCCGGGTGGCCGACGGCACGGTGCTCGCGGTGGCCCTGGCCCTGCCGGTGGTGGCCGCCATGGCCGCGCTGGTGGCGCCGGAGGCGGCGCGGGCGGTCACCAGCAACCAGCTGATCCGCTGGGGGGTCGTCGGGGTGTGGCTGCTGGCCGCCGCTGTGCACGCCTACCAGGGGCTGTCCCGGGGCATCTCCCCGATGTACCGGTCCGGTCTGGGGATCCTGGTCATCGCGCTGGCGCACAGCTACCGGGTCGGCACCGAGCCCGCGCAGGCCGGAAGCGCCCCGGGGCTGACCTTCTCGGCGCTGCGGCTGTTCGGCGTGCTGCTGGTGTTCTGGGGTGCCTACGAGCTGGCCCGGCGGGCCGTGCGCGGGATCCGCGACGCGCTGATCGAGCGCCAGGAGGAGGTCCTGGTGGCCGAGGACGGCCTGGCCCGGCGGGCGGTGTTGAACCACGAGATCCGTAACGGCATCGCCGGCATCGCCGGGGCCACGGAGCTGCTGAGCAGTTCGGCGGGCACCACCGAGCAGGCGGCGCTGCAGACGGTGGTGACCGCCGAACTGACCCGGCTGGACGAGCTGCTGAAGCCCGACCAGCAGTAAGGCTCTACCAGCCGAGGCCGAGGTAGTTCTCGGTCTCCCGGCGCTGCTCGGCGTCGGGCACCCGGACCAGGTCCACGATCGGCCGCTCGCCGGCCTTGTCGAGGATGTCCAGCACCGCCTGGTCCTTGGTGCCGATCACGCAGACCTCGGCGTGCTCGAGCACCTCGTCGACCGAGTCGGTGAGCACCACGTTGAGGTGCTTGAGCCGGTTCTCGATGAACTCCCGGTTGGCGCCGACCAGCCGGGACAGGGTCACGTTCGCGTCGTAGATCCGCAGGTCGTAACCCTTGCCCAGGAGCCGCTCGGCGAGCTCCACGTTGGGGCTCTCCCGCAGGTCGTCGGTGCCCGGCTTGAAGGACAGGCCGAACAGCCCGACCTTGCGCTTGCCGGTGCCGGCGATCAGCTCGAAGCTGCGCTTGAGGTGCGCCTCGTTGGACTCCAGCACGTTCTCCAGCACCGGCACGTCCACGTCGGCCCGGCGGGCGGCGTAGACCAGCCCGCGCAGGTCCTTGGGCAGGCAGGAGCCGCCGAACGCGAAGCCCGGGCGCAGGTAGGCCGGGGAGATGTTCAGCTTGGTGTCGGACAGGAAGACGTCCATCACCTTCCACGAGTCCAGGCCGAGCGCGTGCGCGATCGCCCCGATCTCGTTGCCGAACGCCACCTTGAGGCCGTGGAAGCAGTTGTCCACGTACTTGCTCATCTCGGCCACCGCGATCGGCACCCGGAACACCGGGCCCGGCAGGCCCTCGTAGAGGCTCAGCACGACGTCGCCGGTGATGTCGTCGCTCTGCCCGACCACGGTCTTCGGCGGGTTGCGGAAGTCCCAGACGCTGGTGCTCTCCCGCAGGTACTCGGGGTTCACCGCGACGCCGAAGTCCACCCCGGCCCGCTTGCCCGAGTACTTCTCCAGGATCGGCACGAGCAGCCGCTCGCAGGTGCCCGGGAGCATCGTGCTGCGGAACACCACCGTGTGCCGCTCGGCCTTCTTGCCGATGGCCTCACCGATCTGCTCGGCGGCCCGCTCCAGGTACTCGGTGGAGAGGCTGCCGTTCGGCGCCGACGGGGTGCCCACGCAGATCAGCGAGAGCTCGGTGTTGGCGATCGCCTCGGCCGAGTCGGTGGTCGCCCGGAGCAGCCCCTTCTCGGAGACCTCCTGGGTGAGCTCGCCGATGAGCTCCTCGATGACCGTCGACTGGCCCTTGTTGATGAGCTCCACCTTGGTCGGGCTGACGTCCACCCCGACCACCTCGTGGCCCCGATCCGCCAGACAGGCCGCCGACACGCTGCCGACGTAACCCAGCCCGAAGATGCTGACCTTCATGTTCGCCTGTGCCTCCAAAGCCCGAGATTTCCCTGCTCGTCTCTGCCGGGTAACGCTAGGGCCTCGGTTCGATCGCCGGACACCGGGGTCGGGGTTGGGCGGCCGAGTCCGGACCGGATGAAAACGTGAGGTGAAATGCCTGTCACATTCCCACCTGATAGGCGGTTGACGGCCGCCCCCACTACGCTGACCCGAGTGAGTGTTTCGCAAGTCGTCCTCCTGCTGGTACTGCCGTCGGTGGCCATCTACCTCGGGGTGGCGGTGCTGGCCGCCGGTCGTCGACGGACCCGGCGTACGCGCTACCGGCCCGGCGACGCCTGGAACCACGAGCCGGTCTGGTGGTCGGCCAACCCGGCGGGCGCGGCGCTGCCCGCCGACCGCCACGACACGGTGGAGACTTCGGAGGCCAGGGGAGGAGCCGGCGGTGTCTGGTGAGCGGAACCCCGGCGCCGAGCCGGTCGGAGAGCTGCCCTCGGGTGCCGTGCTGACCGGTTCCGGGCGGGTCTCGGCGGCGGTCGACGTCGGTGACGAGCAGGCTCCGGGCGGGCCGTTCAGCCCGGCCCAGCTGGCCCGGTTGGACGACGCCCTGACCCTGGTCAGCCGGCACACCGGGCTGCCCTTCTCGGTCTACCTCGGCGATCTCGGCGGGCCGGTCCGGCCGGAGGCCGAGGGGCTGCACGACGGCCTCGGGTCGAGTTCGGCGGTGTTGATCGCCGTCGACCCCGGCCGGCGGGAGATGGCCATCGTCACCGGCCCGGAGGCCAAGCTCCGGCTGCCCGACCGCGCCTGCCACCTCGCGGTGATGAGCATGACGGCCTCGTTCTCCGAAGGCGACCTGCTCGGCGGCCTGCTGAGCGGCTTGCGGATGCTCTCCGACCAGGCCGGAGTGCGCCACTAGAACGGCCCGTCGGCGGGTGCGTGACGGGCTTGTATCCCGTTCGTCACTCGTGACGATGTGACTGATCCTTCGCTCAGACACTCTTCCCCTGCAACGATCGGCGCGCCAGGGAACCTCAGGTTCCACGCCCGCCGGCGAGGGGGAGTGGAGCAGGGTGACCGAAGTCAACGGGGCCGAGTCCCGGGCGTTCCTGGGCGACCACCACACGTCTTCCCACAACGGTTTCGCGGCCGACCGGGTCGCGGGTAACGGGCACGCGCTGCTCCGCAACGGGGCCGCCCCGGTGGCCGCGAGCCGGCCGCTCTGGGAGCGCCGCTACGGCTGGGTGGTGGCGGCCAGCGACCTGGTGGCGATGGGCCTGGCCCTGGGCGTGGGCATGTACGTCGGCCTCGGCGAGAGCGAGGAGACCCCGCATCTCGCCGAATGGACGGCGCTGATCATCGCGGTTGGCTTCGCGGTGGCGATGATGGCCTGCCGGGCCTGGGAGGCCCGGATCCTGGGCAGCGGCTCGGAGGAGTACACCCGGCTGCTGCGCGGCCTGCTGAACTCCGGGGTCACGCTGGGCATGGTCGGGCTGGCCTTCCGGGTCGAGTCGGTCCGGGGCTGGGTGTTCCTGGTCATCCCGCTGGCCGGGGTGCTGGCGTTCGCCGGCCGCTACCTGCTGCGCAAGCCGCTCTACCGGCGTCGGGAGCGCGGGCAGTGCCTGCACCAGGTGCTGGCGATCGGTTCCGAGGAGTTCATCGCCGACCTCCGGCTGCGGACCCTGCGCAACCCCCGGCACGGCTGGACGCTCACCGCGGCCTGCACCCCGGGTGGAGCCGGCCGCACGGTCCAGGGCGTCCCGCTGGTCGGCGACCTCGACGCGGCCAGCTCGGTGGCGCTGAGCGGTGACTTCGGCGTGGTGGCGGTGGCCGCCGCCGACGGCTGGACGCCCAAGCGGCTGCACCAGTTCTCCTGGGACATCGAGGGCTGCGGGGCCGACCTGGTGGTGCACCCGGGGCTGATGGAGGTGTCCGGGCCGAGGCTGCACGTGGCGCCGGTGGACGGGCTGCCCCTGCTCCGGCTCACCGAACCGACGTTCACCGGCATCCCCCGACTGGTCAAGTCGGCGATGGACGTGGTGGGCGCGGCGCTGATGCTGCTGATCCTCGCCCCCTTGATGGCGGTGCTCTTCCTGCTGGTCCGGCTGGACGGCGGGCCGGCGCTGTTCCGCCAGACCCGGGTGGGCAAGAACGGCCAGACGTTCAAGATGCTCAAGTTCCGGACCATGGTCCCGGACGCGGAGCGCCTGCGGAGCTCGCTGCTGCCGGCCAACGACGGGCACGGTCCGCTGTTCAAGATGCGGGAGGACCCCCGGATCACCCCGGTCGGCTCCCTGCTCCGCCGCTACTCGCTGGACGAGCTGCCGCAGTTCCTCAACGTGCTGCTCGGCTCCATGTCGCTGGTCGGGCCCCGGCCGCCGCTGCCCGAAGAGGTGGACACCTACGGCCGCGACGCCAACCGGAAGCTGCTGGTGAAGCCCGGCCTGACCGGTCTGTGGCAGATCAGCGGCCGCAGCGACCTGTCCTGGGAGGAGTCCGTGCGGCTCGACCTGCGGTATGTGGAGAACTGGAACCTGGCCCTCGACGGGCTGATCCTCTGGAAGACCTTCAAGGCGGTGATCAGTGGTGACGGTGCTTACTGAGCGGGAGCGGGCCACGAACGGCGTGACCGGAGTCGACTGCCGGCTCTGCGGCGGTTCGGAACTGGAGAGCTTCGTCGATCTGGGGGCGACCCCACCCTGCGAGCTGTTCCTCGCCGGCGACCAGCTCGGCGAACCGGAGATCACGTACCCGCTGCACACGCTGGTGTGCCCCCGGTGCCTGCTGGTGCAGCTGCCGCCGCACATCAGCCCCGAGGCCACCTTCACCGAGTACGCCTACTTCTCCTCGTTCTCCACGTCCTTCGTGGCGCACGCGGGGGCGTTCGTGGCCGGCGCGACGGAGCGGTTGTCGCTCGACGGGTCCTCCTTCGTGGTCGAGGTGGCCAGCAACGACGGCTACCTGCTCCAGCACGTGGTGGAACGGGGCATCCGCTGCCTCGGCGTCGAGCCGTCGGTCAACGTCGGCGCGGCCGCCCGGGAGCGCGGGGTCCCCACCGAGACCGCGTTCCTCACCCCGGACAGCGCGGCCCGGATCCGGGACGCGCACGGCCCGGCGGACCTGGTGGTGGCCAACAACGTCTTCGCGCACATCCCGGACGTGCTGGGCTTCACCGAGGGCCTGCGCACGCTGGTCGCCGACGACGGCTGGGTGTCGATCGAGGTGCAGCACCTGCTCACCCTGGTCCAGCTGGCCCAGTTCGACACGATCTACCACGAGCACTTCCAGTACTACACGGTGCTGACCGCGCAGCGGGCGCTGGCCTCCGGGGGCCTCCGCCTGGTGGACGTGGAGCTGGTGCCCACCCACGGCGGCTCGATCCGGCTGTGGGCCCGCCCGGTGGAGAGCGCCGGGGCGGCGTCGGCCCGGGTGGCGGAGGTGCTGGCCGCCGAGGCCGCCGCCGGGCTGCACACCCTCGACGGGCACGCGGGGTTCGCCGCCACGGTGTCCCGGGTGCGCAACGACCTGATGAGCTTCCTGATCACCGCAGCGGCCGAGGGCAGGACGGTGGTCGGGTACGGCGCCCCGGGCAAGGGGAACACCCTGCTCAACTACTGCGGCATCCGCCCTGACCTGCTGCGTTACACCGTCGATCGCAACCCCTACAAGCACGGCCGCTACACCCCCGGCACCCGGATCCCGATCCTGGCGCCGGAGCGGATCGCCGAGGACCGGCCCGACTACGTGCTGGTGCTCCCGTGGAACCTGCGGACCGAACTGACCGAACAGCTGGCCTACATCTCCGAATGGGGCGGCCGGCTGGTGTTCCCTATCCCGACGCTCGAGGTGGTGAAGCCATGAAGGTGGTGCTGTTCTGCGGTGGCTACGGGATGCGGATGCGCGATGGCGTGTCCGACCTGCCCAAGCCCATGCAGCGGGTCGGTCCTCGACCGCTGATCTGGCACGTGATGCGGTACTACGCCCACTTCGGGCACACCGAGTTCGTGCTGTGCCTGGGCTACGGCGCCCACCACATCAAGGACTTCTTCCTCAACTACTCCGAGACCGACTCCAACGACTTCATCATGCACGGCGGTCGGGTCGACATGCTGTCGGCGGACATCAGCGACTGGACGATCCACTTCGTGCACACCGGGCTCGACTCCCCGATCGGGGAGCGGCTGCGCCGGGTCCGGGAGTACGTCCAGGACGACGAGATGTTCCTGGCCAACTACGCCGACGTGCTCACCGACGCGCCGCTGCCGGAGATCATCAACCGGTTCGAGCGGTCCGACTGCGGGGCGTCGCTGCTGGCGGTCCCGCCGCAGTCCGCCTTCCACGTGGTGCAGCTGGGTGAGGAGTCGAAGGTCGACGCCATCCACCAGGTCAGCTCGATGCCGCTGTGGGAGAACGGTGGCTACTTCGTGCTCCGCCCGGAGATCTTCGACCTGCTGCCGGAGAACGGTGACCTGGTCGGCGACGTCTGCACCGAGCTGGCCAAGCGGAACCGGCTGCTCGCCTACCCGTACCGCGGCTTCTGGCACCCGGCCGACACGATCAAGGAGCGGGCGCTGCTCGAGGCCGCCTACGCCGCCGGTGACACCCCGTGGATGCTCTGGGAGCACGGTGGCGCGCCGGCCGCGACGTTCGACCGTCAGCTGGTAGCGCCCGGCTCCGGTCGGTGATGCGCGCGCTGGTACCCGAGCAGCTCGAGGAGGTGGTGCTGCTCGGCGCGCATTGCGACGACATCGCGATCGGCGCGGGCGGCACCGTCCTGACCATCTGCCGGGCCAATCCCGGCCTTCGGGTGAAGGCGCTGGTGCTGGCCGGCGCAGGTACCGAGCGGGAGGCGGAGGAGCGGATGGCGCTCACCGCCCTCTGCCCGAAGGCGCAGCTGGAGGTGACCGTCCTGGGGATGCCCGACGGGCGGTTGCCGGCCAACTGGACCTTCGCCAAGGAGGCGTTGGAGGAGTTCCGCCGGGGGACCGAACCCGACCTGGTGATCGCGCCCTCGGCGCACGATGCGCACCAGGATCACCGCGAGCTGGCCAAGCTGGTGCCGACCACCTTCCGGGCGCACCTGGCGATCGGCTACGAGATCCTCAAGTGGGACGGCGATCTCGAGCAGCCGAACGTCTACGTGCCGCTCACCGAGGCCGTGGTCGACGAGAAGATCACCCTGCTGCACGAGCACTACCCGTCGCAGCGGGGGCGGACCTGGTTCGACGACACCGCGTTCCGCGGCCTGGCCCGGATCCGCGGCGTGCAGAGCGGCAGCCGGTACGCGGAGGGGTTCCACGGGCCCAAGATCCCGCTGGCCTTCGGAGCCCCGGAATGAGCACCGCGATGACCGGGACGGACGTCGTGACCTGCCGGTTCTGCGGTGGCGCGGACGGTGAGGTGGTGCTGGACATGGGCCACCAGCCGGCCTGTGACCACTTCCCGCCGACCGACGACACCGGCATCGATCCCACCTACCCGCTGCGGCTGTGGCTCTGCGCCGGCTGCAAGCTGGCCCAGCTCGCCGAGGACCCGACGGTGCCGGACGAGCCGCGCGCGGTCGAACCCCTGGCGCTGATCCTCCAGGCGGAGGAGGCGGTCGCGGGGGTCGCGGCGGCGGGCCTGCTGCCGTCCGGCGGCACCGTGGTCGAGCACGGCAGCCCGCACGGCGGGACCTGGCTCGGCCTGCTCGCCGACCGGGGGGTCCGGGAGTCCGACGGCAGCGCCCCGGCCGACGTGGTGGTGGACAGCTTCGGGCTGATGCACGACGCCGACATGGCCAAGGCGCTGGCGGTGCGGGCCGAGGAGCTCGCCCCGGACGGGGTGCTCCTGGTCCAGTACCACTCGCTGCGGGCCATCCTCGGCCAGCGGCAGTGGAACGCGGTGCGGCACGGTCACCCGGTCTACCTGTCCACCCCCACCGTGGTCACGATGCTGCGGTCGGTGGGCCTGGAGACGGTCGCTGCCTGGTGGTTCGACCTCTACGGGGGCACCGTGCTGCTCGCCGCCCGGCGCGGCGGGACCCCCGGGCCCGAGGTCGGCCGGCTGATCGACGAGGAGCTCGCCGCCGGGGTGACGGATCCGGCGCGGCTGCGCGCCCTCGCCGAGTCCGCCGACGACATCGCCGAGTCGCTGCGGTCCTGGCTGCTCGACGCCCGGAACGCGAACCGGGCCGTGCTCGGCTACGGGGCCGCGTCCCGCGCGGTGCCGCTGCTCAACCACGCCCGGATCGGGGCCGACCTGCTCGGGGCCGTCGCCGACGCCTCCACCGCCAAGCAGGGCCGGCGGTTCCCGGGCGTCGACGTCCCGATCATCGCGCCGGACGAGATCGTGTCCCGGCGTCCGGACGACGTGGTCCTGTTCGTGCCCGACATGCTCGACGAGATCCGCGGACGCTTCCCGGAGATCGAACAGGGCGGAGGCCGATGGGTGGTCCTGGAACCCGCTCCTCGGGCCGTCGACCCGCTCCCGACCGCAGGAACGAGGACCACCTGATGAGCACTTCCGCCGACGACCGCCGCCGCGTCGCGAACGGGGTCCGCGACCAGGATCTGGCACGGATGGTCGCCGACCTCGACGCCGACCTGCGCCGGGTCTCCGGGAAGCGGCTCCTGATCACCGGGGGTGCCGGATTCCTCGGCTACTACCTGGTCCAGGTGCCGCTGGCCTGGAACGACGCGCACCCGGACGAGGAGCCGATCCAGGTCACGGTGTTCGACAACTACTTCCGGGGCGCCCCGGAGTGGCTCGGCGAACTCGAGACCCGCGCCGACCTCGAGCTGCGCTCCCAGGACATCCGGGAGCCGCTGCCGCAGGACATGGGGGAGTTCTCCTACATCATCCACGCGGCCGGGATCGCCTCGCCCACCTACTACCGGGCGCACCCCATCGAGACGATGGACGCCAACATCACCGGCCTGCGCAACCTGCTGGAGTACGCGCGCAAGCGCCTGGCCAGCGGGCAGGACTTCGGCGGCTTCCTGTTCTTCTCCTCCAGCGAGATCTACGGCGACCCCGAGCCCGACGCGATCCCCACCCCGGAGACCTACCGCGGCTTCGTATCCTGCACCGGCCCCCGGGCCTGCTACGACGAGTCGAAGCGCTACGGCGAGACGCTGTGCGTGAACTTCGCCCAGCAGCACGGGATCCCGGTCCGGATGGCCCGGCCGTTCAACAACTACGGCCCCGGCATGAAGATCACCGACGGGCGGGTGATCGCGGACCTGTGCCGGGACGCCCTCGCCGGCCGGGACCTGGTCCTGCTCTCCGACGGCACCCCGAAGCGCACCTTCTGCTACGTCTCCGACGCGGTGACCGGCTACTACCTGGCGCTGTTCCGCGGCCACGACGGTGAGCCGTACAACGTCGGGATCGACCGCCCCGAGATCAGCATGCTGGAGCTGGCCGAGGCCACCGCGGCCACCGTGAAGGAGCTGTACGGCACCTCGGTCCAGGTGACCCACAAGCCCAGCGCCGAGGCGGTGTACCTGGTGGACAACCCCAACCGCCGCTGCCCGGACATCAGCAAGGGCCGGGCGCACCTGGGCTACCAGCCGAAGGTCGGGCTGGAGGAGGGGCTGCGCCGCACCCTGGAGTGGTACGCCGGCAACCTCGGTGGAACGGAGCAGTGATGCGGGTCTGCATCATCGGCTCCGGCTACGTAGGGCTGGTCACCGGCATCGGGCTCGCCGAGCTCGGCCACGACGTCACCTGCGTCGACGTCGACGAGGCCAAGGTGCGGTCGATCAACGAGGGGCGCGCCCCGATCCACGAGGCCGGCCTGGACGAGCTGCTGCGGCGGCACGTCGGGGGCCGCTTCCGGGCCACCACCGAGCTGGCGGAGTGCGTCGCCGGCAGCGAGATCACCTTCGTCTGCGTCGGCACCCCGTCGGGCCCGGACGGCCGGATCGACACGTCCTACGTGGAGACCGCCGCCGGCCAGGTCGGCGCGGCGCTGCGGCCCGGGCACACGGTGATCGTCAAGAGCACGGTGGTCCCGGGGACCACGGACACGGTGGTCACCGAGGTGCTCGCCCGCTCCTCCGGGCTGGTCCCGGGCACCGACTTCGGGGTCGGCGCGAACCCCGAGTTCCTCACCGAGGGGCAGGCGGTCGAGGACTTCATGCGGCCCGACCGGATCGTCTTCGGCGGCGACGCGATCGCGCTCGCCGCGCTCACCGAGCTCTACGCCGGCTTCGCGGACGTCCCGGTGCTGGCCACCAACGCCCGCACCGCCGAGATGGTCAAGTACGCGTCGAACACCATGCTGGCGACGGCGATCTCCTTCGCCAACGAGATCGCCAACCTGGGTTCGGCGATCGGCGGCATCGACACCGTCGAGGTGATGCGCGGCGTGCACCTGTCCCGCTACCTCACCGGGCCCGGTGGGGTCCGCGCCGGGCTGGCCTCGTTCTACGAGGCGGGTTGCGGATACGGCGGCAGCTGCCTGCCCAAGGACGTCGCGGCGCTGACCGCCCGGGGCCGGGAGATCGGCTCACCGATGCGGGTGCTGGACGCGGTCGCCTCGGTGAACGACGACCAGCCGGCCCGGCTGGTGGACGCGGTCCGGGGCGCGCTGGGGGACCTGCCGGGCCGGCGGATCGCCGTGCTCGGCCTGGCGTTCAAGCCGGACACCGACGATGTGCGGTGCTCCCCGGCGTTCCCGGTGATCCGGCTGCTGTTGACCGGCGGGGCCGAGGTGGTCGCGCACGACCCGATCGTCGGGTCGGCGGCGCTGGCCGGGTTCCCGGGGGTCGCGCACGTCGACGATCTGGCCGCCGCGGTGAAGGCTGCCGACGCGGTCGTCATCGTGACCCGGTGGGACCGGTACAAGGAGCTGCCCGACGTGCTGGCGCAGCTGAGCGACCCGCCCGTCGTGGTCGACGGCCGCCGCATGCTGGATCGGGCGTCGGTCGACCGCTACACCGGGATCGGCCTGTAACCGATGAGCCCCTCCGTCTCGTGGCGCTCCGCGAGGCTCTCCCGTGCTGCGCGGGGGACCCTCGGCCGGCTCAGCTGGGGGCTGGCCGACCAGGCCGTCTCGAGCCTGACCAACTTCGCCGTGGGCGCAGTCGTGGCGAAGTGCCTCGGCGCCGCCGGATTCGGGGTCTTCACGGTCGCCTGGGTGACCTACGGGGTGATCATCAACCTGTCCCGGGGACTGGCCACCGACCCCCTCGTGGTGCGGTTCAGCGCGGCGCCGGAGGCGGACTGGCGCGTCGCGGTCGGGCGGTCGACTGGGAGCGCATTGGCGATCGGTGTCGTCACCGGCGGGTTGTGCGTCGTCGGCGGACTCGTCGTGGGCGGCTCGGTCGGGTCCGGATTCCTGGCCCTCGGCCTGGTGCTCCCGGCCCTGATGCTCCTGGACAGCTGGCGGTTCGCCTTCTTCGCGGCGGGCCGGGGCGCCCGGGCCTTCGCCAACGACCTGGTGTGGGCGGCCGCTCTGGTACCGGCGCTGTACCTCGCCGCGCACTACGACACCGTGTTCGCGTTCGTGTTCGGCTGGGGGGCCGCCGGGGCGGTCGCCGCGATCTCCGGTGCCCTGCAGGCGCGGATCACGCCGGATCTGCGGGGCGTCCGGGGCTGGCTGCGCCAACACCGGGATCTCGGCACCCGGTACATGATCGAGAACGTCAGCAACAGCGGCGCGGCGCAGATCCGGATGTACGGGCTCGGGGCGATCGCCGGGCTGTCCGCCGTGGGCACGGTGCGCGGCGCCGAACTGCTGCTCGGGCCGTTCATGGCCGTGCTGATGGGGCTCAGCCTGGTCGCGGTGCCCCAGGCCGCCCAGGTGCTCAAGCACGCCCCGCACCGGTTGCCGCGCTTCTGCATCCTGCTCGGCGGGGGGCAGGCGGGCGCGGCGCTGCTCTGGGGTTCGGTGCTGTTCTTCGCGCTGCCCGACTCGCTGGGGGAGCGGGTGCTCGGCGAGGTGTGGCGGCCGGCCTCGGAGTTGATCGTGCCGGCGACCATCGCGGTAGCGGCGGCCGGGATGTGCACGGGGGCGGCGACCGGCCTGCGGGCGCTCGGTGCGTCCCGGCTGAGCCTTCGGGCCCAGCTGTTCCAGTCGGTGAGCTACGCGACCTGCGGTCTCATCGGCGCGGTACTCGGCGGCGCCCTCGGGTCGTCCTGCGGGGTGGCCGGCGCGATGCTCTGCGCCGCCGCGATCTGGTGGTGGCATCTCCGGGCCGGCATGCGGCAGCTGGATGTCCCGCCCCTCGACACACCGCTCGTCGACCACGAGGAGATGAGGACCCCATGAGCACGACCCCCAGGCTGAGCATCGGGCTCCCGGTGTACAACGCCGAGGAATACCTGGCCGAGTCGATCGAGGCCCTCCTCGGGCAGACCTTCGACGACTTCGAGCTGATCATCTCGGACAACGCGTCGACCGACTCCACCCCGGACATCTGCCGCCGGTACGCCGCGCGGGACGGCCGGATCCGCTACGTCCGGCAGCCGCGCAACATCGGCCTCGCGGGGAACCACAACTACGTCTTCGAGCAGTCCCGGGGCGAGCTCTTCAAGTGGGCGGCCTCGGACGACCTGTACGACCGGAACCTGCTGCGCCGCTGCGTCGACGTGCTGGACGCGGACCCCGGTGTGGTGCTGGCGCACTGCTACACGGCGATGATCGAGGGCGCCACCGGGGAGTTCGCCACGCCTGTCCCGTACCGCCTGTCCACCAGCGATCCGAGCGTGTCGAACCGCTTCCGGAGCCTGCTGCTCGACGCCGGCGGGGACGACGACTACGGGGTCATCCGCTCGGCGGTGCTGCGCAAGGTGCACCCGTACGACAGCTACTTCCACGCGGACCGCACCTTCGTGGCCGAGATCGCCCTGCACGGCCGGTTCCACCAGGTACCGGACTGGCTGTTCTTCCGCCGGCAGCACCCGGGCCGGTCGGCCAACAAGCGCACGATCCGGGAGTGGTGCGTGGTCTACGACCAGCGCCGGGCGGACCCGCTGCGACACCCGGTGATCCGGCTCCTGGGCGAGTACGTGCTGGCCTACATCGCCGGCATCCGCCGCGCCCCGCTGACCTCCGGCGAGCGGCGGAGCTGCTACGGGGAGCTGCTCCGCTGGCTGGTCAGCCGCGCGGTGAAGCCGGCCCGGCCCTGGCTGGAGGCCGCCCAGATGCCGGTTCCCGGAAGCGTGTCGGTCTCGCTCGCGCTCGGGGCCGAGCCGAGGAGAACCGCGTGAGGCGCCGGGGACGCCCGCCGAGGGTGGGCCTGTGGGGCCTGCTCGGCTACGGCAACCTCGGCAACGACGGATCCCTGGAGGCCGTGCTCGGCTACCTCCGCGAGCACCACCCCGAGGCGTCGCTGGAGTTCCTCTGCCCCGATCCGGAGCGGATCACCGCCCGCTACGGCATCCCGGCGACCCGGATGCACTGGAACCGCGACGAGTACCGGACGGCGTCGGGCGTCGCCGCGATGCTGCGCAAGCTCCTCGGCAAGTTCGTCGACATCGTCCGGACGGCCGCCTGGGTGCGCCGCCACGACGTGGTCATCGTGCCCGGCATGGGCGTGCTCGAGGTCGACGACCTGCCGCTCCGTCCCTGGGGTACCCCGTACTCGCTGTTCCTGATGTGCGGCTCCGGACGGCTGCTGGGCACCCGGGTCGCGCTGGTCAGCGTCGGCGCCGACATGATCAAGCTGCCGCTCACCCGGTGGCTGGTCACCTCGGCGGCCGGTTTCGCGCACTACCGCTCGTTCCGCGACCGGATGTCGATGGACGCGATGGCCGCGATGGGCGTCGACGTCTCCGGGAGCAGCGTGTATCCCGACCTGGCCTTCGCGCTGCCGACCCCGCCGGACGCGCCGGACGGCCGCCGCACCGTCGGCGTCGGGGTCATGTCCTACCGCGGCGGGAACAACGACCGGGACCGGGCCGAGGAGATCTACCAGAGCTACGTCGGGACCCTGAAGCGGTTCGTCCGCTGGCTGGTGGACCAGGACCACCGGGTCCGGCTGTTCATCGGCGACCTCGGGGACCAGCCGGTGGTCGAGGAGATCCTCGCGGACCTGGGGGAGACCCGGCCCGGGTCCGCCCCGGACCGGGTGAGTGCCGAGCCGATGGCGACGCTGTCCGACCTGATGGGCCAGATCGCCACGGTGGACATCGTCGTCGCCACCCGCTACCACAACGTGCTGTGCGCGCTGAAGGCGGCGAAGCCCACCGTGTCGATCGGGTACGCGGCCAAGAACGACGTGCTGATGGCCGAGATGGGGCTCGGCGAGTTCTGCCAGGCCGCGCGCTCGGTGGACTTCGACCGCCTGGTGGAGCAGTTCACCGCGCTGGAGTCGCGGCGGGAGACGCTGACCCGGACCATGGCGGAGCGCAACGCGGCCAACCGGCGGCGCCTGGACGAGCAGTTCGACCGGCTCTCCACGGCGGTCTTCCCGGCCCCGGCCGATCGATCCGACCAGGTGGTGGCCCTACCCGGGGAGCGATGACCGCTCGAGGAGCGGCACCACGGGTGACCCCGGGAGGGTCGCCTTCCCCCGCATGACCTCCAGGTAGCGCTGCCGGATCAGGGCCAGCCGGCCGTCTTGCCGGAAGGTGTAGCCGTCGATCTCCTCGACCAGGGTGAGCTCCGAGATCGTGCCCGCGACCCCGCACTCCGTCGCGGTCAGCAGCTCGGTCCGTTCGATCGGCCGGCGCTCCAGGGTGAAGCCGAGGTCCTCGCAGACCTCCTCGAGCACCTGCACGGTGATGCTGTCCAGGCAGCCTTCGCTGGCCGGTGGGCTGATCACCCGGCCCTTGTTGTCGGCGATCAGGATGCACGCGCCGGTCACCTCGGCCACCCGGCCGGCGTCGTTCAGCAGCACGGCGTCGTCGTACCCCAGCCGCTTCGCCTCGATCCGGGCCAGCCGCGCCCCGACGTAGTTGGCGCTGCACTTGACCCGGGTGGGCAGGGCGACATCGGCCGCGCGGCGCCAGGTGCTGACCCCGAGACGCATCGGGTCCGGGTCGTCCGTGCGCTGGGTGAAGGCGGTGACGACGAGGGTCGCCGAGGTGCCCTCACCCCAGTGCCCCTCGGTGACGTACATGGTCGGGCGGAACCAGAGGTCCTTGTCCGGGACGAGCAGCTTCTCGCCGAGGGTCGCCAGCCCGGCCAGGAACTCGTCGTAGCTGAACCCGACCGGGATGTGCAGCAAGCCGGCCGACCGGCGGAGCCGGTCGTAGTGCTGGCGCGGGGTCCGGACGGCGAAGACGTCGCCGGCGGTGTTCCAGTAGCCCTTGAGCCCCTCGAAGACGCTGAGTGCCCTGGTCAACGCCTCGGCGCTGATGTGGATCCGAACGTCGTCGTAGGGCACGAGTTCGCCGTCGACCAGCGCCCACGGTGGGGACTGCAGCTGGGACAGGGACGCGGTGTGTGCCAAGGCGAGTCGCCTTTCTGATGCATTTCGATCCCGGACACCACTGGGGCCCCCGATCGGGGACCCCAGTGAGTGTCGACCACTTACCTACGAGTGTCCTCCACCGCCCAGGATACCACCGAGAAGATCACCCAAAAGGCCCTGGGTCTGCTCGTGGAGCGACCCCAGATCCTCGATGGCCGGCTCGACATACTCCTTCTTCATGTTTCACCTCCTTGCGCGACAGAAATGTGCTGGAATCTGTCATCCTACCGATTCAGCTCTCGTCCGGATATGCCTCTCGTCTACATTTGAGTCGTCTGTGAGACGTGTGACGTAGAGTAAGCGAAAACGGTTTGGCGAGCCCGCTGTTCGGCGCGTGTTATGTGCTCTTCGTCGGCTATTCTCAATTATGACGAAGAACCTCCGCCCCGCCCCAACTACGCTGCTTCGGTGAGTCTGTCCAGGGTCTTGAGGGCGTCGGTTCCCGGTCCCGCTCTCGTCACCGGCGCCGCGCGTGAGGTGCTCAGGGCCGACCGGCGCGGCACCATCTCGGCCACCGCGCTGCAGGTCGTCGGCGCGGCCGCGGCGCTCGGGGTGGTGGCCAGCGCGAAGCTCACCTTCGACGCGCTGCTGCAACCGGAGCGGGCCGCGCTCGCGCTGGCGCCGGCCCTGATCGCGCTGGCGCTCACCACCGGGTTCACCGGGTCGGTCACCTCCCTGCAGGCCCAGCAGTTGCGGCTGCTCGGGGAGAAGGTGTCCCAGCGGGTGTGGAACCGGTTGCTCGAGACCACCGCCAGGGCCGACCTGATCACCTACGAGTCGACCGGCTTCGCCACGTCACTCGAGCGGATCCAGGCCAACGCTCTGACCAGGCCACTTGCCGTCACGGCCGCGCTGATCGCGATGATCGGCGGCCTGCTGGGGGTGACCGTACTCTCCGCGGTACTGGTCGGGATCGAACCGCTGCTGGTGCCGATCCTGCTGTCCGCCGGCCTCCCGGCGGTGTTGCTGTCCCGGTGGGCGAGCCGGACCGAGTTCGGCTTCGCGCACCGGATGACCGCCGTCGACCGGCGGCGCGGCTACCTCCGCGAGCTGCTCACCCTGCGCCCCTACGCCGCGGAGTTGCGGGCGTTCGAGTCGACCGGCCCGCTGCGGTCCCGTTACCGCGCCCTCGACGGTGAGTACACCGCCGAGCTGCGCGGCCAGGTCCTCCGCCGCCAGCTGATCGCCGTGCTGACGGCCGTCGGCGTGGCGCTGGCCCTCGCCGCGGCGCTGCTGGCGATCATCGGCCTGGTCCGGGCCGGCGAGATCGACCTGCCCGAGGCGGGGGCCGCGGCGATCGCGGTGCGGCTGCTTAGCGGGCAGCTCAGTACCGTGTTCGTGGCCGCCGGAATACTCGTCGAGTCCGCTCCTTTTCTGGCCGATCTCGACAATTTCGTCGATTCGGTTCCGCCGCCCCTGTCGCGCGGCTGCAGGCGTCCATTGACGGAGGGCTTCCGGATCGAGGGAGTCACCTTCCGATACCCCGAGCGGGACCGTCCGGCATTGTGTGACGTCGACCTCGAGATACGCGCGGGCGAGGTCGTCGCGGTCGTGGGTGAGAATGGGTCGGGGAAAACCACGCTGGCCAAGGTGGTGGCCGGACTCTACGACCCGGACAAGGGAATCCGGCGGTGGGACGGGGCCGAGATCGAGGGTCGGGACATCAGGGCCTCGGTGAGCGTGATCTTCCAGGATTTCGTCCGCTACCAGATGACCCTGCGGGACAACGTGGTGATCGGTGACGGTCGCCGGGAGGTCGACGACGAGGAGGTACTCGCGGCGGCCCGGCGGGCCGGCGTCCTGGCGGCGACCGAGGACATCGACACCATGCTCGGTCGTGACCTGGACGAGGGCGTCGATCTGTCCGGCGGGCAGTGGCAGCGGATCGCCCTGGCCAGAGCCCTGTACCGGGACGCCGGGCTGGTGGTGCTCGACGAGCCGGCGGCCGCGCTGGACCCCCGGGCCGAGCACGAGCTGTTCGACGACGTCCGCCGGGTGCTGGACGGCCGCTCGGCCCTGCTGATCTCGCACCGGTTCTCCAGCATCCGGATGGCCGACCGGATCTACGTGATGGACGCCGGCCGGGTGGTCGAGTGCGGCACCCACGACGAGTTGATGGCCCACGCCGGCCAGTACGCGGAGCTGTACAGCCTGCAGTCCGCCACCTACCGCTGAGCCGGGCCCCCGGTCAGATCGGTCAGACCGGACGCGCGGTCAGACCGGAAGGGGCACAGCGGTCTCGGCCCGGGCGGGTGCGAGGACCCCGTCCATCAGCTCCGCGAGCATCTCCGGCTCGAACGGCAGGCCCCACGGCACGGCCACCTCGAACATCGGCAGCCGCTCGGCCAGGACACCCAGCGACTGGAAGTTGTGGTCGAGCGACTCCGGCTCGCACCAGCCGACGATCTTGGGGAACAGGATCAGCCAGCGCAGCGCCGCCATCGGCCCGAGCCGGCGCACGGACAGCGTGCGCACCTCGGGGTCCGAGCGGGGCACGACGCAGGCCGCGAGCGGCAGCGCGTCGGGGACGAGGTGGCGGGAACGCACGGCCAGCCGCCCGTCGGCGGTCTCCCGGACCGTCTCGGGCGGGCTCGAGTCGGCCAGCTCCCGGGCGCTCGGCCGGAGCCGGGTCTCGGTCGCCCCGGGATGCACCCGGACCGCCCCGTCGGGTCCGAACTCGATCCGCATCACGTCGTCGGTGACCAGGGCCGCGCCGGCGGCGCAGTACGCGGCGGCGAGCGTCGACTTGCCCATGCCCGAGACGCCGACGAAGGCGACCGCCCGACCGTCGTGGCGCACCGCGCTGGCGTGCAGGACGAACTCCCGGCGCAGCATCAGGTGGACGGCCAGCAGGTTGCCGCCCGCGATGACCCCGAGGATCCGCCGGTCGGCGCCGGGGTCCAGCGCCACGGTGATCGTGCTCAACGTCCGGTCGCCGACGAACTCGCACAGGTGCGGATACCTCAGCACGACCCGGTCGCCGTCCCGGCGGAAGCTGTACACCCGCCGGCCGTCGCGCTCGAGGTCGGCGAGGGGGCTCCCCGGCGGGGGCTCGTCGGGCACCGGCGCGTCCGGCGCGAGGGTGAGGGTCAGGTCCGCGGCGGCGGGCGTGGTCGACCGGGGCAGCGGGAGCTCGATCTCGCTGGCCACGACGAGCCCGTGGGCGCGGTACCGGTGGAGCCTCACCGGGCCACCGGCCCGGCCGCGCCGAGAACCGCGAAGTCGGCGGCTCCGGGGTCGAAGGTCGCGCCGTCCAGCTCGAGCCAGGAGTGCGCCGCGAAGCCGCCGTCCGGCTTGCGGAGCACCCCGATCCGCAGCACCGGACCCAGGTCGCGCAGCCGATGCCCGAGCAGCAGGCAACGGCGCAGGCAGGTGTCGCCGGCCGGCCAGTGGCGGACGAGCAGCGCGGTGGCCCGGGCCGCCCGGCGGGGCTGCCCGGACAGCACGACCGGGGTGGTGGCCGGTGGTTCCGCGCTGTCCAGATCGACCGCCAGCCGCAGCCGGCGGCAGGTCGTCCGCAGGTCGGTGTTCCGCAGGCTCAGCTCGATGAACGTCAGCGGAACGAGGGCCCGGAGGATCTCCCAGAGCACCAGGGAACGCTGTCCGAGGGTGCGGACCACCCCCCGGCGGGCGGGTGCCGATGTCATACCAGCAGCTCGGCGTCCCGCAGCCGGGCCAGGAAGGCGGTCACGTCGCGCTCGGCGGCCGCCCGGTCGACCTCGTACTCCTCGACGATGGTGCCGACCACGTCCTGGGCCGACGTCTCCTCGACGAGCAGCTCGAGGATGCGGGTCCCGACGCCGGTCACCGTGAAGTAGCGGGAGTTCGGCAGGCTGAGCACGATCGTCTCGCCCCCGAGGGTCCGCGTCGAGATCTCTGCCGATCGGAGCCGCATCGGTCCTCCATTCCTGATGATCCACTCAGCGTAGTGATCCGGCTACCCGCTCTGCGTCGCAAAAAGTACGTACCCGCGGGTCAAGGCGTCAGGCCCGGCCGCGTCCCTTGCGGATCTGCCGCAGGGCGTAGCCGAACCGGGCCAGGGCCGAGGAGTGCCGGTCGGCGGTGTAGGCGGCGTCCGGGTGGACGAGCGCGCGGGTGTAGGCCAGCTTGTCCCGCCAACCGGGCAGCTCCCGGAGGGTGGCGATGGCCTGGGCGGCGAACGTCTTGTCCGCGTGGGTGTGCAGCGCCAGCCAGCGCAGCTCCCGCTCGCTCGGCCGGTGGTCCGCCGCCCAGCGGGACAGCTCGGGGTCCACCTCGGTACCGAGCAGCCGGTCGGTGTCCGCCACGGCGGCCGCGACCACCGCCTCGACGCCCCAGGACTCGGCCAGCCGGCGGACCCGGTCGGTGTCCGGTCCGAGCCGGGCGACGATCTCGGCGATGTCGCGCAGCGAGCCCAGCCGCAGTGGCCAGTCGCCGAGGGCGGCGTGGTAGCAGGCGTGCATGAACCGGTTCGGACGGGACAGCGCGTCCAGCCGGTGGCCGCCGACGGCGTAGCCCTCACCCTCGTCCCACAGCCCGGCCGGATCCACCCGCATCCCCCACGGGCCCAGCACGAACGTGCGGTGCAGGTCCAGCTCGAACCCGGTCGGGGTGATCATCGTCAGGCCCTTGTCGAACCGGCGGTCGAAGCCGGGGCGGGGCTCGGCGAGGGTCCGGGTGAAGCCGGCGGCGGTCAGGGTCGCCACGGTGCGGTCGACGTCGTCGGCGCGGACCAGCAGGTCCATGTCGATGAACGACCGCAGCCCCGGCTCCGGGTAGTCCAGGTGTGCGACCGCGCTGCCCTTGAGCGTGCGGGAGTCGATCCCCTCGGCGGCCAGCCGCCCGACGATCGTGATCATCTGCTGTTCCAGGGCGAGCACCCGGATCTGGTTGGCCCGGTGGATCGTGGTGACCTGGCGCCGCTGCTCGGGGGTCGTGGGCAGCGCGCCGTCGGTGATCGCGGCCAGGAGCAGCCCGGTCAGCCGGTTGCGCTCGGCGCCGGCGACCAGCTCGGTCCAGGCCGGGCCGTCCAGCGGCCGGTCGGGGAAGGCGGGTCGGGCGCCGGGCAGCCGGTGGCCGGCCACGGCGAGCAGCGGCTCCGGGTACGCGTCGGCCGGGCACAGCCGCCGTCGCGTGGGGCCGCCACCGGTCCGGCGGTCGAACACCAGGGCCAGCGGGGCCACCACGGCCAGCGCGGTGAAGAAGCCGCCGATGGTGTCGGTCGCGTAGTGGACCACGTCCCTGATCAGGAGCAACGCGATCGTGGTCGCCGTGGTTCCGGCGCAGGCCAGCACCACCAGCAGCCCGACCCAGCCGCGGCTGATCCCGTACCGCCGCACCGCCAGCAGCCCCAGGACGATCCCGAACACGGTCAGGGCCGCGGTGTGCCCGCTGGGGAAGCACAGGTTGTCCCCGTTGATGGTCCGGCCGTTCAGCGGCTTGAGCGCCGAGGTGGTGATCCCGGTGAGCGCGACCCCGGCCAGCGTGGTCCAGGCGAGGGCGCGGTGGCCCAGCCGCCAGCACAGCCCGGCCAGCAGCAGGGCCAGCACGGTGGCCGGTATCGGATCGCCGGCGGCGGCGATCAGGTCGAACGGCGTGCCCTCCGGGGACGGGATCAGCGCGGAGACCGCCGCGTCGGCCCACCGGTCGTACGGGCCCGGGGCCGTCTCCCCGGCGACGTGCAGGCCGAGCCCGAGGACGATCAGCGCGGACACCCCGGACACGGCCGCGAGCAGGGGGCGCAGCCCGGCGGGCAGCCCCGGCGGGCGCACCTCGCCGGCCACCCGGTCGTCTGCGCGCGCGGTCGCCCGGTCCATCTGTTCGATTGTCACGGTTCGCTCAGCCCCAGATGTCCCGGTGCACGTTCAGGATCACCCGCGAGCCGACCGGGTCGAGCTTGATGGGCAGCTCGGTCATGTGCGCCAGCCGCTCCCGGATGGCCCGTTGGTTCTCCACCGGGCTGCACACCACCAGGAAGCCGCCGCCCCCGGCACCGGTCACCTTGGCCCCGCTGGCGCCCGCTTCGAGCGCGGCCTCGACCGCGTCGTCGATCTGCGCGTTGCTCACCCCGCTGGCCAGGCCGCGCTTGACCTGCCAGCTCTTGCGCAGCGCCACACCCAGCGACCCGAGGTCCCCGGCGCGCAGCCCGGACGCGGCCTCCCCGGCCAGGTCCCGGAGCTGGCCGAGCTCGGCGATCCGGTCGTTGGTGTTCGCGTTCTGCTCCTTGAGGATGGTGTCGGCGCTGCGGGTGATCCCGGTGAAGAACAGCATCAGCTCACCCTGCAGCTGCCGGCGAATCACCGCACTCAGCCGGATCTGCTCCACGTCGACCTTGTCCCCGGGGCCGAAGCGGAGGTCGCAGATCCCGCCGAAGGCCGCGGCGTACTGGTCCTGCTTGCCGATCGGCTTGCGGCAGCGGTCGATCTCGATGGTGCAGGCCCGCTCGGCCAGCTCCTCGGCGGAGACCTGCTTGCCCTGGTAGGCGAACAGCGCGTGCAGCAGGCCGACGGTCACCGAGGAGGACGAGCCGAGCCCGGAGCCCGACGACGGGATGTCCGCCAGCGTGGTGATCTCCACCCCGCCGCGCACCCCGGCCATGTGCATCGCCTCCCGCACCAGCTCGTGCTGGATGTCGTCGACCCGGGAGACGATCTCCTTCTGCGAGTAGTTGAGGTAGATCTCGTCGTCGAAGCGCTGTTTCACGATCACGTAGACGTACTTGTCGATCGCGCTGTTCAGCACCCGGCCGCCGTGCCCCCGGTAGTAGCCGGGCAGGTCGGTGCCGCCGCCGACCAGGCCGATCCGTAGTGGGGTCTGGGTGATGATCACGAGGTGCACCTCGTCTTCCACTCGCCCCGCGCCTTCCGCAGCGCCGCCGGGGTGCCGATGTCGATGAAGTAGGAGTCGCCCAGGGAGACCGCGCGGGCCCGCCCGACCAGACCGGGCAGCAGGTGGAAGCCGATGTCCCGGGGCGCCGGGCCGGTGATCTCGTGCAGCACGTCGGGATGGAAGGCGTACAGGCCGGCGTTGGCCAGGTCGCCGACCGGCTCGGCGGGTTTCTCCACGAAGCCGCGCACCCGACCGTCGGCGTCGACCTCGACGATCCCGCACTCGGTGGGGCGCGGGGTCCGGAACACCGAGAGGGTGGCCGGCGCGCCACCCGAGCGGTGCGCCTCGACCAGCACGGACAGGTCGAAGTCAGTGAGGTTGTCCGCGTTGACGGCCAGGAACATCGGCTCGCCGGCCACGAAGTCGCGGTTGGCCCGCAGGGTGCCGGCGCTGCCCAGCAGCTCGGGCTCGTGCACCGTGCGGACCACCGGCGGCCCGCTCCGGTCGGCCAGGTAGGCGTGCACGACCGGGGCGAGATGGTGCAGGTTGATCAGCACCTCGGACACCCCGACGTCGGCCAGCGCGTCCAGCCAGATGCCCAGCAGCGGCCGGTCGCCGATCTCCAGCATGCACTTCGGGGTGTGGTCGGTGATCGGGCGCAGGCGCGTGCCCAGCCCCGCCGCCAGCAGGAACGCCTTCATTCGCGGGCGTCCCGGACGACGCCGAGGGCCCGCATCTTGGCCTCGGCCTCGGCCAGCACCCGGTCCAGCCCCGGCATCTCGCGGAGCCACTCGGCGTACTCGGCGACCGAGTCGGCCGGCGTGCGGCTCGGCTTCCAGCCCAGCTGCTCGAGCGCCGCGATGTCCGAGCAGATGTGCCGGGTGTCGCCGAAGCGGTACTGGCCGGTGATCCGGCCGGGCCGGTCGGAGCCGTACTGCCGCCGGACCACCTCGGCGAACTGCTGGGTGGTGTACTCGGTCCCGCCGCCGACGTTGAAGACCCGGCCGGCGGCCCGGTCGTCCTCGAGCGCCAGCAGGTTGGCGTCCACCACGTCGTGGATGTTCACGTAGTCGCGGATGGCCTGGCCGTCCTCGTACAGCGCCGGCGCGCCGCCCTGCAGGTAGTGCAGGCAGAAGATGCGGCAGGCACCGGAGTAGGCGTTGTAGACCGACTGCCTCGGCCCCTGCACGATGCTGTAGCGCAGCGCGGTGGTCGGGATCCCGTAGCGGCGGCCGAGGTTGACCGCCACCATCTCCTCGCCCAGCTTGGACATGCCGTAGGCGTTCTGCGGGTTCGAGATGCGTTCCGGGGTGCGGAGCATCTCCACCGGGCCGCCGCAGACCGGGCAGCCGACCTCCCAGCGGGAGCGCTCCAGCGCCGACTCCGGCCGCATGTCCGGGGTCTGCTCGCCGTGCTCGGGGCAGCGGTAGAGACCCTCGCCCATGGCCGACTGCGACGAGGCGACCACCACCCGGGCCAGGTCCAGCCGCTCGGCCACGATGATCTCGTAGAGCAGCGCGGTGGAGGTGACGTTGACGTCGGTGAACCGGGCGAAGTCCGGCAGGTAGTCCTGGTAGGCGGCGAAGTGGTAGACGGCGTCCGACCGGCGCAGCAGGTTGGCCAGCAGGTCGCGGTTGCGGACGTCACCGACGAACAGGTCCACCCCGGGGGTGAGGTGGTTCGGCTTGCCGTCGCGGTGCACCGGCGGGGTCAGCGCGTCCAGCACGGTGACCTCGTGGCCGAGCTCGACCAGCCGGTCGCAGGTGTGCGAGCCGATGAAGCCGGCGCCGCCGGTGACCAGGATCCTCATCGGTGCCCACCCCGCTGTTGCCCCATGGCGTCCGTCACGCGCACAGTGCATCACGCGGCCCGGGTGGGAGGCCTCGCCAAGATAGAGGAGCCTCCCGACCCGGTGCCGGGAACGCTCAGCGGACCCCGGCCATCCGGCGGGCGTACACCTCGCGGTACACCGCCAGGGTGCGCTCGGCGGTGGCCGTCCAGGTGAACTCCCCGGCCCGGCGCAGGCCCGCCGCCCGCAGCCGGTCGCGCTCCGGGCCGCACGCGGCGAGCATCGCCGAGGCGATCGCGGCGGGGTCGGCGGGATCGGCCAGCAGCGCGGCCCCGCCGGTGGTCTCGGGCATCGCGCTGGTGTCGGAGGTGACCACCGGGCAGCCGCAGGCCATCGCCTCCAGCAAGGGGAGCCCGAAGGTCTCGTTGAACGACGGGTACACCAGCGCGTCGGCCGACCGGTAGAAGTCCACCGTCTCCTCCAACGGCACCCCGCCGACCCAATGGACGTCCTCGGCGATCCCGAGCTCGTCGGCCAGCGCGCGCAGCTGCGCGGTGTACGCCACGTCGCGGCCGGGCCCGACGATGGCCAGCCGGCGTCCGGCCAGCTCCCCGCGCGACCGGGCGAAGGCCCGCAGCAGCCCCTCGCAGTTCTTGTACGGCCACAGCGAGGAGACGAACAGCACGAACGGGCCGGTGATGCCGTGCCGGGCGCTCACCCGCTGGAACGCCTCGTCCCGGTCACCCGGCCGGAACAGCTCGTGGTCGACCGCCTCGGGGATCATGTGCAGCTTCGCCGGGTCCATGTCCAGGTGCTCGTGGATCTCCCGGCGCAGGCTCTCCGAGTTGATGATCACCGCGTCGGCGACCCGGACGGTGCGGGGGTAGCTCAGCTGCCGGTAGATCCGGGCCGGCGGGGAGATCGCGTCGGGGGTGGTCAGCGCGTGCAGCGTCTTGATGTGCGCGATCACCGGGGTGGACCCGACGATCGGCGCCATCAGCGTGTTGAAGATGTCGATGCCGGCCATCCGGAGCCGGAGCGGGACGTAGGTGTGCTCGCTCAGGGTCCGCAGCGACCGCCGCTCGTTGGACCACGGGCAGGTGATGTAGCGGACGTTGTGCCCGTATCCCTCGTGCAACGGCCGGGACTTCGGGCTGGTCAGCAGGTAGAACTCCTCGTCGGGCTCGAGCATCTTGGCCATCTCGGGGATCACCCGGGTCCAGAACCAGTGCGCGCCCGACGGGTGGTTCGGGTCGTCGGTGAGCAGGTTGATGGCGACGCGCATTCCCCCGGAGCGGCGTGGGCGTGTGGGCATCGGACGTCCTCTGGTCGAAGGTGGGGTCTCAGAAGGTGGTGAGCGCGACGAGTTCCGGGTCCATCCGGGACTGGCGGATGTACTGGGCGAGCAGGTGCATGCAGGCCTGGTGGACGTCCTCGACGATCCCGTAGTTCGTGGAGTGCACGTGGATCGAGGCGTCGCACAGGACCCGGGACGCCCCGCCCTCGAAGCCGGTCAGCGCGATCACCGACAGGCCGTTCGCCCGGGCCCACTCGATCGCCCGGATGATGTTCGGCGAGCGCCCCGAGGACGACACGGCGACGAGCACGTCACCCGGGCGGGCCTGGGTGGAGAGCTGGTACTCGAAGACCCGCTCGTAGCCGAGGTCGTTGGCGATGGCGCTGAACAGCTCCACGTTCGTGCTCAGGCTGTAGACCCGGTTGCGCAGGTCGGTGCCGTTGCCGATGCCCTTGACGTGGTCGCACTGCAGGTGGTTGGCGATCGAGGCCGAGCCCCCGTTGCCGCAGGCGAACACGGCGGCGTCGCGCCCGTAGGCGTCGGCCAGGATCGCCGCGGCGTGCCGCATGCCCTCGGCGTCGATGGTGTCCATCGCCCGGGTCAGCTCGGTGGTGTAGCCGCCGCGGAAGTCCTCGGCGCAGTCGAACCCCCGCGCCGGGAACCGGGGGACGGTGACCTGCCGGCCGCCGGCCCGGACCTCGGCCAGGATGGCCTCGACGGCGGCGGGGAGGTCGGGGTAGCAGTCGGCCCCGAGCGCCTCCGCGCCGGCCGGGCCGACGTACATGGGGCGGGCCCCGATGTTGACGGCCAGCCCCATGTCGCTGGCCCGGTCGCCGACCACCCAGGAGGCGGTCAGGTCCAGGTCGAGGGCCTCGGCGGCGGCCAGCGCCATCCCCGGGGCCGGCTTGCGGTCGGTGCTGGCCCGGGCGAACGCGGGCACCGAGCCCTCGGGGTGGTACGGGCAGAACAGCCACAGGTCGACGTGCGCGTGCCGGCGGGCGAGCTCGGCGATCAGGTGCTTGTGCACCTGCTCGACGTCCTCGATGCCGTACCGGCCCCGGGCCACGCCGGCCTGGTTGGTCACCACCGCGACCGGTATCCCGGCCCGGTTGAGCGCCGCGATGGCGTCGATCGCGCCGGGGATGAACTCCACCCGGTCCACCGTGCCCACGTAGCCGTGGTCGACGATGATCGTCCCGTCACGGTCCAGAAGTACCCCCGCCCGACTGGTGGTCATGGGGTGCTCTCCTTTCGGGTTCGGCCTTCGGTGGTGCCCTCGGGCCGGATCGCTGCTGGTCATGGGACGAAGGTGCTGTTCGGGTCCTGCCGGAGCGGGCCGCTCTGCCACCCGGCCGGATCGACGTAGCCGTCGGTGCTGGTCGGCATGAACGTCCACGGTCCGACGTAGGTGTTGTCGTGCCACCGGTTCGCCTGCCGGGAGGTGATCGCCCGCCGGACCACGTCGCCCTGGTACGGCGACCACTCCGGATAGCTGCCGGAGTTGGCCAGCACGGCCATCACCGAGCAGGGCAGGGCGCAGCCGATCTTCGCCGGATCCACCTCGAACCGGTTGTGGTGGATGTCGACCCGCTGGGTCTTCCACCGGCAGTCGTCGTAGAGCGGGGGCGTGGCGATGCCCGGTTGGGCGCAGGCGGCCAGGTCCGGCACCAGCCGGGTGCACATGCCGGTGGAGGTGTTGCCCGGGCTGTTGCAGAACCGGTCGGCGTTCTCCCACAGGGTGATGCCGGACCAGTTGTCCTGCAGCAGGTTGCCGTAGATCTCGATCTTGTCGGTGCGGGCCGGGATGCGGGGCTCGCCGCCGGACTCGGAGATGTAGATCGTGGCCTCGGGGAAGCCGTCCTTGCGCTCGGCGAACTTTTTCCCGCTCACCCAGCTGTTCCGGCGGATGACGTTGTTCCGGATGATCGCGTTGTAGCTGGTCTCGTAGAACACGGCCTGGCCGTCGTTGTTCTCGATGAGGTTGTTCTCGATCACGAAGTCGTTGTTGTTGGAGTCGGCCCACAGCCCCGGACCGCGGTTGTCGTGCACCCAGTTGCCGCGCACGTCCGCCCCGTTGACGCTCCAGAACTTGATCCCGCCGCTGCACCCGCAGCCGCCGTCGAACTGGGCCTCGGTGTCGTCGGCGTTGTTGCCGGTGATCTCGTTGCCCTCGACGACCAGCCCGACGATGCCGTCGGCGGCCTGGGCCGCGTTCATCGCGTACTGGCCGTTGGCCCGCAGGCAGTTGGCCCGGACCACCTGGCGGGCCCCGGCCATCAGGGCGGCGCCGCGGTTGTCCTCGATGGTGTTGTACTCGATCAGCCAGTCGTCGCCCGAGTCGTGGTTGACCACGCCCTCCTGCGCCGGGGCGACGAAGCCGCGCACCGTGAGGTGGCGGATGGTGACCCTGGTGGCCTCGGTGGTGAAGGCGTAGCGGTTGATCCCTCGGCCGTCGAGCACCGCCCCGGGCGCGCCGACGTAGGTGTTGCCGTCCTTCGCCGCGACCTGGCCGAACTCGTCGGGGGCGAGCAGGTGCCGCCCCGGGGCCAGCCAGAAGGTGGTGCCCGCCGGGCTGTCCCCGGTCTTGGCCGCGAGGTCGCCGACGACCGACGGGTCGACCTCGACGGCGCCGGGCGGAGGTGTGGCCGGGCCCGGCGGAACCCGGTCGCACACGGCGGCCGGCGGGGTGCCCGGGGCCAGCGGCCCGCCCGTCGGGCCCGGTTCTCCCGAACACGCCGTCGCGAGCAGCGCGAGCGAGGCCAGGACCCCGGCCGAGCGGCGGTAGGTCACCGGTCGGACGACCATGGCGACCCTCCTTCACCCGGGTCGAGGTGCAGCAGGGTGGTCAGGTCTCCGGCGTGACCGGTGCCGACCAGCGTGGTCGCCGGCTCCAGCCGGCCGAAGCCGGGGGAGTACCAGCCCAGCGGCGGCTCGGACTCGGCGCGGTGCGCGGTCCACCGGAGCTCGTCGGGCAGGTCGAGCACGGCCGTCCGGGCCTGGCCGTCGTGCGTCCAGCTCAGCCAGGCGACGTGCCCCGCGAGCTCGACGTCGACGGTCGGCCCCAGGTGGTAGGCGAGCCGGCACGGGCGGGTTTCGTCGCCGCCCCGGACCTCGTCGACGATCCGCAGCCGACCGGTGCCGTCGTCGAGCTCCACCGTGCGGCGGTGCACGGCCGGGGCGTACCCGTCGTGCTCGGCCTGCCAGCGCTGCCGGCCGTCCGGGGTGGCGAGCACCCGGGTGCCGGCGTGCCGGGTCCACATGAACGGGCCGCCGGAGCGGGACTGGTCGGTACCGTCCAGCTCCAGGGTGTTGTGGCCCAGCGTGGAGCGGAAGTAGGCCCGCCACTCGGGTTCGCCGTGGTAGCAGTAGGTGCCGGGGTCGGCGAGCAGCTCGACGCCGTCGTGCCGGACCTCGATCGACAGCGCGTCGGCGTGCGCGTGCGCGGCGATCGACAGGAAGCCGTGCGGGCCGCCGTCGCAGCGCACCCAGATCTCCGGCCGGTGCTCACCGGCGGCCTCGCCGGCCGGGCGGCGCAGGATGGTCATCCCGGCGTCGGCCAGGTGGGCCGGACGCCGGGCGGGTCGCCCGGTGACCGGTACCCGGGGCCGGGCCAGCGCGGTCAGCAGCGGGGTGCGGGCGTCCTCGACCGGCCGGGCGGGCCACCAGTCCTGCGGCCCGAACAGCGCGGCGCCGGTGGCCAGCAGCGAGGCCCAGCGGTGGGTGCCGGCCCCGTCCAGGATCAGCCCGTGGCCGTCGTCGCTGTCACCCTGGCGGGGCGGGGCCAGCGTGGTGTCCACCACCGCGGCCAGCGCGTCGGTCATCCGGACCAGGACGTCCCAGGTGGAGTCCGGTATCGCGAACCCGGCCGCCTCGGCCTCGATCGCCGCGGCCAGGCCCAGCTCCAGGACCAGCCCGTGGTACTCCGAGGCCAGCTCCCGGTTGAGCCCGGACCCGAACGTGTTGCGCCGCAGCTGGACGTCCAGGGTGCGCATCGCCGACGTCCGCCAGCGCGCCGACTCCGGGTACCACCCGAAGGCGCAGGAGGCGCTGAGCGCGCCCGCTGCCTCGGCGATGACGTGGTTGTTGGCCGACGAGCCCCGGCTGGGGAAGGCGGCCAGCCAGCGCTGGTGGTACCAGATCTGCTCGGTCGCCTCCGGGTTGCCCTCGAACAGGCTCGCGGCGCCCGGCCAGCCGTCGAGCAGCCGGCGGGTCCACACCCAGGAGATCAGTCGGATGCCCAGCTCGATGCCGCTGACCCAGTGCACCCCGCGCATCGGCGGGTTGGCCGCCCACCAGGACTTCAGGTGGTCGGCGACCCGGTCGGCGTAGCGGTCGGCCCCGGTGACGGCGTACGCGCCGGCCAGCACGGTCAGGTGCTGGTGGCGGGACGGCTCCCACAGCTGCTTGACGTTGCCGACCGCCTGCTCGTCGCGGTAGGGCACGTCGAACGCGTAGGTGTCGGTGGGTGCCCGCCGCCCGGTGCTCGGGTCGACCGACCAGTCCGGGGAGACCATGTCGTCGCGGGGCACGCCGAAGTACTCGTGGTGCCCGTCCATGATCCGGTCGGCGGTGGCGATGAGCCGGGCGGCGGCCGCGGCCGGCACCGCGGTGGCGGGGTCGACCGGAAGGCGCGCGGGGGTACCCGGCCGCACGGCCGGCGCCGGGCCGGCCGAGCCGTCGAGCACCGACCGCCAGCGGCGGACCCGCCAGACGTCCAGTGCCCGCCCGGCGACCTCGGCCGGCCCCATCCGGGACAGCCGCCGCAGGTACCACCCGGCGCTGGTCATGGCCGCGCGCCGCCCGCGGGCTCCGGCGCGGCCCGGGTGTCCAGCCGGACCGGCGCACCGCTGCCGAGGCTGGTCCCGGCGGCGATGGTCGCCCGGGTGGTGGCGACCAGCGAGTCCAGCGCGATCGGCATCGGCGAGCCGGTGCGGACGGCGGTCAGGAAGGCGTCGACCTCGGCCCGCTGGCCCTTGTCCCGGGCCTGCGGCAGCCGGGAGCTGCGCCATCCCCGGCGGCCGTGCACCGCGGCGCGCTGGAAGTCGTCCAGCCGCAGCACCTTGCCGTCGCCGACCAGGTCGAGGGTCTCCTTGGGGAAGCCCGAGGCGCCGGAGGTGACGTAGGAGATCGTCGCCACCGAGCCGTCCGGGTAGGTCAGGAAGACCTGCAGGTCCTCGTGGCCCGGGGTGGCGTGGCAGGCCACGGTGTCCGGGTCCGCGTCGAGCAGCCAGCTCACGGTGTCGACGAAGTGGCCGCCCTCGCCGGCGAACCGGGAGCCCTCGCCGGAGGCGTCGAGGTACCAGCTGCCGTGGTCCAGCTTCCCGGCGTTGACCAGGTACCGCACCGAGGCCGGCCCGACCCGGCGACCGAAGTGCTCCTTGGCCTGCCCCAGCAGCGGGGCGAAGCGGCGGTTGAACCCGACCTGTAGCCGGTCGTTGCCGGACTCGGCGATCGCGGCGAGCACCTCGTCCAGGCCGCGCTCGTCGAGCGCGAGCGGCTTCTCCACGAACACCGCCTTGCCGGCCCGCAGCGCGCGGGCGGTGAGCTCGGCGTGCGAGCTGTGCCGGGTCACCACGAACACCGCGTCCACCGCCGGGTCGGCCAGCACCGCCTCGACGTCGGTGCCCGCCGAGGCGAAGCGGAACTTGCGCACCGCGTTCGCGCCGGACAGCGCCGAGGTGGTCACCACCTGGCCGAGCCGGACGTCCGAACGCCCGGTCAGGTGCGGCAGCAGCATCGAGTTGGCGTAGTTGCCGGCGCCGATGAAGGCCACCCGCAGCGGCCCGGTGCGGGGTGGCGGGGAGTCCTGGGACCCGGCCGAGGCCGGGTGCCAGCCGTTGATCACGGCTCCGTTGGCCGGGGCCCCGTCGGCGGGCGCGCCGTTGATCGGAACCCCGGTGGCGGGCGCGCCGTTGGCGAGCGCGCCGTTGGTGTGGCTGCCGTTGGTGGGGGCGCCGTTGGTGTGGCCGTTGGTCGGGGCGAGGTCGGCGCGGGTGTCCTCGGCGGCGGCGGGTGCCTCCGGGTAGCGGAAGAGCACCGCGACCGCCTTGAGCGTGCCGTCCTTGAGGCTCTGGTAGGTCTCCACGGCCGAGTCGAAGTCGGCGACGTGCGTGATCAGCGGCTCGGGGTCGATCTTCCGGGCGGCGACCAGGTCGTTGAAGCACTCCATGTTGCGCCGCTCGGTCCAGCGCACGTAGCCGATCGGGTAGTCCCGGCCCTCCAGCTCGTAGGACGGGTCGTAGCGTCCGGGCCCGTAGGACCGGGAGAACCGGACGTCCAGCTCCTTCTCGTAGTACGCGTTCCAGGGCAGGTCCAGCCGGCACTTGCCGATGTCCACCACCCGGGCCCGGTCGCGGGACAGCCGGGCGGCCAGCTCCACCGGCTCGTTGCTGCTGCCCCCGGCGGCCAGGTAGGTCTGGTCGACGCCGTGCCCGCCGCTCAGCTCGGCCACCGCCGTGCCCACCACGTCGGAGTCCGGCGCCGCGCAGACCAGGGCCCCGGCCCGCTCGGCCAGCGCGCACCGCGACGGGTCGGGGTCGACGCCGATCACCCGCGCCCCGGAGGCGTTCAGCAGCTGCACCACCAGCTGGCCGATCAGCCCCAGCCCGACGACCAGCGCCAGGTCACCGAGCTGCGGCTCGCCCCGCCGGACGCCCTGCATGGCGATCGCACCCACCGTGCTGAACGCCGCGTGCTCGGGCCGGACCCCGGACGGGACCCGGCAGTAGAGGTTCTTCGGCACCCAGTTCAGCTCGGCGTGCAGGGCGTGCTCGTTGCCCGCGCAGGCGACCAGGTCGCCCACCTTCACGTCGTCGACGCCCTCGCCGACCTGCTCGACCACGCCGCACAGCGAGTAGCCCAGCGGGGTGTAGGAGTCGAGCTTGCCCATCACCTTGCGGTAGGTGGCGCCGACGCCCTGGCTGGCCACGCTCTGCACGACCTTGGCCACCTGGTCGGGGCGGGCCTTGGCCTTGCCGACCAGCGACATGCTGGCCTCCGAGACCTTCATCAGCTCGGTTCCGCTGGAGATCAGGGAGTACACGGTGCGAACCAGGACACCGCCGGCCTTGCAGGCCGGAACCGGCACCTCGAGCAGCGAGAGCTCGCCGCTCTTGTAGTTCTGTACGACCTGCTTCACACCGATGTCCTTTACTCGCGGTCGGTAGGGGTCAGGCGGCCCGGAACCGGCTCTGGCCGGCCTCCGTGGCGCTGCGGTACCAGTACTCGAGGGTCAGTACGTGCCAGAGGTGCTTCGCCCGGTCCTCCTGGCCCGAGCGGTCCTCGGCGACCAACCTGCGCAGCGCGTCCGCGTTGAGCAGGCCGGAGCCGACCAGCGCGCCCTCGTTCACCACCTCGTGCACCAGGGGCGCCAGATCCCGGCTCATCCAGGCCCGCAGCGGGGCGCTGAACAGGCCTTTCGGCCGGTAGACGATCTCGTCGGGGAGGATCGAGGTGGCCGCCCGTTTCAGCGCCGCCTTGCCCTGCTGGCCTTCGATCTTGCGCGAGCCGGGGATCCGGAACGCGGCCTCGACCACCCGGACGTCCACGAACGGGGTCCGCACCTCGGTGGAGGCGGCCATGCTGGACCGGTCGGTGTAGGTCAGGTTCAGCCCGGGCAGGAACATCCGGGAGTCGGCCAGGCACATCCGGTTCACGTGGTCGTCGAGCGCGTTGTCGGCGTAGATGTCGGTGTGCTCGGCGAGCACGTCGTCGACGGTGCCGGCCAGGTCCGGGTGCAGCAGGGCGAGCAGCTCGGCCCGGTCGTACATCGTGTAGCTGCGCCGGAACGCGGTCTCCTCGGGCAGCTCGGCGAAGGACAGGAACCGCTTCGCCCACCGCACGGTGCGGAACCCGCGCTTCGAGGTGGCCACCGGCAGCCGGTCCACCCCGGCCGTCACCGGTCGCCGCAGCGCCCGGGGCACCTGCTGGTAGCGCAGGGCGAGCAGGTTCGCCCGGTGCTTGCGGTAGCCGGCGAACAGCTCGTCGGCGCCCATCCCGGACAGCATCACCTTGATCCCGGCCTCCCGGGCGGCGGTGCAGATCAGGTAGGTGTTGATCGCCGCCGGGTCGCCGATCGGCTCGTCCAGGTGGTAGGTCATCAGCGGCAGCATGTCCTGCAGGTTCGGCGCGATCTCGATCTCGCGCAGGTCCACCCCGAACCGGGCGGCCACCTTGCGGGCGTAGGCCAGGTCGTCCGGCATGGCTTCGAACTTGGCGTCCTGCGGCCGGAAGCCGATGGTGTACGCGGCGATCCCCGGGCTGTCCTTCGCGGCCAGCGCGGTGAGGTAGCTGGAGTCCAGCCCGCCGGAGAGGAACGTGGCCACCGGTACGTCGGCCAGCAGGTGGCAGCGGGTCGACTCGGCGATCACCGCGTCCAGCTCCTCGTCGGTGATCTCCGGAGCGGCGGCGCCGGCCTCGGCCACCTCGCGCAGCGACCAGAACTGGCCGCGCTCGGTACCCCCGTCCGGGCGGAAGCGGATCCAGGAGCCGGGCGCGAGCTTCTCCGCCTCGCGGAACGCGCACCGGGTGTCCGGGACCCAGTAGTAGAGCAGCGACGCGACCAGCGCGGACTCGTCCACCCGCATGGTGCCGCCGAGCACCCCGGCCAGCGCCTTCAGCTCGGAGGCGAAGAGCACACCCTCGCCCCGCCGGACCAGGAACAGCGGCTTGATCCCCAGCTGGTCACGGGCCAGCACCAGCTCGCCGGTCCGCTCGTCGAAGATCCCGAAGGCGAACATCCCGCGCAGCCGGGGCAGGCAGTCGGTGCCCCAGCGCCGCCAGGCCTCCAGCAGCACCTCGGTGTCCGAGGTGCCGCGGAAGCGGACCCCGCCGGCGGCCAGCTCCGCGCGCAGCTCGGGCGCGTTGTAGAGCTCACCGTTGTAGGTCAGCGCCAGCCCGTCGGAGACCATCGGCTGGGCCCCGGTCTCGGACAGGTCGATGATCGACAGCCGGCGGTGGCCGAGCTGCACGTCGCCGTAGCCGGCCCGGTGGGCGTAGCGGCCCTGGCCGTCCGGGCCCCGGTGCGCGATGGTCCGGGTGAGCCGGTCGGTGATCGGACCGCCGTCCGGCCACAGGTAGCTGCCCGCGATGCCACACATGCCTAGCGCTCCCCGCACAGCCGGTCGTAGACGTCCAGGTAGGCCGGGGCCTGGTGCTCCCAGGCCAGGAGCTCGCACACCCGGCGCCGGCCGGCCTCGCCCATCTCCTTGCGCCGGACGTCGTCCTCGAGCAGCGCGAGCACCGTCCCGGCGAAAAGGTCCACCCGGTTCGGCTCGGCGTAGTCGGCGGCCGCGCCGGCCGACACCCGGGTCTCCACCAGGTCGAACGCCACCACCGGCAGGCCGAAGGCCATGTACTCCATGGTCTTGTTCATGGTCGAGACGTCGTTCAGCGGATTCCTCGGGTCCGGGGACAGCCCGATGTCGGCGGTCGAGAGCACCCGGGCGACCAGCTCGTCGGGTGCCCGTCCGGTGAAGTGCACGTGGTCGTCCAGGCCGAGCTCGGTGGCCAGTGCCCGCAGGTCGGCGCCGGCGTCCCCGTCACCGAGCAGGGTCAGCGCCACGTCGGTGCGGCCGAGGGTGTGCACGATGTGGTGCATCGCGCGCAGGGCCAGGTCGACCCCGTCCTGGGGACCCATCACGCCGAGGTAGGCCAGCAGGTACTCGTGGCCCCGGCGCAGCTCCGGATCGGGGGTGACCGGCTTGAGCCGGGCCGGGTCGGGCCCGGTACGGATCACGCTGACACTCGACGGGTCCTTCCGGCCCCGGGTCAGCGCCACCCGCCGGTAGGATTCGTTGACCGCGATCACCCGGGCGGCCAGCCGGTAGGTGATCCGTTCGGCGACGACCAGGGCCCGGTAGGGCAGCCCGGCGGCGACCCCGAACCGGGACTCGTACAGCTCCGGGCAGAGATCGTGCTGGTCGTACACCAGCCGCACCCGGGCCCCGAGGATGAACGGCAGCACCGCGACCCAGAGCACGTCCGGCGGGTTGCACACCTGCACGGTGCCGAACGCCGCCCGGCGGTAGGCCCGGATCAGCCCGAGCAGGGTGGCCAGGATGGAGTACGCGTACTCCGCCACGAACATGATCTTGCGGGTGATCGGCGGGAAGGCCCGGTACTTGTAGAGGTGGACGCCGTCCAGCTCCTGGTAGCCGGGGTCGCCCGGGGCCTTCGGGCACACCACCGACACCTGGTAGCCGGCCTCGCGCAGCACCTGGCACTCCAGCCACACCCGCCGGTCGAACGGAACCGGCAGGTTCTGCACGACGATGCAGACGTGCCGCCGCTTGGCGTGGTTCACATTCCCTCCAGGGACCGTGACGAGCTGGGATCGGGTCGGTGCGGGCCGGTTCGGTGCAGGTCGAAGGGACGCCCCGACGATGTCGGGGCGCGTCGATCCACGGTTGGTCGGCGGTCTAGGCGCGCCGGTCGGGGGAGTGTCCGGTCACGACGAGATCGGGCCCGTCGATCTTGTCCAGACGTTGGAGTGGGGCGCTGGCCGATCGCAGGGTGGGCGGCGCGGCCTCGCGCTCACCGTCGGAGTGATCCGGAGCCGTGGCCTTCCGTCGCCGGGCCCGCCGGTCGACCAGGGCCACCGCGCCGAGGGTCAGCACGGAGCCCAGGAGCATGGCCAACCCGGCGGTGCGCAGCAGCATGGCGATGACCAGCTTCCCGGGCGTGGGGGTGATCACCGGGGACAGCCCGATGCTCTGCTTCTTCTTGACCTTGACCGACGACTGCAGCTCGTCGAGCTTCGCCTGGACCATGGCGGTGGCCTGCTCGGCCAGCGCGGTCGCCCGGGCCGCGGACGAGCTCTGCGCCGTCACGCTGATGAACGGGCCGGACGACTCGATGATCTTCCCGCTGGAGTTGGAGCTGCCGTTGACGGTCGTCACGGCGTCCTTGCCCGAGACCAGACCAAGGTCCTTGGCGACCTCCGGGCCGCTCATCGCCTGAACCACGATCTCCGCGCTGGTGCTCAGCCCGGAGGTCGAGCTGACCAGGGAGTTCCCGCCCTTCAGCGGCGCCGGGATCAGCGCGACGGTGCTGTTCGAGGCGTACTGGGGCGGGAAGAGCACCGTGGCCCCGACGGCCAACCCCAGGGAGAGCAGGATGCCGGGCACGGTGATGTACCACCTGACGAGCAGGGCGCGAACCAAGCTCGGCGAAGCAACCAAGGTCGCCACGGGCAACTACCTCCGGCATCGTGCGGGATTCCGACCGTCCGGTCCGGGCCCCCGCCTGTTGATCGTCAGATGGTCGTGCCGCCCGGGACGGTCCTGGACTCCGTTGACCATGCGCCAAGGCTCCTGGATGGCCCGGCCGCGGGCATCGCTAAAACGGACTATCCGCCGGCCGGCTGAGGGTCGTCGCTCTCCACCCCGGGCTTGGCCAGCAGGGATGCCGCCACGGCGAGGTGCAGCAGGTACGGGGACGCGTCGCCCAGCCCGACCTCGGTGTACGAGGCCACCGCGCAGTACACGATGAGGAACACCGCGCAGCGGCGAGCCAGTGACGGCGGCCGGAACACGGCGGTGACCAGCAGCGAGGCCAGCATCAGCCCGACCAGGACGACGCCGAACTGCCCCAGTTCGTGGTAGGTGGCCATCCACGTGCTGTCGATGGACAGCCCGCCGTAGGACTTGTCGGTCAGGCCGACCCCGAGGAGCTGCTGGGTGGTGTTGCGGTCCTTGGCCAGGACCGCGTCCCACACCTTGGCCCGACCGGTCAGCTCGGAGAGCGCGCCGTCGCCCTGGTCGCGCTCGAACCAGTCGAGCAGGAAATCCGGCAGCGCCAGCGCGACCGTGGCGCCGAGCAGGGCGACCACGCCGACCGCCTTCCGCCCCCGCTGGGTGACCAGCAGGCCGAATCCGGTGATCGCCAGGCCGGCCCCGAACCCGAGCAGGGCGGTCCGGGTGTGGCTGAGCAACATGCAGGCCGCGGCCAGGAGCACGATCAGCAACGCCCGCCGGCCGCCGATCACCCCGGTGACCCAGAACAGGATGGTCAGCCCGGCGGCCAGCGCGCCGTACGCGCCCACCTGGGTGGGCGGGATCGGCCACACCACCCCGGCCAGCCGACCACCGGTGGCCCCGGCGAAGGCGAGGCCCGGGTTGATCATCAATCCGAGGACGACCGTGGCCAGGATCGCCACGAGTGCGGTGATGTGCAGTCGAACGAACCGCAGGTCACCGCGCCACCAGGGGGTGAGCAGCCAGAGGGTGCCGACGAACAGCAGGAACCTCGCGCACCGGACCAGCGAGCCCAGCCCGACCTCCAACCGGGCGCTGGTCACCAGGGCCAGCACGGCGATCACGGTCAGCACCGCGAGGTAGACGTTGAAGTGCACGGTGACCCGGGGGTTGATCCGCAGCGCCAGCAGGAACGCGGCGGCCAGCGAACCCATGGTGACCGCCTGCAGTACCGACCGCGGCACCGCAATGATCATGTCGCCGCCGGCGCCCAGGACGTTGACCATGAGCAGGGCCCAG
>JAESFN010000293.1_pt1 | contig 59334 bp, 55 predicted proteins | sample 9269411 | NCBI WGS metagenome assembly JAESFN01 (sample SAMN14505399, study PRJNA617100) | algae metagenome | isolation source: Iphinoe sp. HA4291-MV1 and co-occurring heterotrophs from trail next to... | place: USA: Maunawili Falls, Hawaii | collected 2009-07-25
CTCGTAGGTGCCCTGGATGACGCCCTGGCTGCCGATATACTGCCACGCCCCGGCGGTGAGCCCGCCCCAGGCGATCAGGCCCTTCTTCTCGAGCTCATAGAACACCTCGGCCCTGGCCCACTGCCCGACGATGTTGCAGTTCGCCATGATCACCAGCGGCGCCTCTGCATGCGTCTTGAACAGCCCAATGGGCTTGCCCGACTGGATGACCAGCGTCTGGTCCTCGTCCATCGTCGTCAGCGTCTCGACGATCTTCTGGTGCGCCGCCCAGTTCCGCGCCGCCTTCCCGAGCGCCGCATAAACGATCAGCTTTTCCGGGTCCTCCCCAACGCTCAGCACGTTCTCGAGCAGGCGCAACAACGCCTCCTGCCGCCAGCCTTTGGCACGCAGGATCGGACCTGATGGAATGGGGAAATTCGGATGGCGGGGATTGGGTTTTGGCATGGTGCCGGAGACTATCGCCCCGCCGGTGCGTGTGGCTACCCCCACCCTTGATCCCTCCCCACAAGGGGGAGGGAGACCCGACTGATGCTTCGGATCTTTCGTCTCCCTCCCCTAGATGGGGAGGGTAGCGAAGCTTGGCCGCCCGCGGCCTAGCGCAGCTGGGTGGGGTGGAGCCGCAACCTCGTTGCTGGGCCTAAGCCCAGCCCTTCCGAGCCTTCTTCTTCCGCTTCACGCCATCGAGCGCATATTTCGCGAGCTCAATGCCCATCGCCTTCTCGACCGGTGGATACACCGCCGGATCGACCACCGACGACGACAGCGGGATCACCTTCTTGGGCACGTGCAGCACGAAGACGAACATGCCCTCGCGCAACTGCCCGGCGCTCAGTGGCTGGCCAGCCGCGTCAAGCGTCGCGATCACGTCGGGGAAGGTCGCGAGCCGGTTGCCGCCGGCATCGTCGATCGCCATGTACTCGTTCATGGTGTGGATGGTGACCGCCTTGTCGCCCTCCCCCAGCACGAACCGGCCGATATCGAAGGCCTCCTTGGTGTAGACGAGGTCCTTCTTCGTCACCGAGCCCTTCACCAGAATGGTGCCGCCCGTCGCCTTGACGATGGCGTCGATCACCGCCGAACCGCCCTTTTTCTCTGCCGCGATGATCGCTTCGCCGAGGCTCAGCGCCAGCGAAATGCCGCCCAGCGCCGCGTTGCGCTGCACATATTTGGCGCGCAGCGGGTTACGGCACGAGGCGATGAAGCCGCCCGACATGTCCGCCGCCGTGCGGAGGATCGGCGAGATTTTTGCCGTCGCGCCCTTCACCACCAGCTCGATGTAGCGGTTCTCGGCGCGATTGCCGCCCACTGCCGTCTGGATCATCTTCTTGGGGCTGCCGGCCATGCCGATCGAGCCCATGTCGCCGGTGGGGTGCGCGCGGATATCGCCCACCGCGTCCACCACCTTGGTGCCAAGAATGGCGCTCGGCAGCCAGGCATTGAGCGTCGAGCTCTTGCCGTTCTGGCCGATCATCAGGCCGCTGATCTTGTCGCCCAGCGCCTTCTCGAGCAGCTTCACCGCCTTGACGTAATCGACGCCGCGCATCTCCCACGGCGTGGTCGAGGCCGGCGCGCCGATAGCGGCGGCAGTCGCCACCCAGTCGCGCGGCTCGAGCTCCTCGATATCCACCAGTTCGGGCTTGCCGACGCTCACTGCCGCATAACCGAGCATCCGGCCATGGTCGGCCCAGCCCCCACCGCCGGCGGCATAGACGGAACCGCCCTTCACCGCGGCTTCCACATCCTTCTCGGTCAGTACGCGACCCAAAGCACTACTCCTACTCGAAGGCGATGCGCTGAGCGCAGCCCCAAACTCGATGTCATCCCAGCGAAAGCTGGGACCCAACTCTCCGTTCGCGCCGGCTGCGACATGGGTCCCTGCTTTCGCAGGGATGACGGCCTGTGCGTGGGTTGGGTCGGTTCCTACAAGTCCCTGTCCAACCGCTTCACCGCCTCCAGCAGCACCGCAGCCCCCAAGGCCACATCCGCCGTTTCGGCATATTCTTCCGGCGTATGGCTGCGGCCGCCGAGGCAGGGGATGAAGATCATCGCCGCCTTGGTCACCCGCGCCATCCATGCCGTGTCATGTCCGGCGCCCGAGGCCATGCGGCGATGGCGCGCCCCCACGGCCACGGCTGCCGCGTCCAGCGTATCAAGCACGAACGGGTCGCAAGGCGTTGGCAAATTGTCGGAAATGGTCAATGGCGGCTCTATCGCCACCCCGGTCGCGGCCGCCGTGGCGTTAACGAGCACGGCCAGCTCGGCGAGGAACCGCTCCATGTCCTCGCGCCGCTCGGCCCGCGCATCGATCAAGAGCCGCGCCCGCGACGGCACCACATTCGCCGCCCCCGGCTCGATCGCGAATTCGCCCACGGTCGCCGCGAAATGGAACTTGCCCTTGCTGAGCAGCGTGCCCAGTTCCTCGATCCCCACCACCAGCCGCGCCGCCGTGGTCAGCGCGTCCTGCCGCGAACCCATCGGGGTCGTCCCGGCATGGTCGGCGCGGCCGATCACCACCACCTCGATCCGGGTGATCCCGGCAATCGCCGTCACCACGCCGATATCGAGATGCCCATCCTCAAGCACCGGCCCCTGCTCGATATGCAGCTCGAGGAACGCCGCGATATCCTCGCGCTTCTCGAGTTTTCCGGGGTTGCCGCCCACCTCGGCGATCCCCTCGCGCAAGGTGAACTGATCGACCTCGCGATCCAGCCAGTTCTCCGGCCGCACCCCGGCCATCCCCCGGCTGCCGACGCACGACACGCCAAAGATCGACACCTCCTCGGCAAGGAAATCGACGATCTCCAGGTCATGCTCCAGCTGGATGCCCTGATCCGCCAGGGCCCGCGCCACCTCCAGCGCCGCCGACACCCCGGCAATCCCATCGAACCGCCCGCCATCCGGCACGGTATCGGAGTGCGAGCCAAGCATGATGGTGCCCTTGCCCGCGCTGCCGCGCCGCCGCCCGATCAAATTCCCCGACGCATCGATCCGCGTCTCCAGCCCCGCCTGCTCGAACCGCCGCACCAGCCACTCGCGGCCACGGAGGAACATCGGCGTAAAGGCGCGGCGGGTGTAGGGGCGTCCGGGTTCAGTGATCTCGGCGAGCGTCGCGATATCCTCGGCGATGCGGGCTTCCTGCGTAGGGAGGTTGCGGGTCATGGCGAAGCAGGTGCGTGGGGCACCCCCACCCTTGATCCCTCCCCACAAGGGGGAGGGAGACGCTCACCGAGAGCGCGGTTCCATCGTCTCCCTCCCCCTTGTGGGGAGGGTAGCGAAGCTAGCGCCAACGGCGCGTAGCGAAGCTGGGTGGGGGTGGCCATGTGCTCAGTCGTCACGGCCGAACCCACCGCCCCAACCCCGGCTCAGCCACGTTGGTCCCGTCAAACACCTGCTGCCCACGCAGCCAGGTCCCTGCCACCGTCCACGGCAGCGTAATCCCGTTGTACGGGCTCCACCCAACCACATTGTGCCCGGACCGGGCCGCGTCATACACAACCGGCCGATCCACCAGCACGGTGATATCCGCGTCCTTCCCTGCCTCGAGCGCGCCCTTCTGCCCGAGCCGGAAGTGCTTCGCCGGGTTCGCCGCCATCAGCTTCGCTGCCCAGGTCAGCGGTATCCCACGCTCCAGCGCGCCCTTCACGAACAGCGGCACCATCGCCTCGAGCCCAGGCACGCCCGACGAATTGGCCAGCATGTCCGGGTTGGTCTTCCGGTCCTCGGACCAGCTCACATGGTCGGTCGACACCAGCGTCACGTTGCCCGCCGCCACCTGCCGCCACAGCGCCTCCACCTCGGCGCGCGGGCGGATCGGCGGGTTGATCTTGGCCTTGCCGCCCAGCCGGCGAACGTCGTTCTCCTCGTCCAGCGTCAGGTAGTGGATGCAGCACTCGATGGTCGCACCGAACCCGTGCGCCCGGTAATCCGCGGCGATGTCGTAGCCACGGCTCAGCGAGCAGTGCACCACGTGCGCGTCGCAGCCGGTCTGCGCGCCGGTCTCGTAGATCTGCAGCGTTGCCAGGAGCTCGGTCAGCGGTGGCCGGCTCATGCCATGCGCCCGCCAGTCGGTGATGCCACTGGCCTTCACCCGCGCCATCGCGGCCCGAACACTCTCGTCGTCCTCGTTGTGCACGCCCGCCGTCAGCCCGGTCTTCGCCACCTCGGCAAATGCTTCCGCCAACAGCGGCGGCGAAATGCGCGGAAAGCGTACCGGGTCGGTGCCGAAGGTCGAGAACTTGAATGCCGCGACACCTGCCGCCGCCTGCTCCGCGATCCGGCTCGCCCCCTCCTCGGGATTGATCGTGCCATAGAGCGCGAAATCCACCCTGGCCTGTGGCTCGGCATGCGCCACCTTGATCCGCACTGCCTCGGCCGAGCAGACGAGGTTGCCCTCGTCGTAGGGCATGTCGACGATCGTCGTGACCCCGCCGGCCGCCGCCGAGCGGGTCGACCAGATGAAATCCTCCTGGTTCTTCTGGCTCAGCGAATGGGTCTGCGCATCGATCGCCCCGGGCAGGATCAGCGCGTTGCCGAAATCGTGCCGCTCGTGCGCGTGGGGGGCGACGCCCTCGCCCACATGCACGACCTTGCCGTCGCGCACCGCGACATAGCCGCCCTCGATGACCATGGAGGGCAGCACCACGGTGCCGGCGAGGACGAGATCGAAATCGGACATCGTTTTGCTTTCCTACGAACGCGGCCGGCGCTGGCCGGTGCGGGCCATCAGCATCCGCTCGAGCGCCGAAAGCGCATCATAGATCAGAACCGCCATCACGCCGACCACCAGACCGCCCTGCGCGATGAAGGCGAGGTTGTTGCTCAGCAGCCCGGCGATGATCACCTCGCCCAGCGTACTCGCCGCCACAGTCGAGCCGATGGTCGCCGTCGCCACCGAGATCACTACCGAGAGCCGGATGCCGGCGAGGATCACCGGCGTCGCCAGCGGCAGCTCCACATCGACTAGCCGCTGCCTATCGGTCATCCCGACGCCGCGCGCCGCCTCGGTCACCGCCGGCGGCAGCGTGGTCAGCCCGGTCAGCGCATTCTCGAAGATCGGCAGCAGCCCGTAGAGGAACAGCGCCACCAGCGTCGGCGCTGCGCCGAACCCCAGCACCGGCACCGCCAGCGCCAGCACCGCCACCGGTGGAAAGGTCTGGCCGATATTGGCGAGCGAGCGGCTCAGCGGCAGGAATTCTGCCCCGAAAGGCCGGGTCACGAGGATCGCCAGCCCGACCGCCAGCAGCGTCGAGGCGATCGTCGCGATGGCGACGATGGTCAGGTGGCTCAGCGTCAGGTTGAGCAGCGAGTTCTGCACGTAGATCGCCGGCTGGCTGTTCTTGGTCAGCGGTTGGAACACCCAGGCAAAGCTCTCGGGCGTGACGATGAACGCCACCAGCAGCGCCAGGACGACCAGCCGGATGACCAGCCCAACCCTCATTGCGGCCGCTCCGCCCGGTGAGCGATGTCGTCGCGCCGGATGCGGCCGATGCTGGCGCCGGTCTCATCCACCACCGGCAGCATTTCGCGGCCGGTCCACAGCAGCTCGGCATAGGCATCGCGCAGCGAGGCATCGGCGGCGATCGGCTCGCCCTGCGCCGGGCCGGGCTCGACCAGATCGCGGACCTTGCCCAGCGACAGCAGCCGGAACGGCCGTTCGCCAGTGCCGATCAGCTCCGCCACGAAGGGCGTCGCCGGGTTGCCGATGATCTCGGCCGGCGGCGCGTATTGCAGCAGCTTGCCCTTATCCATCACGGCGATCCGGCTGCCGAGGTGGATCGCCTCCTCCATGTCGTGCGTTACCAGCACGATGGTCGTGCCGAAGCGCTTCTGGATCGCCAGCAGGTCGGACTGGGCCTTGGCGCGGATGATCGGGTCGAGCGCGCCGAACGGCTCGTCCATCAGCAGCAGTTTCGGCTCCGCCGCCAGTGCACGCGCCACGCCGACGCGCTGCTGCTGGCCGCCCGACAACTCGCTCGGCATGCGATCGCGAAATTCTGCGGGCTCGAGTTGGAACAAGCTCAGCAGCTCATCCACCCTTTGCATAGATTTCTGCTTGTCCCACCCGAGCAGCGTCGGCACCGTGGCAATGTTCTGCCCCACCGTCCGATGCGGAAACAACCCGTGCCCCTGGATGGCGTAGCCGATGCGGCGGCGCAGCTCGAAGGCCGGTACCGCCCGCGTATCCTGCCCGTCGATCTTCACCGTCCCCGAGGTCGGCTCGATCAGCCGGTTGATCATCCGGAGCAGCGTAGTCTTGCCCGACCCCGAAGTGCCGACGATCACCGCGATCTCGCCGTCGGCGACGGTGAGGCTCACGCGGTCGACCACCGTCAGCTCGAGATAATCCTTGGTGAGGGCCTCGATCTCAATCACGGTGCGTATCCCTCGGTGAGACCATTTCCACAATCGAATCAAGCACTACGGCGGCGGCGAAGGCCAGCGCCACCGTCGGCACGGCGCCGAGCAGCACCAGGTCCATCGCCGTCTGTCCGACGCCCTGGAACACGAACACACCGAAGCCACCGCCGCCGATCAGCGCGGCAATGGTGGCGAGCCCGATGTTCTGCACCAAGACAATCCGGATGCCGGTGAGGATCACCGGAAAGGCCAGCGGGAACTCCACCGTCACCAGCCGCTGCCAGTCCGTCATCCCCATGCCTTTGGCCGCGTCATTGGCGGCCGCGGGCACATTGTCGAGGCCGACCACGGTGTTGGCCACCACCGGCAGCAGCGAATAGGCAAACAGCGCCACCATCGCCGGCGCCGCGCCGATCCCCGAAATTCCCACCGCCGAAGCGCCCGGGATGTTGGCCGCGACCCAGGCGAGCGGCGCGATCAGCAGCCCGAACAGCGCGATCGACGGGATGGTCTGGATGGCGTTGAGCACGTTCAGCACCGGCGCCCGCCACGCATCGCTGCGATGGCAGAGGATGCCGATCGGGATGCCGGCTACCGTCGCCGCCGCCAGCGACCCCAGCGCCAGCGCCAGATGCGTCTGCGCCTCGCGCCAGAAGGTATCGCCGCGATTGGCATACTCGCGGAGGATGGAGAGGTCGTTGAGCGTGCCCGATCCGAGCAGCACGGCGAAGAACAGCGCCACCGCCGCCAGTACCCCGATGCGCGTCCACGGTTTCAGCTTCAGCCGCGCGATGGCGTCGGCGGCGAGCAGCGCAAAGGCAAAGATCAGCAGCCAGAAGCCGCCACCCGGCGACACACGGGCGATCTTGTCGCCCGGCGGCGTGAGGAACGTCCCGGCATGGCCGATGGCGACGAACAGCAGCGCCAGCACGATCAGGCTGGCCGCCAGCCGCCACAGCGTCGGCGTCCGGAACAGTGCGACGCCAATGCCAACGGCCAGCACCACGGCCACCGTGGCCGCCTCCCACCCCGGGAGCGCGGCGAAGATCCCCTTGGCCTCGCCCAGCACGATGCGGTTGGCGCGGAATGCGGCGAAAGGCAGAAACGCGGCTACCGCCGCCAGAGCCGCGATCAGCACGCCGAGCTTGTCGACGGCGAATGGAAGCGTTCGGGTTTGCGACATTGAAAGGTCAACCACCCGACGACCCTCCCGCACCGATGTCATCCCCGCGAAAGCGGGGACCCATCCCGCAGCCCGCACCAGCCGAGAGTTGGGTCCCCGCTTTCGCGGGGATGACAGCCGGGGTTGATTGCAACGAAGTGCCCATATCCAAAACACTAGGGGTGGGCAGTCGTCCTGCCCACCCCCAAAATGCACTGGCCGTTAAGCGGCTTACTTCAGGAAGCCGTTGGTCTTCAGCCAGTCGATGGCGACGTCCTTGGCGGCTTCGCCACCCACCTGGATGCGGCCGTTGAGCGTCTGCAGCGTCGCCAGGTCGAGCTTGGCGAACACCGGCTTCAGCAGCTCTTCGATCTGTGGGTTGGCCTGCAGCACCGCCTCACGGATGATCGGCGCGGGCTCGTAGACCGGCTGCACGCCCTTGTCGTCGGTCATGACGACGAGGCCCGAGGGAGCGATGCCGCCGTCGGTGCCGTAGACCATGGCGGCGTTGACGCCGTTGGTCTGCTGCGCGGCGGCTGCGATGGTCGCGGCAGTGTCACCGCCCGAGAGCGTCACCAGTTGGTCGGGCTTCAGGGTGAAACCGTAGACTTCCTGGAACTTGGGCAGCGCGGCGGGCGACGAGACGAACTCGGCCGAGGCCGCCAGCTTGATGTTGCCGCCGCCGGCGATATAGGCGCCGAGTTCGCTGAAGGTCGTCAGCTTGTTGGCGTCGGCGACGTCCTTGCGGACCGCCACGGCCCAGGTGTTGTTGGCCGGAGCGGGCGAGAGCCAGACGATCTTGTTGGCGTCGAAGTCGAGCTTCTTGGCCTCAGCGTATGCCTTGGCGGCGTCGTTCCACAGCGGGTCGTCGGCCTTCTCGAAGAAGAACGCGGCGTTGCCGGTATATTCGGGATAGATGTCGATCTCGCCGGCGGTGATCGCCTGGCGCACGACCGGCGTACCGCCGAGCTGAATCTTCTCGGTTACGGCGACGCCATTGGCCTGCAGCACCTGGCTGATGATGTTGCCGAGCAAGCCACCTTCGGTATCGATCTTCGACGACACGACGACCTGGGCGTTGGCCGCAGTCACCGTGAAGGCCAGCGCCGCAACGGCGCCGAGCAGTTTCTTCGAAAGCATGATGGTCTCCTTATTGTTCCGGCCACTGCATCCCTGGGCCGGAATTGGCGCCAAACCTATACGGGCGCCAAGGAAAAGTCATACTCCGGCGTGCTACGCCACCGGCCCCAGCGCGAAAAACTCGTCCAGTTCAGGAATGGGCGCGTGGGAAATCAGTTCCGCCATCGTCTGTTCCGAGCCGAGATCGCTTTCGATGATCTCGACCTCGGCCGAGAGGGGCCGATCGACCTGGTAGAACGCCGCGTGCTTCCTGACCTTCTCGTAGATCATCCCCGGCACGCCGCTCGGGCGGTCGCCGTGAATGTCCATCGCCTGCGCCGACAGCAGCCCCTCGAGCGCCGCGAGACGCTTCAGCGCCCGCACCTGCCGCTCGAATCGCTCCACCACCAGCGGCAGGAACGACACCTCGTCCTCGAGCCCCGCCGCCACCACCAGCGATTGCGCCGAAACCGGCATCGCCATCGACAGGGCGCGGGCGAACAGCTCGCCCGCCAGCTTGATGATCGGGCCGAAGCCGGTGGCAATCGCGCCGCGCGGCACGAGGTTGATCGGCAGGTCGCGTCGCGCCCCGTTGCTGAGCAGCACGCAGCGGTTGAACGAGTTGCGCGCTGCATGGGCCAGAGCCAGCTGCGCCGTCTGCAGGTAGATCGTCACGTCGAGCGGCAGCGAGCCGCCCGAGGTCAGCACCTGCTCGTCCACCACCACCGGGTTGTCGTCGGTACGACCGGTGGCGGCGAGCACGGTGCGCCCTGCAACCAGTAGCGTATCGAAGCCCGAGCCGAACACCTGCGCCATCATGCGCAGCGACAGCGGGTCCTGCACATGCGTGGCGTTGGGCCAGTCCCAGCCCATGGCGTTGTGATAGAGCCAGGCGCCGATCTCGGCCTCGCGCTCGGTCCCCACATGCGCCACCGCCTTCCACGGGTCACGCGACGCGCCAAGCGCCCCCGCCGTGGTGAGACTGGTGGCGAGCAGCATGCGCATGGCGCTCGCTGCGGAGCGCACCGCCTCCGCCGCCGCTGCAAAACCCACGGCATTGACGCTGATCGAAGCCAGGCTGTCGCGCGGCGCCATGCGGCAGGGCGCGAGCCCGGCTTCCGCCAGTGCGGCTTCCGCCGACATGCGGCGGTTCTGGTACACCGCCTCGCCGACGCCGGTCAGTACCGCGCCGATCTGGCCCATCAGGCCGATATCGGCGGTGCCGATCGAACCGGTGCGCCGCACCACCGGCACCACGTCCTTGTCGAGCAGCGCCAGGTAGGCATCGACCAGCCCGCGCGAGCATCCCACCCGGCCGGTCAGCGCGGTGTTGACGCGGATCGCCATGGCGCTGCGCACCACTGAACTGGGGAACGGCGCGCCGGTGCCGAAATGGTGCGCCCGCACGAGCCCGAGGTTGAACATCTCGAGGTCTTCGGGCGACCATTCGACGTCCTTCATCGCGCCGACGCCGGTATTGGCGCCGTACACGGCCTCGCCGCGCGCGATCTTGTCCTCGACCACCTTGCGCGAGGCATCGACCCGCTCCATGGCGACAGCATCGGCCGCCAGCGAAACCGCCCGCGCCCCGATCCGCGCAAGGCTCGCAAAGCTCATAGGCTTGCCATTGAGGCTAAGCGTGTCGGTGAGGGAGTGAAACTGCTGCATACGCTGGGATTAGCGGGTGCAGGGCGGGCGCGCAATGGGAGGGCCGACGCGAGGCGCACCCCCACCCTCGGTCCCTCCCCACAAGGGGAGGGAGGCAACAGCTACACCACCCCAGTTCTTGCGTCTCCCTCCCCCTTGTGGGGAGGGATCAAGGGTGGGGGTAGCCCAACGCCAGATGCTAGCTACGTGTCCCCGGCAGCGGATACCGCTCCACCTCGCGCAGCAGCTCAATGAAGCTGTCCACCGCCGTCTCCACGGTGATCCGTCCTTTGTCCGGCGTCGCCAGATGCGCGTCACCAGCCGTTCCGAGCGGGTTGATGTCGCTGGCGATCCAGGCGTAGCTCGTCGCGCCGATCGGCCGCATGTACTTGTAGGCCTGCTCGTCGCGCGCCGCGACCGAGGGATAATCCTGCAGCTTGTCGCGGTTCACCAGCTCGGGCCTGAGGTGCATCACCACCGAGGTCTCGCTGTCGCCGCCATGGATGCCGTGGCGGTTCTCGATGTCGGAATAGATGTCCTTGGGCCAGTACTGGCTCCAGCCGGTCTTCACCGCCAGCATGCCGGCCTTCACGCGCAGCTCGCGCGCCACGATGTCGAGGATCGAGACGTTGCCGCCGTGCGAATTGACGAACACCACCTTCTTCACACCCGCCCGGGCGATCTCGAGCCCGATCTGCGTCCATGCATCGATCAGGTTGGTCGCCGTGTGGCTCAGCGTGCCGGTCTGCCAGATGTGCTCGTTTGATTTGCCGATCGCCTGTACCGGCAGGATGCGGACATCGAGGTCGGCCGGCACCCGCTGCACCAGGAGGTCGAGATGCCCCTGGTTGATGATCGTGTCGGTCCCCACCGGCAAATGCGGGCCGTGCTGCTCGACCGCGGCGGTCGGGAACACTGCGATGGTCTTGTTGGGGTCGATGCCATGGAATTCGAAGGCGGAAAAGTCGTTCCACCAGATCTTGCGGTAGCTCATATGTGGTCTTTCAGTCAGCTGGGGACGGCGGCGATCGCCTCGATCTCGACGACGAACTCGGGCCGGGCGAAGCCGCTGACGATCATCAGCGTCGAGGCCGGATAGGGCTCCGGGAACAGCTCGTTGCGCACCTTCATGTACTCGGCGAGGTGCTCGCGGCCGGTGACATAGGCGTTGAGCTTCACCACGTCGCCGAATCCCATGCCGGCCTCGGCCAGCACTGCGGCGATATTGTCGAAGCAGACGCGCGTCTGGGTGGCGCAGTCGGGGGGAATCGATCCATCAGCCCGAATGCCGATCTGGCCCGAGCAGAACACGTAGCGCGAGCGCGAACTGACCTCGATACCGAGGCTGTACTGCGAGAACGCGGGGTGAATCGATGAAGGCGAAAGCGGCTTATGCACAGGACCCCCGATGTGTATGCTCAGCTAAGCGTCAAACGGCTGCGAAAGAAAGTCCCAATCTGACCAAGTTTGCCTATTCCGGCGGCAGTTCGCTGGACAGGCGCATTTTTGGGCTTTTCTTTTGCCGGACGGCGCGGAATGAATGGTCTGGTGTGCCCTCGGGCACGGAAGTTTGCCTAACGGCCGGGCGGGGGACAAGCCCCGGCGGATACCTTAACAGGGAGACTAACGATGATCGACTTCACCAAGCTCATTTCCGCTGGCGTGGTAACGCTAGCATTGGGCATGGGCGGTGCCATTGCACAGGACAAAGTGAGCTTCGGCACCAACTGGCTCGCCCAGGCTGAGCATGGCGGTTACTATCAGGCCGTCGCCGACGGCACCTACGCCAAGTACAATCTCGACGTCACCATCCGCCAGGGCGGTCCGCAGGGCGCCAACCGTTCGCTGCTGATCGGCGGGCAGATCAACTTCTACATGGGTGGCCCGACCACCGCGATCGACGCGGTCAAGGAAGGCATCCCGACCATCACCATCGCCTCGATCTTCCAGAAGGACCCGCAGGTGCTGCTGGCCCATCCGGATGCGGGCTTCAAGACCTTCGCCGATCTCGCCGGTGCCTCGAAGTACATCCTCTCCAAGGATGGCTTCATCTCGTACTTCAGCTGGATGAAGACCGCCTACAAGGGCTTCGTCGACGAGAAGTTCGAGCCCTACACCTTCAACCCGGCACCGTTCATCGCCGACAAGATGGCGATCCAGCAGGGCTACCTGACCTCCGAGCCGTACGAGATCGAGAAGCAGGCCGGCTGGGCGCCGCAGGTGTTCCTGCTCGCCGATAACGGCTTCGAGCCGTACTCGACCACCATCGAGACGATGAAGCCCTGGTACGACGCCAACAAGGACGTGGCCAAGCGCTTCGTCGAAGCCACCATCATCGGCTGGTACAACTACCTCTACGGCGACAACGCAGCCGCCAACGAGCTGATCAAGAAGGACAATCCCGAGATGACCGACGGTCAGCTCGCGTATGGCCTCGCCAAGATGAAGGAATACGGCATCGTCGTTTCGGGCGACGCCGAGACCGGCGGCATCGGCTGCATGACCGACGCGCGCTGGAAGGGCTTCTACGAACAGATGAAGGCCGTCGGCCTGTTCGCGGACGGCATCGACTACACCCAGGCCTTCACCACCGAGCTCGTCTGCCAGGGCCTTGGCAAAGAGCTGGTGAAGTAAGCATCGGCGCTCCAGCGCTTTCAAAAAACCAACTCGGCGCGGGCAATCCCGTCCGCGCCGTTCGACCCTAACGTGGGCTAACGCACTTGACTGATCTCTCCCTCGCCGAGCCGGGGACCGCAGCGAAATCGACGCAAACCGTCGTCTCCATGCGCAACGTCTCGAAAGTCTTCTCCAATGGCACGCTGGCCCTCAAGGACATGTCGCTCGACGTCGAACGCGGCGAGTTCTTGAGCCTGCTCGGCCCATCCGGCTGCGGCAAGTCCACGGCGCTGAGGATCATCGCCGGTCTCGGCGGTCCGAGTTCGGGCACGATCGACTGGCCGTCGTCCAAGATCAATTCGCGCGGCCTGCCCGAGGGCGATGTCGGCTTCGTGTTCCAGGAACCGACGCTGATGCCGTGGGAGACGGTGTTCGGCAACGTCTACCTGCCGCTCCGCCTGCAGGGCGTCAGCAAGTCCGCGGCCCGCGCCAGCATCATGGAAACGCTGGCCTCGGTTGGCCTCGCCGATTTCGCCGACGCCTATCCGCGCGAACTCTCGGGCGGCATGAAGATGCGCGTCTCGATCGCCCGCGCCCTGGTCACCAAGCCCAAGCTGCTGCTGATGGACGAGCCGTTCGCCGCGCTCGACGAGATCACCCGGCAGAAGCTCAACGACGACGTGCTGCGGCTCTGGAAGCAGTCGGGCGTCACCGTCATCTTCGTCACCCACTCGGTGTTCGAGAGCGCCTACCTTTCCAACCGCATCGTCGTGATGAAGGCCCGCCCGGGCCAGGTGTTCGCCGATATGCCGCTCAAGACCACCGGCACCCGCGACGCGGAATACCGCACCTCCGAAGAATACCGCGCCACCACCCACGAAGTGTCGCGCGCGCTGCACGAAGCCATTCACGCCGGCGGGGGGACGCACTGATGAGCAACATCATCGAGACGAGCCCCAATGCCGGGGATGAAGCCGGCACCGACAGCGCTGTCGCCATCCTGCGCCCGCGCACCTCGAACACCGAGCGCGTGCTGCGCATCGTCGTGCCGATCGCCATGCTGGTGCTGGCGGTGATCGCCTGGCACCTCACCGTGGTGCTCAACGGCATCCCGAAATACATCCTGCCCACCCCGGGCGACGTGGTGACCTCGCTCTACAACGACTGGCCTACCCTTGCCCCGTCGCTGCTGGTGACGCTGCGTATCACCTTCACCGCGCTGATCCTCGCGTTGATCGGGGGCGTCGCGATGGCGATCATCCTCGTCCAGAGCAAATGGGTCGAACTGGCGCTGTTCCCGTTCGCAGTGATCCTACAGGTGACCCCGGTCATCGCCATCGCCCCGCTGCTCTTGATCTATGTGCCCGACACCCAGACGGTGCTGCTGATCATCGCCTTCCTCGTGGCGTTCTTCCCGATCCTTTCCAACATGGTCACGGGTCTGAAGAGCGTCGATCACAACCTCCTCAACCTCTACGACCTCTACGGCGCTTCGCGCTGGCAGACGCTGATCTACCTCAAGCTCCCTGCATCCCTGCCCTACTTCATGGCCGGCCTCCGCATCGCCGGCGGCCTCGCGCTGATCGCCGCGGTGGTCGCCGAGTTCGCCGCCGGCACCGCCGGCCAGGGCTCGGGCCTCGCCTTCCGCCTGCTGGAATCGCAGTACCGGCTCAACATCCCGCGGCTGTTCGCGGCGCTGATCCTCTTGACCGGCACCGGCATCGCCATCTTCGGCCTCACCTCGTTCATCGCCTGGCTGTCGCTGCACCGGTGGCACGAGAGCGCCGTGAAGCGGGAGAACTGAGCGTGCACGGCACCCCTGCCCTATCGACCGGCAATGTCACCCTGCGCAACGCCCGCATCCCGGGCGCGGCGCTGGGGAAGGCCGGCAGCGGGGCCGTCGAGACGGTCGACCTCGAAATCGCAGATGGCCGCATCGCCGCCATCCGCGCGGCGGGCTCGGCGCCCGTCACCGGCGCCAGCCACGATCTCGATGCCGGCCTGGTCCTGCCGGCGTTCGTCGATATTCACACGCATCTCGACAAGGGCCACATCTGGCCGCGGAAGCAGAATCCCGATGGCACGTGGCTCGGCGCACTGCTCGCCGTCGGCGCCGATCGCGAGCGCAACTGGGCGGCCGCCGACGTCGAGCGGCGCTTCGATTTCGCGCTCCGCTGCGCCTATGCGCACGGCACCGCCGCCATCCGCACTCATCTCGACAGCGCCCCGCCGCAGCACCAGATCAGCTGGGCCCTGTTCGAAGAGATGCGTGACCGCTGGGCCGGCCGCATCGAGCTGCAGGCCGTGTCTATCGTCGGTCCCGATACGCTGGTGAACCCGGATGAACTCGACGCCGTGGCGCAGCAGGTGAAAGCCTCCGGCGGCATTCTCGGCGGCTCGGTCGCCGAATATGGGCGCTCCAAGGAAGCCATGCTGCGCGTGGTCGAGAAGGCCGGCGAGCTCGGCTTGGACCTCGACCTCCACACCGACGAGACTGGCGATCCCAGTGCGCACGCCCTGTTGCACCTCGCCGAGGCGGTGCTCGAAACCGGCTTCACCGGCAAGGTGATGGCCGGCCATTGCTGCGTCCTCACCGTGCAGGACGAGCGCACGCAGCGCCTCACCATCGACACGGCGGTCGAGGCGGGCGTCGCCATCGTCTCGCTGCCGATGTGCAACATCTACCTGCAGGACCGGGTCAATTCGAACGGCACCGTCCGCACCCCGATCCGCCGCGGCGCCACGCTGCTCAACGAGTTCAAAGCCGCCGGCGCGGTCGTTGCCATCGCGTCCGACAACACCCGCGACCCGTTCTACGCCTATGGCGATCTCGACGGCGTCGAGGTGCTGCGCGAGGGCGCCCGCATCCTGCAGTTCGACCACCCGCAGGATCAGGCGTGGGACTGGGTGCGCGCCGTCGGCTCCGCCCCCGCCGCCCATGCCGGCTTTGCCTACAAAGCGGTCATCGCACCCGGCGCTCCCGCCGACCTGGTGCTGTTCCGCGCCCGTACCTGGACCGAGCTCAACGCCCGTCCGCAACATGACCGCATCGTGCTTCGCAACGGCCGGCAGATCGATACGACCCTGCCCGACTATCGCGAACTCGACGACCTGATGGAGTAGACCATGGACATTGCCGCTTTCCGCGCCGCGCTCGGCGATATCCCGGTGCAGGACAATCCGCGCATCGTGCAGCAGAAGAGCCGCGACCATTACTGGTACTCGCCGCGCCTCAAGCAGCAGCTCGAAGGCGTCACCGCAGAGCTCGTGGTCTCGCCCCGCTCGGTCGATGAAGTCGTCATCGTGTTGCGCGAAGCCTTCAAGTACGAGGTGCCCGTCACCCCGCGCGGCGCCGGCACCGGCAATTATGGCCAGGCGATGCCGCTGTCGGGCGGCGCCATGCTCGACCTGATGAACCTCAACAAGGTGATCAAGATCGAGCAGGACCGGGTGCGCGCCGAAGCCGGCGTCATCCTCGAACAGCTCGACGAGCAGACCATCCACGCCGTCGGCGGCGAGCTCCGCTTCCACCCCTCGACCTATCGCATGGCTTCGCTCGGCGGTTTCATCGCCGGCGGCTCGGGCGGCGTCGGCTCGATCCGCTGGGGCGGCCTGCGCAATTTCGGCAACATCCTCGGGCTCAAGGTCGTCACCTGTGAGGCCGAGCCGCGTGTCCTCGACCTGCGCGGCCCCGACATCCTCAAGGTGGCGCACGCCTACGGCACCAACGGCATCATCGTCGAAGCCGAGATGCCGCTGACCGCGCATTACGACTGGGTCGACATGATGGTCGGCTTCGACAGCATCATGGAGGCCTGCGCCTTCGCCGAACAGGTGGCGCTGCAGGACGGCCTTCTGTGCAAGGAGATCTCGCCGGTCGCGGCCCCCGTCGCGCACGACTATTTCAACCGCCACCGCCCCTATATCCGCAGCCGCGAGCAGTCGGTCGTGCTGCTGATGGTGGCGCCCGCCGCAGTTCCCGCACTGGTCGATTTCGTCGCCTTCCACGAGGGCGATCTGCTCTATCGCGCCGACACCCTGACGCCCGAGGAAAAGGCGAAGCTGCCGCCGATCTACGAACTCGCGTGGAACCACACGACGTTGCGCGGGCTGAAGATCGACCCGACCATCACCTATCTCCAGACCCAGTACCCCGACCTCGCGCATGTGAAGTGGGCTGTCGACACTTTTGGCGACGAAATGCCGATGCATATCGAGATGACCCGCTTCGATGGGCGCGTGGTGTTTTCGGGCCTGCCGATCGTCCGCTACACCTCCGAGGAACGCCTCGAGGAGATCATCCGGCTGCACGAGGCCAACGGCTGCCTTGTCTTCAACCCGCATCGCTACACCCTCGAGGAAGGCGGCATGAAGCGGACCGACCGGGCGCAGCTGCAGTTCAAGAAGGAAGCCGATCCCAAGGGCATTCTCAACCCCGGCAAGATGATCGCCTGGGACGATCCGGATTTCGATTTCGAGTCCGGCCGCACCTGGCTGTTCACCGGCCTCTACACGCTGGGCGGCGCGGCCGAATGAAGGTCCTCGTCGTCCACGCCCACCCGGTCGAAACCAGCTACAACCGCGCGCTGTTCCACGCGGTCTGCGAGGCCCTCAGGGCCAAGGGCGACGACGTCGATGCGCTCAACCTCTACGAAGAAGATTTCCAGGCCGCGATGAGCCGCGCCGAGCGGCTCGAATACCACGATGTGCCGGGCAACCTCACCACGCTGACCAAGCCCTATGTCGATCGGCTGCGCGCCTGCGAGAAGATCGTCTTCGTCCATCCGGTCTGGAACTACGGCTACCCGGCGATCCTCAAGGGCTTCTTCGACCGCATCTTCCTGCCGGGCGTCTCGTTCGTCCTCGAAGGGGGCGACGCCCCGGACAAGGGCAAGCTCGTCCCCGGCATGAAGAACATCAGGAAAGTCGCCTACGTCACTACCTATGGCGGCGACTGGTTCCGCACCAAGCTCATGGGCGACCCGCCCCGTACCCTCGCCATGCGCTGGGCCTGGGCCACCTTCGGCACCCTGATGCCCCCGACCTACCTCGCCCTCTACGACATGAACAACCAGACCGAAGCGGGTCTGAAGGGCTTCATCGACAAGGTGAAGCGCAAGATGGCGACGTTCTGACATTTCTGTCAGACATCGTTCATCTAGCTGGCAAACCAGCGGCGCAGCAGGGCAGCTATCCTGACCTGCCGCCGGCCTCACCCCACCCCGGATGTCATCCCAGCGAAAGCTGGGACCCAGCTCGCCACAGCGCAAGCGGAGGTTTGGATCCCAGCTTTCGCAGGGATGACACCGAGTTTGGAGTGACGCTGAAGCCGACCTTGTCCCCCGACCCTCCGACCATGCGATGATGATCGCCGCTGGTCAGCCAAAGGGGACGAATTTCATGCGAATCCGAACTGAACGAATCCGACCGAAACCGTTCAACCGAACTTCCAGCCGCGCTTGAACTGGTAGAACACGTGCATGCCGATCTTGACGTTCTTCTTCATGCGCGGCGCCCAGTGCGGGTAGACGTAGGTAGCGTGGTAGTGGGTCGAGTAGCCGACTTCGGTCAGGTACTCCTTGCCCGAGATCACGTCCTTGGCGATGGCCATGGCCTGCTTCCACGACTTCTGGTCGTTCACCGTCTCGGGGATGCCGTCGCAGGCAAAGGAGAACTGGCAGGCGTTGCGCTTGGATTGGTTCTGGAACACCACGCCACAGATCGTGTCGGGGTAGAGTTTGTGCTGCACGCGGTTCATCACCACCTGCCCCACCGCTACCTGGCCGCGATAGCTCTCCCCGCGGGACTCGAAGTAGATGGCCGTGGCCATGCACCAGACTTCCTTGTCGGAAACCTTCTTGCCCGACTTGTTCAGCACCGAACCGTCGAACACCGTCGCCGGCAGGTCGGCGCGGGCATAGGCGAGCTTCTGCGACATGGTGTGCGGCATCGGCACGTCGCTACCGGTGCCGGCAAGGCCGTCGATGGCGTCAAGCGCCGGAGTGGTCCAGGCCGGGTTGAGCGCGGCGACCGCGACCGGCATCTCCTTGGGCAGCTTGGTGTCGCTCTTGGTCAGGTCGGAGAGGTCTGCCTTCGCCGTCTCGACCGTCTCCGCCGCCATGCCCTTGGGATTGCGGGCGAGGGCTATCTTGGCGCGGATATCGGCAAAGCTCGCGGTCAGTTCCGCCAGTTCCACCGTGGGGCGGGCGCGGTCCTGCTTGATGGCGCGGTTGGCGCCCACGAAACTCTGTGAGAGGAAAATGTTGTCGATCGAGCCGGTGATGATCACATCGGTGCCGGAACGACTGAGGGTCGGCCGCGTCAAGCTGGCCTCATACGCCGTCTGCGAGCCGCCATCGGGGGCGTGCGCAGCGCCGGTCAGCCCGGCGACGGCGAAAATTGCGAGCGCGAAACCTGCGCATGTCTTGAGCACGGCGAGCTCGTTACAAGCCCGACGCGTCGGGGTGGTCCGGTATTGGGCCATCAGAACGCTTTACTATCCACGCGAACGCAACAAACGACGCGCCGGCAATCTAGATAAACTGTGACGCAAATGCCGGCTTTCGCGATAATGCGGGTTTAGGGTTAGCCGACCGTAAACAGGGGAAATTTGGCGCCAGAAGGTGCCGGAAATGGCCGAGAATGGGCCATATGCGGGCGAAATGGGGCAGCCAAGTTGACTTAAACTGTGGTCTAGAGACGCCGCCGTGGCGGCCTGCTACTGCGCCAGAGTCAGCCGCGCCACCGGCACCCGGTAAGGCGAACAGCTCACGTAATCCACGTCCAGCCTTGCGAAAAACCACAGCGAGGCCGGGTCGCCCGCGTGCTCGCCGCAGATGCCGATCTTGAGGTTCGGGTTCGCCCGCTTGCCGCGCTCAATGGCGATGGCGATCATCTCGCCGACACCCTTCTGGTCGAGCGTCACGAACGGATCGAGGTCGTAGAGGCCCTTGCGCTGGTAGGCGGAGAGGAAGGCCGGCGCATCGTCGCGGCTGATGCCGTAGGTGGTCTGCGTCAGGTCGTTGGTGCCGAACGAGAAGAAATCGACGTGCTCGGCGATGTCCCCTGCCCTCAGCGCGGCGCGCGGCAATTCGATCATGGTGCCGAACGCGAACCGCTCCCGCGCCGCCGGCGGCAACCCCGCCTGCTCGACGATGGCATAGGTCTGGCGCTTGATTTCGACCACCTCGGACACCGTCGAGACAAACGGCACCATCACCTCCAGCGTCACCGGCTCCGACTGCCTGGCCGACGCCGCCCGCACCCCGGCGCACAGCGCCTCGATCTGCATCTTGAGGATTTCGGGATAGGTGATGGCCAGCCGTACGCCGCGGTGCCCGAGCATCGGGTTGGTCTCGGCGATGCGGTCGAGCCGCATCCGCAGCGCCCGCACCTCGAGCCCCAGCGACTGCGCCGTCTCCTCGATATCCTCGTCGGTGCGCGGCAGGAATTCGTGCAGCGGCGGATCGAACAGCCGCACCGTCACCGGTCGGCCCTTCATGGCGAGGAAGATCGCCGAATAGTCCTCGGTCTGGAAGCTGACGAGGCCGGTCAGCGCCTTGGCGCGGTCGTCGGCATCCTCGGAGAGGATCAGCCGGCGCAGCGCCACCAGCCGCTCGCGCGAAAAGAACATGTGCTCGGACCGCGCCAGCCCGATGCCCTCGGCCCCGAAACTGAGCGCCGTGTTCACCGCCTCGACCGTCTCGGCATTGGCCCGCACCGCCACCCGGCGCGAGGCGTCCGACCAGCCCAGCAGCTTGCCCATCGTGCCGCCTATATGCGGCTGCGCCAGCGGCAGCGCCCCCAGATAGACCGAGCCGTCAGTGCCGTCGATGGTGATGCGGTCGCCCTGCCGGAACTCCCGCGAACCGATCTTGCAGGTCATCTCTGCCAGGTTGACGCTGAGCGTCCTGACGCCCGCGACGCAGGGCTTGCCGGTAATGCGGGCCACCACGCCCGCGTGGCTGGTCATGCCGCCGCGCGCCGTGAGGATGCCGGTCGCCGCCTTCATCCCCTCGATGTCGGTTGGCCCCGTCTCGGTGACCACCAGGATGCAGTGGCGCCCCCGCGCCTTCATCCGCGCCGCATCCTCGGAGTTGAAGACGATCACGCCGCTGGCCGCACCCGGCGAGACGCCGAGGCCGTTGGCCAACACCGTGGCGCTTTCGGGGGAACGCAGCCGCGGGTGCAGCATCTGCTGCAGCCGGGCCGGATCGATGTGTGTCACCGCCTCGCGCTGCGTCCACCGCCCGCGCGCCACGCGGTCGACTGCTGCCTCGAGTTCGGCCGCCGCGGAGGCCGGCGCGGCGCGGGCCGACAGCAACCGGATGGTGTCGCCCTCGACCGAGACGAGGCAGCTGAGGTGCTGACCCGCCGCCGCATCCAGCAGGTCGACGAAAGCCGTCGCCGCAGCCGGCAGCGGGCCGAACGGCGCACCGTTGACCGGCGCTGGGCCGAGTGCGCCGCTCTGCGCATCGCGGGTCAGGAACTGCCGCACGTCGCCATCGGCCATCGCCTGGATGATGACGATCTGCCGCTCCGGCCGCGGATCGAACACGGCGTAGGACGCGAAGGCATCGGAGATCGCCTTGGCCAGAGGCCGCGCCGGATCAACCGACTCGACCTCGTTGGCCGGCGGGCTGAGCCCCGGCCGGGCCGGCATCAGCCCGGCGCTGTGCGCGGCGCTCGAGGTGCGCACCACCAGTGCCGGCGGCCGACCATTGCGCCCGACCAGCCGGAACAGTGTCGCCACCCAGTGGACGCGCAGCCGGTCGTCATGCGCCTTGCGCTCTTCCTGCAGCGCGTTCCACGCCGCTCGGCTGATGACGATGGTCGGGGCGACAGGCAATCCCGCATTGGCGGCGCGGCTCAGCCACAGGGCCTTCCCCACCAGCAGCCCATCCTGGATGGCCGAAAGGTTCGCCTTGCCCGTGGCGGGCGCGATCGCGAACATTTCCATTGCGAGGGTCACCGGGACACCTTCCGACCAAAGTTGCGAAACATATTGCCGTTCAGGCCGTTGCACCGCAACTGCACACTTAGGATCGCCTTGCCGCACACATTGGTCGCGGCGTTGGCAGCTTGACTTGCCCGGTCATTGAACGCATCTGCTCTCCTATGCAAACAAGGCCGCACTTGGACATTACGCTGTGTGCGCCGCGCGGATTCTGCGCCGGCGTCGATCGCGCCATCCAGATCGTCGAGCTGGCGCTGGAGCGCTACGGCGCGCCGGTCTATGTGCGCCACGCGATCGTGCACAACAAATACGTGGTCGACGGGCTGAAGCAGAAGGGCGCGGTGTTCGTCGAGGAGCTCGACGAGATCCCCGATACCGGCGCTCCCGTGGTGTTTTCCGCCCATGGCGTGCCGAAGTCCGTGCCGGCCGGCGCCAAGGCACGCAACATGTTCTTCCTCGATGCCACCTGCCCGCTGGTGAGTAAGGTCCATATCGAGGCCAACCGGCACCACAACGAAGGCCGCGAGATCGTCCTGATCGGCCACGCAGGCCATGTCGAGGTGATCGGCACCATGGGCCAGCTGGTCGATGGCGCCATCACGCTGATCCAGACGGTAGAGGAAGCCGAGAGCTTCGTGCCGCGCGATCCCCAGAAGCTTGCCTACGTGACGCAGACGACACTCAGCGTCGATGACACCTCGGCCATCGTCGAGGTGCTGCGCCGCCGCTTCCCGGCGATCGCTTTGCCGCACAAGGAAGACATCTGCTACGCCACCACCAACCGCCAGGAAGCGGTGAAGCGGGTGGCGCCGCATGTCGATGCGATGATCGTCGTCGGTGCGCCAGAATCGTCCAACTCGGTACGGCTGGTCGAAGTCGCGCAGCGCGTCGGCTGCGCCAACGCCTCGCTGGTCGAGCGCGCCGACACCATCGACTGGAGCCGCTTCGACGGGATCAAGACCCTCGGCATCACCGCCGGCGCCTCGGCTCCGGAGACCCTCGTCGACGAAGTGATCGAGGCTTTTGCCCAGCGCTTCGACATTGCCGTCAGCGCCAGCGGCGAGCAGCGCGAGAGCATCGTCTTCAACCTGCCCCGCGAACTCAGAGCCCAGCCCGCAGCATGACCGACCTGACGCTTCTCGAAACCGACCGGCTGGTGCTCTCCGGCTGGCGCGCCGACCAGATCGACGACCTCTACCGCCTGCACGGCGACGCGACCGTGGCCAAGTTCCTCACCGAACACGGCCGGCCGTGGACCGAGGCCGAGATGCAGGAAGCGCTGGCACATTGGATCGCGCTGTTCGAGCGCCAGAAGATGGGCAAGCTCCGCGTCACCAGGAAATCCGATGGCGTGCTGGTCGGCCGCTGTGGCTTTGGCGTCGAGGGCGCCGAGGAACTGCCCGAGATCGGCTACTCGCTCTATCCGGAGTTCTGGGGCAACGGCTACGCCTACGAGGCCGCCAGCGCATTGCGCGACTGGTATTGGCGGGACACCGACCGGCCGTACTTCATCGGCATGGCGGACGTACGCAACGAGGCTTCGCTGAAGGTGCTGCGCAAGCTCGGTGGGGTCTACACCCATACCGGCGACAACGACCACGGCCACCACTGCGAGTGGTACCGCTACGACCGTCCGGCGGCGGCGTGAGCTCGGTCATCATCCACACTGACGGTGCCTGCTCCGGCAATCCTGGCCCGGGTGGCTGGGGCGCGGTGCTGCAATACGGCGACACGGTCAAGGAACTGAAGGGCGGCGCGCCGCTCACCACCAACAACCAGATGGAGTTGACCGCCGCGATCGAAGCGCTGACGGCGCTGAAGCGCCCGTGCGAGATCGAACTCCACACCGACAGCAATTACGTCAAGGACGGGCTGACCAAGTGGATCCACGGCTGGAAGAAGAACGGCTGGCGCACCGCTGACAAGAAGCCGGTGAAGAACGTGGAACTCTGGCAGGCCCTCGACGCCGCCACCCAGCGCCACAAGATCAACTGGCACTGGGTCAAGGGCCACGCCGGCGACGAGATGAACGAACGCGCCGACCAACTCGCCAACGAAGGCATGGAGCCGTTCAAGGGCAAGCGGCGGAAGCCCGAGGGGCTGGTGCCGCCGGTTTAGGTTTGGGCCGGCGGATAGCCGTCCAGGTCTTCGCCGATCTCCGCGAGACCCTCGCGCAGAACCTCATCGACCAGCTTGCGCTGGTTTTGACGCAGGAAGTTCATGCCGGTCAAAATCGCGGCGCGCCAATGCGGGCCACGGTTCCAGCCTTCGGCAAAGACATCGGCCAGCAGCGCCTGCTGACGCGTCGTCGCCAGCGCCTCGAACAGCAGCCTTGCCTGGTGGATGTCCTTCTCGCGTTTACCCAGCCCATTGGCGTCGGTGAGGCGGCGGCCGGCGACGATGAACTTGTGAACCGCGTAGCGTTCAGGGGCCGGGACAAGCACAGGGATGCCCGCCTTGTGCAGCATGACGGTCCTGACTGGTTCGTGAATCAGGAAATCGAGGAAGCGGAGCGGCTGCGCCGCAGTCCCACCCAATGAAGGCATGACGGCCGGCTTGTCGGTGTAGTCATCGCTGCCGCAATTGGGCGTCAGGAACTCGACCTTGTAGTTGCTCCCATTGATGTACTGCGTGCTTTGCCGGCCGTCCGCCGTGTGCGGGATCGGTCTGAAGGTCGGATCGATCCGCTGGAGCACCTCGACGATGGGCGGCATGGTGTCGTCCACGGCCGTTGCGATGGAGTGGAACTGCGCAAAGTCCGCATCAGCGGTCTGCATCACTGCGCCAGGTAGTTTTATGCCCAAATGGGCCGAATAGGTCTGGAACGCCACTGTCCCGACGAGCACTCCGCGAAGGCGGAGGACACCGGCCTTCTCCAGCGCCTCGACGACATCGCCCGTCACGCGCTCCGTAGCGGCAAGACCGGCCTCTCTCGTCAGCGTCGAGACCAGCTTGCGGCGACCGCGGAAGTCATCTTTGACTCTTTGAAAGTCGCCGACGCGGCGGGTGATCTCTTCATCTGCCACCGGACCCACGTAGCGGCGCTTGGTGTGGGCATGCGTGTCATGGAAGTACCAGTACTGCCGCCCATCGACGGGTATCTTCAGAAAGTTTCCGGTCACCGGGAAAGCGGCGTCGAAGCTTGCATCGAAGCTGCGTTGCACCAGTTCGGCATAGAGCGTGCGGTAGACGAGATCGATCTCTTTCACGGCATCACGGGCTATAACATTTCTGCGGATTTGTTATAGCCGAGCCAGTTGAGCACGTCCATTGGTTATAACATTTTCGCGAAAATGTTATAACTCGACCAAAGCGCATGGATTGCGAGAGGGTCACAGTCGGCAGATAATCCCTCATGCGCCCGCTCACCCTCGCCGCCGCCATCGCCCTCCTCGCCACCCCCGCGCTCGCGCAGTTTCCGCCGCCGGGGGTGTATGCCTGCGTGAGCGAGAATGGCGCTAACCTCGGCGAGCTCACGCTGTTCGTGGCGGGCGACTATTCGTTCAAGAATGTCGATGGCAACAGTGCCAGCGGCCAGGTTGCCTCGGCTGGAACCGATGTGAACCCGCTCTCGGGTCCGCTCAAGGACATGCAACTCAGCGGCGTATTCGGCACCGACGACAGCGGCAAGACGACGTTCCGCTTCACCGGCGCCGACGGGCTCGACGTCACCTGCGAGTAGCGGCGACCGCTATTCAGTCCCCAGCTATTCGACGGGCAAGCTTCCGCGACTCTTGCTGTTGAGCTAGCCTTGCGCCCGGGTCGACATCAACATTGGCATATTGAGGCACTTCATGGGCGTTAGTCTGTTCGTACATTCCGTCCGCCTGGTGCTGGGCGATTGGCGCAATGCCCTCAAGATTACGGGGCTGCTATACCTGATCTACGCCGTGCCGGCGCTGCTCTTCGCGCTGCTGTTTCCGACGCCGGTGCAGCCGGAACAGGCAATGGCGGCACTTGGCAGCGGTGGCTTCCTCGGCCTGATCACCGCGATCCTCGCCATCGTGGCGTTCGTCTGGATCGCGGTCGCGTGGCATCGCTATGTGCTGCTCGACGAGATGCCGGCGGGCCAGTTTCCGGAGTTCAACAGCCGCCGCCTGTTGAGCTACGGCGGCTATTCGCTGCTGATCGGCCTGATCGGCTTCGTGCTGTCGTTCATCGTGTCGGCAGTGTTCGGTATCGTGCTGATCCCGCTGCTCAGCGTCGTCGGCATCTTCATCACCGGCCTGCTTGCGCTCGCCGCGGTGCTGATCATCGGTTACCGGCTTGCGCCGATCCTGCCGTCGATCGCTATCGATAAGCCGATCGCCCTGCGGCAGGCCTGGGAGGCGACCAACAGCGCCAACGTGCCGATCATCGTGCTCGCGGTGCTTTCGGCGGTTGCCGCGCTGGTCATCGACATCCCGGCCTTCATCCTCGCCATGGCCGGCCCGATCGGCGGCTTCCTCGCCGTGCTTTGGACGCTGGCCACCGGCTGGGTGAAGATGATCGTCGGCGTCAGCATCCTGACCACGCTCTACGGCCACTACGTCGAGGGCCGCGCCATCCCGTCGGCGACGGCACAGGCCTGAGGCAGGCACAGCAAGGGACCAAAACAAAGGGCCGGTTCGCACCGGCCCTTTTCGTTACTCCGCCCCGCCGCCTGCCGTTTGCAGCCAGGCGGCGCCGCATTCCTTGGCCAGTTCTCGGATCCTGAGGATGTAGCTCTGGCGTTCCTGCACCGAGATCACGCCGCGCGCGTCGAGCAGGTTGAAGTTGTGCGATGCCTTGACGACCTGCTCGTACGCCGGGACCGCCATGGTCTGGCGGTTGCCGTCGGCGCCCTTCTTCAGGATCGCGCGGCACTCGTCCTCGGCATCCTTAAAGTGCCGGAACAGCATCTCGGTGTCGGCTGCCTCGAAATTGTACTTCGAGAACTCCTGCTCGTTCTGCAGGAAGATGTCGCCGTAGGTGACCTTCTCATCGCCCTCGCGGCCGTTGAAGTTCAGGTCGTAGACGTTCTCGACGCCCTGCACATACATGGCGAGACGCTCGAGCCCGTAGGTGATCTCGCCCGGCACCGGCTTGGTCTCGAAACCCGCGACCTGCTGGAAATAGGTGAACTGGCTCACTTCCATACCGTCGCACCAGCACTCCCAGCCCAGGCCCCAGGCGCCCAGCGTCGGGCTCTCCCAGTCGTCCTCGACGAAACGGATGTCGTGCAAGCTGGAATCGAGGCCAATCACCGCCAGCGACTGCAGGTAGAGGTCCTGGATGTTGTCGGGCGACGGCTTCAGGATCACCTGGAACTGGTAATAGTGCTGCAGCCGGTTGGGGTTCTCGCCGTAGCGGCCGTCCTTGGGGCGGCGCGAGGGCTGCACGTAGGCGGCCTTCCACGGCTTCGGACCGAGCGCCCGCAGCGTCGTCGCGGTGTGGAACGTGCCGGCGCCCATCTGCATGTCGTAGGGCTGCAGGATCACGCAGCCCTGCTCCGCCCAGAAGCGCTGCAGCGTCAGGATCAGACCCTGGAACGAGTTCCGGGGGTCCATGTGGGCGGGCAAAGCGTCGGGCATCGGCAATATTCCGGGGTGCGAATGGCGGGCGGAACCTAGTTTGGCTGGCGCAGCCGGTCAATTCCGCAGTTCACTCGGCGTGATGGTGCATTGCCGGGTAGCGTTCGGGGTGGCGCGCCAGCTCGATCGCTTCCCACACCGCGACCAGAACCACGATCGCGGTGGTCAGCGACGACAGCAGCAGCGGCGAAAGCCCCGCAGCGAACGGGTACAGCGCAAGAACCGCCAGCAGGCCACCGAAGCGGGCAATCGACCAATGTCCGAACACCGCAAGCTTGAACAGCGCCGCGCCGAGGAGGAACAGCGCGGGGCCGCCGAGCAGCACCAGCACCGTCGCCGGCTCCAGGTGCCCGGCCGGATGTGCCAGCACGATCTCGTCGCCCACTGCTGAAACCACGATGCCGGCAACGAGCAGGATCGGCACATAGGTGTAGGCCTGCCGCGCCACCCGCCCCGGATCGGCCGAGGTGGAAATGGCTCTGCTGGCGGCTTCGGCATGCTGGCCGAAGAAGATCCACCACATGGCGATCGACTGCACCAGCGACACCGTCATCGCCAGCACCACGTCCGAGGTCCAGGCCAGTTCGGTGAAGCCGACACCGGTGACCAGAACGGACTCGCCGAGCGCGATCATCACGAACAGCCCGCTACGCTCGGCCATGTGACCGCCGTCGACGTCCCAGTCACGGGTATCGGTACGGCCGAGCCCCGGCACCCAGAAGCCGAGCGCCGGCGAAACGCTGTCCAGCGCCACCGCCAGCAGCCAGCAGATGAGCCGGGCCTCACCGCCAAGCAGGCCACCCACCACCCACAATGCCGCCGAGGCGGCGTACCAGGTGATGATGCGGATGAAGTTGCGATAGAGCGCCGGCCGCCCTCGCACCGCCCAGAGCATGAAGGCGGTTCGCCCGAGCTGGAACACGGCAAACGCGATGGCAAAAGCCAGCCCGCGGTCGCCGAACGCCTCCGGCAGCGAGCTCGACATGACGAGGCCGATGCCCATCAGCACGAACAGCATCAGCCGCACCAGCGGCTTTTCCGGATCGAGCCAGTTGGTGATCCACGCGGTGTCGATCCACGCCCACCAGATGGCCAGCAGCATCAACGCCGCCTCGAGCGCGCCCAACCAGGTCAGGTGCTCGACCAATGCGTGGGAAATCTGGGTGACGGCGATGACGAAGACCAGGTCGAAGAACAACTCGACCGATGTCACCTGAGCATGATGCTCAGAACGCCGACTACGCAGCAATGTGCCTGCCATTTCACGACTCCCACCTTACGGGAGGCTAGCGGCGGGCAATCAGCCTGTCTTCGGGAATCTAGCGCCCGTCGTCCTCGGGCGGACGGAACTTGCCGTCCTTGTCGCGCTTCAGCGTGATCACGTCCGGGCGCTGGCGTTCGCGCAGGTCACGCTCATGCCGCTCCTTGTCGAGCTGCTTGAACTGGCCGGTCCAGTCCCGCCAAATCTTCCGCAGGCCCCAGAGGATCAAGAGGATGATCGCGCCAAAGATCAGGATGCGGAGCAGCGTACCGGTCATCGCCTAAAGACCCAGTCGCGCCCAGACGGAGCGATCCTCGATGCTGGCGGCGATGTCGCCGGTCAGCGCCGCGAGCCCCACCCGCGGCAGCGTGAGCAGCCCGCGCTTGGGGGCAATCGGCAGCAGTTCGACCTTGTCGCCATAGCGGGTGCGCAGCACCTCGTGCAGATCGCCCAGGCCATCAACCAGCCCCAGCTCCAGCCCCTTCACCCCGCTCCAGAACTCGCCGGTGAACAGCGCATCGTCCGAAGCCTTCAGCCGCTCGCCGCGGCGCATCTTCACCCAATCGATGAACACCTGATGGATGTCGCTTTCCATCTGCTTGATGCGCTCCACGTCCTCCGGCTTCTCCGGCAGGAACGGATCGAGCGTCGACTTGTTCCGGCCGGCGGTGTGTACGCGACGATCGACGCCGACCTTCTTCAACGTCTCGACGAAGCCGAAACCGGCAAAGATCACGCCGATCGAGCCGACGATCGACGACGGATCCGCGATGATTTCGTCACCGGCCGTGGCGATGAAGTAGCCGCCCGAGGCCGCCGCATCCTCGACGAACACCAGCACGGGCGTCTGGTTCTCATCGGCGAGATCGCGGATGCGCTTCGAGATCAGCCGCGACTGTACAGCCGAACCGCCGGGCGAGTTGATGATGATGGCGACGGCGGGTGCGGATTTCACCGCGAAGGCGCGCTTCAGCAGCGGCGCCACGGCCTCGATGTTGAGCCGTCCGGGACGCTGATCGGCGGCGATCACGCCGTGCAGGCGCACTACCGGAATGACCGGGCCGGCCTGCCCCATCCTGCGCTTGATCCACGACCGCAAACCCATGTGACGCCTCGTTTTTGACCGGGCACATGTATGTGCCCCTGGGCGGGATTACCAGATGAGCTGCGCCGTGCCGCGGAAGATGGCGTCGAACTCTGGCCGGAAGCCGCGCCCCGCTGCCTCGTGCAGCGCCCGCGCCGCCAGTAGCGAGAACGGCGCCCGCGACCCTTTGATGCCGCGGATCAGCACCCGGCTCGCCGCTTCGCCCTCGCGCGGCAGCAGCGGCAGCCCGGTGACGGCGCCAAAGCGCTGGGTGAACGCCGCCAGCAATAGCGGCAACGCCTCGGCGACATGGATGAAGATCACCTCGCCGCCGGGCGCCGCGTGCGTGGCCGCGGTCTTGACCCAGCGGTCGAGCGCAACGTCATCCATATGACGCGCCCCGGCGCGGGCCGTCGCGGGAGCCGAGCCCCTGCCCGGGTCGAAGAACGGCGGGTTGGCGATCACCGTGTCGAAGTGGTCGGCCGCAAGACCGGCCGCGGCCCTGACGCGCCCCGGCGCCGTCAGGTCGAGCCCCAGCACCCTCGCGCGCCCGGACATGCCGTTGCCATGGAGGTTGAGGCTGGCGATCGCCGCCATCGCGGGATCGGCCTCCACCAGCGTCGCGCCCAGTCGCGGACGATCGGCCATCGCCACCAGCGAAGCGGTCCCCGCGCCGGCCCCGAGATCGAGCAGGCTCTGCGCATTTACACTTACCGCAGCCCCCAGCAGCACCGAGTCCAGCCCGGCCCGAAACCCCTTTTCCGGCTGCGACACGGTGAGGCGGCCACCCAAAAAGGCGTCGCGCGTCAGCGTTTGTTGTTTTACAAGATCAGTGGCTTCGTCTAGGGACATCGCACCATCGCGACAGTTCGCAGGCGCCCGACTATAGGGTGCCGGATGCGTAGCTCAAACCGGGGATTTCATGGCTCTATCGGCGGCAGCGGCAAACGAGGCGATGACCAGCGCCGGCGCGCTCGACCGGCTGCTCGATGCCACCCGGCCGGGCATGGATCGCGTCAACGCCATGATCCTCGAAAAGGCCAGCTCGCATGTCGAGCTGGTGCCGGAAGTGGCGCGCTATCTCATCGATGCCGGCGGCAAGCGGCTGCGTCCGATGCTGACCATCGCGGCCGCCATGCTGTTCGGCAAGTCCAATGGCAGCGAGGTCAACTTCGCCGCCGCCGTCGAGTTCATGCACAACGCCACCCTGCTCCACGACGACGTGGTCGATGAGAGCGACATGCGCCGTGGCCGCGCCGCCGCCCGCATGAAGTGGGGCAACCAGGCGAGCGTCCTCGTCGGCGATTTCCTGCTCGGGCAGGCCTTCATGATGATGGTCGATACCGGCAACATCGCCGCGCTCAAGGTGATCTCGCAGGCCGCGACGATCATCGCCGAGGGCGAAGTGCTGCAGCTCGCCAAGACGCGCGACCTCAGCGCCAGCGCCGGCGACTATGACGAAGTGATCGGCGCCAAGACCGCAAAGCTGTTCGAAGCGGCGACAGAAGTCGGCGCCATGGCCGGCGGCGCCGATGCCGCGGGCCGCGAGGCGCTCCGTCGCTACGGCCGCGAGCTCGGCTTTGCCTTCCAGCTGGTCGACGACGTGCTCGACTATCGCGGCGAGGCCGGCACGCTCGGCAAGAACACCGGCGACGACCTGCGCGAGGGCAAGATGACCCTGCCGGTCATCCTCGCCCTGCAGCAGGCAACGCCCGCCGAACGCGAGATCGTCGCCAAGACGCTCGGCAATGTCGAAGCGGGCGAAGTCCAACTGAAGCAGGTGGTGGCGATCTTCGACCGCTACGACACCCTCGGCCGCACCATCGAGCAGGCCTTCACCCACGCCCACCGCGCCCGCGAAGCGCTCAAGGCCCTGCCGCCCAGCGAGATGAAGTCGCTGCTCGGCGATATCGCCGAATTCACGGTCGCCCGCGCCTACTGACCTGTCAGCTGATCACCGGCGCCGCCGCCACCCAGAACTGGGGGTATTTGGCACGCATGTCGTGCGCAGCCTGATGCGCCTGCGCGGCTGAACCGAACAGCCCGAACACCGTGCCGCCGGAGCCCGACATGCGGGCCAGCGCACAACCATCCAGCACCCGCATTTCACGCAGCAGCTCGCCGATCATCGGCACCAGCGCGATGGCGGCCGGCTCGAGGTCGTTGCGGGTTTCGGCCAACCACAGGCCGAGCTGCGCCGGCCGGGTCAGCGGCTGCGGCAGGGCCGGCATCGGTGGGTTGGTGCGTTGTTCGAGCCGGCGGAACACGTCGGCGGTCACCACCGGCACCAGCGGATTGACCAGCACCAGGTGTGTCGCCGGGAAACCGCGCAGCTGATGGATGATCTCGCCCACCCCCCGCACTTCCGATGGCTGCGACAGCAGGCAGACCGGCACGTCGGCGCCGAGAGTGAGCGCCAGCGCGCTGAGTTCGGCGAGTTCGATGCCATCGCCCGCCAGGCCGGCGAGCAATCGCAACATCGCCGCCGCATCGGCAGAGCCGCCGCCGATTCCCGCCGCAACCGGCAGGTTCTTGGTCAGCGCGATGTCGAGGCCATCCGGCAACAGGTCCGGCCAGCGGGCGCGAAACGCCTTCACCGCCCGCATCACGAGATTTGTGTCCCCGCCACCCGCCGCCGCCGCAAAGGGACCGGTGACGCGCAGCTTGTCGGCCTTGGCCGGATGCGCCGTCACTTCGTCGGCGACATCGACGAACACCACGAGGCTCTCGAGCTCGTGGTAGCCGTCGGCGCGCCGGCCGGTGACGTGCAAAGCCAGGTTGACCTTGGCGGGAGCCGCCTCGGAAAGAGTGCCCCGCAGCATGCTACTGGGCGGGCGCGGCCTGACCTTCCGCTACCGGGCCGGCATCCGGGGCCGGCGCCACGGCATCGAGGCCGCCGGCGAGCTTTTTGGCCACCCGCTCCTTCACCGCGCCTTCCCGGTCGACGGCAGCAGCGATGTTCCACTGGAACTTCGCCTCGAGCTTGCGGCCGGCGCGCCAGTAGGCGTCGCCGAGGTGGTCGTTGATCTCCGGGTCGGTCGAGCGCAGCTGCACCGCCGTTTCCAGTTGCGTCACCGCTTCGTCGAAGCGGCCGAGGCGGTAGAAGGCCCAGCCCAGGCTGTCGATGATGTAGCCGTCGTTGGGAGAGGCGGCGACCGCCTTCTGGATCATGTCCAGCGCCGGCATCAGGTTCACGCCCTGATCCACCCAGCTATAGCCGAGATAGTTCAGCACCTGCGGCTGGTCCGGGTTCAGCTCCAGCGCACGTTTGAAGTCGACTTCGGCCTTGTCCCACTGCTTGGCCCGCTCATAGGCGATGCCGCGCACGTAATAGAAGCGCCAGTCGCCCGGCGCGTCGCCACCGGCGACGCCGAGCGCCTTGGTGTAGGTATCGGCCGCCTCGGCGTATTTCTGCGCGGCGCGCTGCATGTCGCCGAGCACCGACAGAGCCTCGAGGTCATGCGGGTTCGACGCGACGATGTTGCCGAGCCGGCGCAGCGCCTCGTCACGGTTGCCGGTGGCGCTGAGGTTTTCGGCGACGCGCACCACTGCCATCGGCTTCATCGGCGAGTCCGCCGGCAGCTTGTCGTAGATGGCGTTGGCTGCATCGTGCTGGCCGGCGCCGTCGAGCAGCTGGCCATAGACAAGGTCGATCACGTCGGACTTGGGGTCGAGATACATGCCCAGCTGCAGGAACACCGCCGACACGTCCGGGCTGCCCTCGCGGGCCAGCGCCACGCCGACCGAGTGGAACATTTCCGCTGCGCCCGACTGCACGTCGGCAGCGAACACGCCCGGCCGCTGCTTGTTGTCGATCTTGGCCTTCACGGCGTCGACCAGCGGATGGTCCAGCCCCTGGGCCTCGAAATTGGCGATGACCTTCTCGGCTTCATCGAAGCGACCGGCATTGCCCAGCATGCGCGAGTAGGCCTCGACGATGCGGGCGACGAACGGATCGGCCTCATAAGCCTTGGCGGCGAACTCCAGCGCCGTCTTGCTGTCGCCCTCGACATCGGCCATCAGCGCCCGATGGAAGACGAGGAAGTCCTCGAGCCCGCCCTGCCCGATCTCGTCGAGCACCTTGCTGGCTTCGGCCGGCTTGCCGTCGCCGACCAGCGCCCAGGCATGCAGCAGTCCGCCGGTGATCCCGGCAAAAGTGTCGCCGCCGACATTCTCGAGCTCCTTGGCCGCTGCCGCATAGCGGCGCTGCTTCACCGCCTCGGTGCCGATGACGAGGCTCGCGAGGTCGTTGGGCGCGCTGAGTTCGAGCAGGTGCTTGGCAACGCGCGAGGCGTCGGAAACCTGACCGTTCGCGGCGTAGGCGATGAAGCTGCGCTCGACGATGATCGGGTTGTCCCAGTCGCCTTCGGCTGCAGTACGGAAGTATCGGGCCGCGTCTTCGGTGCGGAGGTCGGAAAGCGCCTGCCGGCCGGCCAGGTAGCTGCCGGTCACGCTCTGGTCCATCAGCGGAAATGCCGCGCCGGATTCGAGGGCCATGGCGCCACCGACGGTGAGCGCAACGGCGAGGAGGACGCCGGAAGCAAGACGGGCTTTGTGGGTCACGAGGCTCGATATCTCCGAGGAAGCGAGAAGCGGCTGACTAGCCCAAGAAAGATGGGCGATTTTGCGACTGCGCCGCAAGAGGCAGGCACAATGAAGTGAGGGTCCGGAGGCCGCTACATCCCCGAATAATTCGGCCCCGAGCCGCCTTCGGGCGGCACCCAGGTGATGTTCTGCGCCGGATCCTTGATATCGCAGGTCTTGCAGTGGACGCAGTTGGCGGCGTGGATGCGGAACACCGGCGCACCGCCCTCCTCCGCCATCTCGTACACCCCGGCCGGGCAATAGAGCGGCGCCGGCTCGCCATAGCGCGGCAGGTTCTCCCGCACCGGCACGCCGGGATCGGCCAGCTTCAGGTGCACCGGCTGGTCCTCGTCGTGGCTGAGATTGGCGAGGTACACCGACGCGGCGCGATCGAAGGTCGTCGTACCGTTCGGGCGCGCGTAACTCCGCGGCACCACCTCGGCGAGCGGCTTGAGCTTCTCGAAATCCGCCTTGCCGTGCCGGAGCGTGCCGAACGGCGAGAAGCGGAACAGCGCCTCGCACCACATGTCGAAGCCACCCAGCAGCACGCCGAGATAGGTGCCGAAGCGCGACCAGAACGGCTTGACGTTGCGCACCTGGCTGAGCTCGTCGCCGATGCCGGTCGCGAGCACCGTCTCGTTCAGCCCTTCGAGCGTATCGAACGCCCTGCCCTCGCCGATCGCCGCCGCGACCCGGTCGGCGGTCGCCATGCCCGATCGGATGGCGTTGTGGATGGCCTTCAGTGCCGGCACGTTCATGAAGCCGGCGGCGCAACCGATCAGCGCCCCGCCGGGGAAGGCCAGCTCCGGCACGGACTGGAGCCCACCCGAGGTCATCGCCCGCGCCCCATAGCTCAGCCGCCGGCCGCCCTCGAGCAGCTTGGCGATCGCCGGGTGCGTCTTGAAGCGCTGGAACTCGCCGAACGGCGACAGCGTCGGATCGTCGTAGCTGAGGTGCACCGCGATGCCGAGATAGAGCTTGTTGCCCGCAGCATGGTAGGCAAAGCCGCCGCCCGACGTGGCGTTGTCGAGCGGAAAGCCGAGATAGTGGTCGACGCGCCCGGCCTCGTGCCGCTCCGGCGCGATTTCCCAGACTTCCTTGATGCCGAGACCATAGAGCTGCGGATCATGCCCATCGGCTAGGCCGAAATGGCCGATCAGGTGTTTGGCCAGCGAACCACGCGCGCCCTCGCCGATCAGGGTGTACTTGGCCCTCAGCCCGATCCCCGCCGCGTAGGTGCCCTTGGGGTTTCCCGCATGGTCGACGCCGAGATCGCCGGTGATGATGCCCTCGACCCGGCCGCCTTCGCCGGTCAGCACATCCACCGCCGCCGTCATCGGAAAGATGTCGACGCCCAGTCCCTGCGCCTGCTCGCCCAGCCACTTCACCAAGTCGCCGAGGCTGACGATCACCGCGCCATGCGTCTTCATCTGCGGCGGGATCATCGGTTGCGGCAGCGGGATATCCGCCGTAGCGGTGAGGAAGTGGAAGGTGTCGCGGGTCATCGCCGGCCCGACCGGCGCGCCCATATCGCGCCAGCCCGGCAGCAGTTCGTCGAGCCCGACCGGGTTCATCACCGCGCCCGAGATGATGTGACCACCCAGCTCGGCGGACTTTTCCACCACTGTCACGGAGAGCTGCGGCGCCACCTGCTTCAGCCGGATGGCGGCGCTGAGGCCCGCAGGACCGGCCCCGACGATCAGCACATCGGTCTCTAGGATCTCGCGATTGCCGGCGTCGGCCAAGGTCAGGTCCATTCACGGATGGCGGGAGAAAGCGGGCTGTGACATAACAGAACCCATGTCCGAAAATCGACCGCTAAATGACGCCGAAGCCCGGGCGGCGCTCGACTGGTATCGCGCCGTCGGGGTCGATTTCGCCGTCGGCGAGGAGCCGGTCGATCGCTTCGCCGCGTCCGCCGCGCCATCGCGCGCCCGGCCGGTCCCTGCCCCCGAAGCCGCAGTGGCCATGGCTGCCGCACCGGCCGCTGCGCCCATCGCCATCTCGCTGACGTCGGACCCGACCGAAACCACCACCCTCGCCGCCGGTGCGCAGACGCTCGACGAGCTGCGCGCCGTGATGAACGCCTATGACGGGTGCCTGCTCAAGAAGCGCGCCACGCAGCTGGTGTTCGCCGACGGCAACCCCGAGGCCGAGATCATGCTGGTGGGCGAAGGCCCCGGCGAGCAGGAGGACCTGCAGGGCAAGCCCTTCGTCGGCCGTGCCGGACAGTTGCTCGATCGTATGCTGGCCGCCATCGGGCTCGACCGCAGCAAGGTCTACATCGCCAACATGGTCCCCTGGCGTCCGCCGGGCAACCGCGATCCCTCGCCCGAGGAAATGGCGCTCTGCACTCCGTTCCTGCTACGCCAGGTCGAACTGGTGGCGCCAAAATTCCTCGTGACGCTCGGCAACGTGCCCACCAAATCACTGTTCCAGACCCAGAACGGCATCACCCGAATGCGCGGCCAGTGGCGCGACCTGACGGTCAACAGCCACCAGACCCGGGCGCTCGCCACCCTCCACCCGGCCTACCTGCTCCGCACCCCGGCATCGAAGGCGCTCGCCTGGCACGACATGCTGAGCCTCAAGCAGGCGATCGACAGCTAGTCTGGCCTCCGTTGGTCTAGCTTGCCCGGCGCGTGGACCGCTGGTCCATTCGCCGCAATGGAGGAACGCCCCTTGATCCTTTCCGATGCCCAGCGCCTGGCGCTGCTCGCGCCGAGCGGCGGCCGGCTGCGCGCCGTGCTCGATACCGACACCTACAACGAGATCGACGACCAGTTCGCCGTCGTGCAGGCGCTGCTGTCGCCCGACCGGATGGACCTCCAGGCGATCTACGCCGCGCCGTTCTTCAACGACCGCTCCAGCGGCCCCGGCGACGGCATGGAGCTGAGCTACGGCGAAATCCTCGCGTTGCTCGACCGGCTGGGCGTGCCGCATGCCGGCTTCGTCCACCGCGGCGTCACCGCCTATGTCGGCCCCGCCAAGCAGGCGCTCCCCGCTCCGGCAGTCGACGACCTCATCGCGCGGGCCCGCGCCGGCTCGCCCGACAACCCGCTCTACGTGATCGCCATCGGCGCCATCAGCAACGTCGCCTCGGCTCTCCTCGCCGCGCCCGATATCATCGACCGCACCGTCGTCGTCTGGCTCGGCGGGCACGCGCTCGAGTGGCCGCACCAGCGCGAGTTCAACCTCCGGCAGGATGTCGGCGGCGCCCAGGTGCTGTTCGATTCCGGCGTACCGCTGGTGCTGGTCCCCTGCATGGGCGTCGTCTCGCACCTCCACTCGACGGTGCCCGAGATCGAGCGCTACGTTGAACCGCATGGCGAGATCGGCCGGTTCCTCGCGCAGCGCTTCAAGGAATACGAGACCGACCACGTCGGCTGGGCCAAGGAAATCTGGGACATGGCCCCGGTCGGCTGGCTGCTCGACGCCGACTGGGCGCCCAGTGTACTGGTGCCGACGCCGATCCTCACCGACCAAGTGACCTACAGCACCGACCGCGCCCGCCACCCGATGCGCTACGTCACCCAGGTGAAGCGCAACCCGATCATGCGGGACTTCATCGCGAAGCTCGCAGCACGTGCAGGGACGGTCTGACCGTCGCCAGATCCGGCAAACGGGAGCCTGCTGACTACCGGTTGATGCGCCAGCGCCAGATCTTCAGGCCTTGCTGTTCGACGTCGCCGTCAAAGCGCATGCCGAGCTTTCGCATGACGGTGTTCGAGGCGTTGGCCTCGGCAAGCGAGTGCGCAATCACCGCGTTGGCCCCGGCCTCGAACGCACCCGCTACCATCGCGCCGGCGGCCTCGGTGGCGTAGCCGGTATTCTGATGCTCGGAGCCGACCTCATAGCCGATCTCCACCACACCGTCCGCATCCGGGGCGCCGACATACCCGCCGTTGCCGATCAGTTTCGGCTCGGTGCGATGCAGGAACAGGTAGGGCGACCACGGCGCGGGCGCCTCCGGGAAGCCGGGACCGAATGCCTCGGGAAACTCCGGCCACCCCTTGGGCAGGGTTACCCCGAGCAGCGACGCAAACGCCTCGCGCGATTGCTGGAAGGCCAGCCGGTGTTGCTGGGTCAGCGGCACCAGCCGCAATCGATCGGTCATCATCTCGTCGTGGTCTCGGATGTCGCCCCGGCCCGTCCCGGGCCAGCAGCGCAACTCCATCGATACGCCGAACCAGAATGAACGGCGCCTGAACGCGCCGCGATCACCTGCGCCAGTCTTGACCCCTACTTAAGACTATCCAGCCAAGAATATTGATGACGCTTGATTGTGCCGCCCGAATTTGGTCCGACTCCAAGGGCAAGCGCCTCAGGATCCCCAACCGCAGAAAGCGCCATGTCCTCCGCCCTCAAGATTTATGCCCTGTTCATCGGCTCGGCACTCCTGATGTTCGGAGGCGGCCTGCAGGGCCTCCTGCTTTCGGTGCGCGGCGCCGAGGAGGGCTTTTCGCTCACGGCGCTCGGCCTGATCGGTACCGGCTGGTCCGTGGGCTTCGTTGCCGGCTCGATCACCGTGCCTCTGCTGGTGAAACGGGTGGGGCATATCCGCGCCTACTCGATCATGGCGGCCATCGGCACCGTCACCATCCTCCTTAACCTGCTTTGGGTTCAGGACATCGGCTGGATCGTACTGCGCGCCTTCTCCGGCTTCTGCTTTGCCGGCGCCGCGATGATCGTCGAGAGCTGGCTCAACGAAGTGGCCGACAACAAGAGCCGCGGGACGATCTTTTCCGTCTATTCGACCATCAACATGGCTGCCTCGACCGTCGGCCAGCTCGCCATGTCGGTCACCGGCACCTTCGGCCACATCCCGTTCGTGGTCGGTGCTATCGCCTTTATCTGCGCCCTGCTCCCGTCGGCGCTGACCTCGACGCCGCAGCCGCGCCCGATCTCGTCGGCGCGCCTCGACGTGGTGCTGCTCTACAAGACCTCGCCGCTCGCTGTGATCGCCGCCTTTGCCTGCGGCATGTCCAACGGTACGTTCGGTACGCTGGCGCCGGTCTACGGCTTCGAGCAGAAGCTCGACGCATCGACCATCGCCTACCTCTTTTCGGTCACTGCCATCGTCGGCGCCATCGCCCAGACCCCGTTTGGGCGGCTCAGCGACAAGATCGACCGGCGCCTCGTGATCGTCGGGCTCAGCGGCTTCGCTGCAGTGATCGGGCTGATCACCGTGCTGCTCAACCCCAGCAACGGCGTCCTGATGTTCGTGCTGTTCGGGTTCTACGGACTCGGCGCCTACCCGCTCTATGCCGTCGCAGTGGCCCATGCCAACGACTTCGCCAAGGAAGGCGAGTTCGGGCGGGTCGCCGGCGGCATGCTGCTGATCCTCGGCATCGGACTCGCCATCGGCCCGATCGTCGCCAGCTGGGTGATGAACGCCATCGCGCCGGTCGGCCTGTTCATCGTCACCGCCACGTTCCACGGCGCGCTCGCCGTCACGGCTTTCCTCCGCATGAAGATCCGCCCGGTGCGCGACGCCTCGGGCCGGGTCCGCTTCCGCGCCATGAGCGCCGAGAAAGGGGTGTCGCCGGGTACTGTAACGCTCGATCCGCGCGGCGAAGAGAAACCGACGCCACGCCCTGCTCCTCCCGCCGCTGCGGCCCCGCCCGCAGAGGACACTACCGAAATCCTGGTTCCCGATCCGATCGAACCGACGGTGATCGTCGAGCGCCACCAGAAGCATGATGCCCCCGGCGAGACCGACAAGTCGGACAAGCCGAAGCCGGAGTAAACCCGATGTTCAAATCCGAGCTCGACCAGAGCAAGCCCTTCACGCCGCTGTCGATCGCGGTGCTTGCCGTATCCGACACGCGCACGCTCGAGACCGACACCGGCGGCGCGCTGCTGAAGTCGATGATGGAAGCGGACGGCCACCGCTGCTTCGAGCGCGCCGTGGTGCGCGACGACATCCACAAGATCCGCGCCAAGGTGATGGAGTGGGTGGTGAACCCGGAGGTCGATGCGATCATCACCACCGGCGGCACCGGTTTCACCGGCCGTGACGTGACGCCCGAAGCGCTGGAGCCATTGTTCCAGAAGCGGATCGACGGCTTCTCGGTGTTGTTCCACCAGTATTCGGCGACCACCGTCGGCACCTCCACACTGCAGTCGCGCGCGACGGGTGGACTGATCGGCGAGACCTTCGTCTTCTGCCTCCCCGGTTCGCGCGGCGCTTGCCGCGATGCCTGGGAGGGCATCCTCCGCGCCCAGCTCGACAGCCGGCACAAGCCCTGCAACTTCGTCGAACTGATGCCGCGCCTCAACGAGCGCTGAGCCGATGAAAGTCCCCCTCACCCGCAAGCAGACCGCCCCGCGCAACGTCGCCGCCAAGTCGCTGCGCGAAGGGCAGTTTCAGCCCAAGGTCGAGGCCGATCCCAAGGCCTACAAGCGCAAGAAGAAGCACAAGGCTGACCCGGTGCTCGAAGCCGAGAAGCAGGAAGGCGACGACGAGTAACTGAAATTCAGTTCACTTATCCGATTTGCTGAATTCAAGTTCACCTTGAGATTCAGCCTGCGCCGCGAAGCCATTCCAGAAACACGTTCATTTCCCATTCAGCCGGCGCAATTCAATTGCGATGCCCACGCCGCGGTGCCACCTTGCAGCACTCGAGCGCGTCACATGTGGAGGGCTCCATGACTGGGTTGATCATTCTGGCGATCGTCGTCGCCGCCATCGGCTACGCGATCTTCGTCTACAACGACCTGGTGTCGAAGCGGCAGCTCAAGGAAGAGGGCTGGTCAGGCATCGATGTGCAGCTGAAGCGCCGCACCGACATGATCCCCAACCTGATGGAGACGGTGAAAGGCTACATGGGCCACGAGCGCGAGACGCTCGAAGCCGTCACCCAGGCCCGCGCCGCCGCCACCGCCGGCGCCAACTCCGGCCCCGCCGAGCGTAGCGCGCTCGAAGGCGCGCTCTCCGGCGCATTGGGAAAACTCCTCGCCATCGCGGAGGCCTATCCCGACCTCAAGGCCAATACCACCTTCCTCGAGTTCCAGAGCGCGCTGCAGAACGTCGAAGACGAGATCCAGCTCGCCCGCCGCTACTACAACGGCTCGGTGCGTAACCTGAACACCGCCGTCGAAAGCTTCCCCTCCAACGTCGTCGCCAACGCCTTCAAGTTCGACAAGGCCGAGTACTTCGAGCTGGAGAACGAAGCAGACCGCGCCGTGCCATCGGTGAAGTTCTAGCCATCGGGCGGAGGCATCGTGGCCCACGTGATACGCGCTGCGCTGGTCGCACTGCTCGTTGTGCTGTGCGGGCTTCTCGCCCTCCCGGCCACCGCTCGTGAAGCCATCACCTCATTCTCGTCCGCCGTCACGCTCCACACCGACGGCTCGGTCGACGTGGTCGAGACCATCGAGGTCAACGCCGAGGGCTATGAGATCCGCCGCGGCATCTACCGCGATATCCCGCTGATCCTGATCAACCCGGACAACTCGCGGCTGCGCTCCGACCTCAAGGTGCAGTCGGTGACCCGTGACGGCCGGGCGGAACCCTATTCGCTCGAGAACATCGGCGCCGGCTTCAAGCGCATCCGCATCGGCGATGCCGACGTGTTCCTCAACAATGGCCGGCACAAGTACACCATCCGCTATTCGATGAGCCGGATGGGCCGCAGCTTCGTCGATCACGACGAGCTGTTCTGGAACGCCACCGGCAACTACTGGAACTTCCCGATCGATGAGGCCGTCGCCTCGATCACGCTGCCTGCAGGCGCGGTGATCGACCGGCTCGTCGGCTACACCGGCGCTCCCGGCTCGATGGAGCAGGCAGTCACCATCACCCGCAGTTCCGACAACACCGCCATCTTCCGGGTAAACCGCCCCCTCGCCTCGGGCGAAGGCGTCAGCGTGGCGGCGTCGTTTCAGAAAGGCATCCTCACCGAGCCGCAGGGACTAGACCGGCTGCTCTACTGGCTGAGCGACCACCGCGACATCGTGGTGCCCGGCATCGCCGTTGGCCTGGTGCTGCTCTACAACCTCCTCGCCTGGAGCGCGGTCGGCCGCGACCCCAGGAAGGGCACCATCATCCCGCTGTTCCACCCACCCAAGGGCTTCTCGCCGGCGCTGGCCGAGTATGTCGACGGCATGGGTTGGGCGAAGGGCGGCTGGACCGCCTTCACCGCCTCGATCTTCGATCTCGGGGTGAAGGGCCTCGTCAAGATCGACAATCCCGGCAAGACGCTCAGCGTCACCGTAACCGGCAAGGCGCCGCCCGACGACCTTGGCGAGGCCGAGCGGCTGCTGTTCAACTACCTGAAGTCGCAGGGCAAGGTCACCGTCAACACCACTACCGGCCCCAAGCTCAACGAGACGCGCGGCCAGTTCGTTTCCGCCATCGAAACCGAAAACCGGCAGGTCTACTTCAGGAACAACACCGGCTACGTGGTGCTGGGCGTGGCGTTCTCGGCGGCGCTGCTGCTCGGGCTCGTGCTGTTCGACATGATCGATCCCGTAACCCTGGTGTTCGCCGGGGTCGGCGCGCTGTTCCTCGGCATTTTCGCCGGGATCCTCCGCGGCTTCTGGTCGAGCCCGATCATCTCCAAGATCATCATCGGCTTCTGGGTGGTGATCTTCGGCAGCAACCTGCTCGGCGCGGCCAGCAGTTTCCTCAGTGATTTCCACCCCGATGTGGCGCTGATCGGCGCGGCCTCGATCATCTTCATCAACGTGGTGTTCGCCGTGCTGATGCGGGCGCCGACCGTGCAGGGCCGCAAGGTCATGGACGAGCTCGATGGCTTCAAGATGTACATGAACACAGCAGAGAAGAACCGCCTCAACATGACCAACGAGCCGCCGATGACGGTCGACCGCTTCGAGCGCATCCTTCCCTACGCCATCGCGCTCGGCGTCGAAAAGCCGTGGTCCGAGCATTTTGAGGGCGAACTGGCCCGCAACGCCGTCGCCGACGCCCGCGGCAGCTATTCGCCCGGCTTCTATTCCGGCCGCGACTGGTCGAGCAGCTCCGGCGGCTTCGCCAACACCGTCTCCTCGGTCGCCTCAGGCATGAGCGCGGCGATGGTCGCCGCCCAGCCTAGCTCATCCTCCGGCTCCGGCTTCTCCGGCGGCGGAGGAGGAGGCGGCTCCGGTGGTGGCGGAGGTGGCGGCGGCGGGGGCGGCTGGTAGCTGCGGCACGACACCAAGAGCACTGGCCTCTCGGTGATCCTCCCCCGCGCAGCGGGGGAGGGGGACCGCCGAAGGCGGTGGAGGGGGCGGCAGGAAGCGCCGGATCGTGCGGCCGCCCCCTCCACCAGCTTCGCTGGTCCCCCTCCCCCGCTGCGCGGTGGAGGATCACCGGGGCCGCAGTGGTCTTCCGCCACCCACTCCCGCAATGGACAATCTCCCCTGCCCTTGCTAGGCAAACCGCGGTTTCAACGCCCGGTCCCAAGTCATGCCCGAACTCCTCGTCGAACTGTTCTCGGAAGAAATCCCTGCGCGCATGCAGCGCAAGGCCGCCGAGGACCTGAAGAAGGCCGTGACCAATGCGCTGGTCGATGCCGGTCTCGTCTACGAGGGCGCCAAGGCATTCGTCACGCCGCGCCGGTTGGCGCTGACCGTGACCGGCTTGCCGGCCCGCTCCCCCGACACCCGTGAAGAGCGCAAGGGCCCGCGCGTCGGCTCGCCGCAGCAGGCGATCGACGGCTTCCTCAAGGCTGCGGGCCTCAACTCCATCGGACAGGCCAAGATCGAGTCCGATCCCAAGAAGGGCGAGTTCTACGTCGCCCATATCGACAAGAAGGGCGCCGAGGCCACCGAGATCCTCTCGACCCTCCTGCCCAAGGTGATCACCGGCTTCGACTGGCCGAAATCCATGCAGTGGGGCAATGGCGGGCTCACCTGGGTGCGGCCGCTGCGCGCCATCACCGCCACCTTCGGCACCGACAACGATGAGCCGGTCGTCATCCCGTTCCAGTCGAATACCGTCGCTTCCGGGCAGACTACCTTCGGCCACCGCTTCCTCGCGCCCAATGCGATCCGGGTGAAGCGCTTCGACGATTACGTGCAGGCGCTGGAGAAGGCCAAGGTCGTCCTCGACATCGATCGCCGCAAGGAGATCATCAAGGCCGACGCCGACAACCTCGCCTTCGCGCAGGGGCTCAGCGTCATCCACGACGAAGGCCTGCTCGAGGAAGTCGCCGGCCTCGTCGAATGGCCGGTCGTGATGATGGGCTCGTTCGATCCCGCCTTCCTCGAAGTGCCCGAAGAAGTGATCATTGCCACCATCCGCGCCAACCAGAAGTGCTTCTGCCTGCGTGACAGCACCGGCAAACTGGCGCCATTCTTCATCATCACCTCGAACCAGGTCGCGGCTGATGGCGGCAAGACCATCGTCGCCGGCAACGAGCGCGTCATCCGCGCCCGCCTGTCGGATGCCCGGTTCTTCTACCAGACGGACCTCGCGCTGCCGCTCGAACACGGCCTGCCCAAGCTCGAGGAGAGCGTGTTCCACGCCAAGCTCGGCACGCAGTTCCAGCGCGTCGAGCGGCTGGTGAAGCTCAGCGGCGAGATTGCTCCCAAGGTCGGGGCCAGCCCTGACCTCGCCAAGCGTGCCGCGATGCTGGCGAAAGCCGACCTCACCACCGGCATGGTCGGCGAGTTCCCCGAGCTGCAGGGCATCATGGGCCGCTATTATGCCCTGGCGCAGGGCGAGCCCACCGCCATCGCCAACGCCATCGCCGACCACTACAAGCCGCTCGGCCCCACCGACCTGGTGCCGGGTGAGCCGGTCGCCATATCTGTGGCGCTGGCCGACAAGCTCGATACCCTCAAGGGCTTCTGGTCGATCGACGAAAAGCCGACCGGCTCGCGCGATCCGTTCGCGCTGCGCCGTGCCGCGCTCGGCGTCATCCGCATCGTCACCGACAACAATCTCCGCTTCCCGCTCAAGGTCGAGCCGGACCTGCTGAGCTTCTTCCACGACCGCCTCAAGGTGACGCTGCGCGATGCCGGCGCTCGCCACGACCTCGTCGACGCGGTGATCGGCAAGGACAGCAACGACATGCTGGAGATCACCGAGCGCGTCGAAGCCCTGTCGAAGCTGCTCGGTTCTGAGGACGGCAAGAACCTCCTCGCCGGCTACAAGCGCGCCGCCAACATCCTCGCTGCCGAGGAAAAGAAGGACGGCAAGGGGTTTGCCGCCCCGGTCGATCCGGCCCTGCTCTCGCTCGCCGAGGAAGCAGCCCTCGCCGAGGCCGTCGCCTCGGTGGACGTGGCGGTTGCCGCCAAGGTCGCCGCCAACGACTACCAGGGCGCCATCACCGCCCTCGCGACGCTGCGCCAGCCGGTGGACAAGTTCTTCGAAGCCGTGCTGGTCAACGACCCCGACGCCGCCATCCGCACCAACCGCCTGAGCCTCCTCACCAAGCTCCGCGACACGATGCGGCAGGTGGCGGACTTCTCTAAGGTGGCCGGCTAGGCCTACTCCGCAGCCTCCCACTCCTTCGCCGCGGCCCGCGCCATCTCCATGAACACCCGGACGTTCGGGCTCAGGTAGCGCTGCGCCGGATAGACGAAATAGACATGCGCCTGCTCGGTGCTGAACTCCGGCAGCACGCGACGCAGCGATGTGCCCGGCGTGATGGCATCGGGCAACAGGCCGATGCCATAGCCGCTCAGTACGAAGGCGCGGATCGCCTGCATGTCGTCAGCGGTGAGGCGCGAGCGCTGCGGCGGCATGATGCTCTCGCCCTCGGGCCCGATCAGCCGAAAGCTCTCGGGAATGCGCGAAAATCCGATGATGCGGTGCGCCTCGAGCTCATCTGGCGTCTGCGGCAGGCCGTGGCGCTGCACATAGTCCTCGCTGGCCCATAAGCCCAGCGCGCCGCAGGCGAACTTGCGGCTCATCAGCGTCGAGTCCCGCATCGGGCCGGCCCGCACCGCGAGGTCGACGCCCTCGCCGATCAGGTCGAGCTGCCGGTTGGTGACCACCAGTTCGATGCTGACATCCGGATGCGCGTCGAGGAACCGCTCGCAGAACGGCGGCAGCACCGTGCTGGCAATGTCCGATGCGGCGGTAATACGCAGCAAGCCGCTCGGCTTGCCGCTCGCCGCCGCCAGCCGGCTCTGGCCCGCATCGAGCGCGTTCAGCGCCTCGACGCACGAGGCGAAGTAGGCCTCGCCGGCCTCGGTCACATGCATGCGCCGCGTTGAGCGCTGGATCAGCGTCACCCCAAGCCGCTCCTCGAGCCGCGCGATCTTCGCGGAAACCGTGGTGGTCGGCATACCGAGCAGCCGGGCGGCAGCGGCGAAGCTACCCTCCTGCACCACCCTCACGAAGACGTCGATGCCGTCGAGGTTCATCCGGTCATTATGCAGAATTCTGCACGATCATTCCAGTGTTAGCCCGATTGTGGGACGCCGCCCAATCGAGGATTGTCCGCGCCAACAACGCGGCAGGTGCCGCACGAAAGGACCACGACCATGGACTTCCTGACCTCCCTCGATTTCTGGCTCTGGGTCGCCGCGACCGTCGCGGCCTTCTTCTACATGCTCGCTGCGTACTGGAAGGTGCTGATGCCGATCCCGCAGCTCGCCGGCATGATGAAGTGGCCAGGCGATGTCGCTCCCAGCTTCGTACGTGGTATCGGCCTCGTCGATCTCGCCGCGGGCCTAGGCATGGTGCTGCCGCTCGCCACCGGCATCCTCACCTTCCTCACTCCGCTCGCCGCCCTCGGCTCGGTGGTGCTGCAGGTGCTTGCGATCGGCTTTCACGGCAAGCGCGGCGAGACCAAGCAGACGCTCGGCCTCAACATCCTGCTGCTCGCCTTCTCCGCCTTCGTCCTCTGGGGCCGCCGCGGGTTGCTGGGGCTGTGATCGGCGGGGTAGATGCCGAGAACTCTCGGTGATCCTCCCCCGTGCACGGGGGAGGGGGACCGCCGAAGGCGGTGGAGGGGGCGGCCACAAACTTCGAGCCCAGTCTCGCCCCGGCCAGGCTACAACCCGAAAGTCACATTCCCCGCCTCATCCATCGCAAACCCCGGGTTCCACGCGATCTCCCAGGCATGATCGTCTGGGTCGGTGACGTAGCCCCGCACCCCGCCATGCGGCGGCGCATCCGCCGAGCGGATCACCCGTCCACCTGCTGCCGCGAGGCGCTCGATCAGCGGCGCCACCTCTCCCTTTGTCGCCACGTTGTGAGCCAGCGCGAACGCCCCAGGCGTCCGCAGCCCTGCCCGGTTCATGTCCGCCTCCAGCTCTGCGGTGAGAAACGTGCCGAGCACCACGCCGTTGAGCTGGTAGAAGATAATCACGTCACTCTCATAGACCGGCGCCCAGCCGAACCCCTCGGCATAGAAGCGCCGCGAGCGGGCGAGATCGGTGGTGCCGAGGGTGATGACGGAAACTGCAGGCTTCATTTGGCCAAGACCTTTCGTTGCGCCGCTCCCCGATGGAGCGGCGTTCAAGGCCATGGGACTCAGTCGCCGAAGCGAAGGCCAGGACCGCCGAAGCGGGACAGGGCTAACCGCACCTGCCTCTCCTTTTCTGACCCTTCGAGCCTAGCAGGCGGGGCCCTCGGGTCAACGCGGCAGGAACTTATCCCCACAGGTTTGTTCTTGTTACGTTCTCATTGGGATGCTATTCCTAATGGAACGTTACCCCTCGCGAGTCGCTTGTGGGTGTGGAGAGAAGAAATGCGGGTGACTGCGCCAAACTTCGAGCAGCTGGAGCGCCTCAACGGCACGCGCGACGCGGACCTGATCGCGCGGCGCTACGTCGATCCGGCACTCAATCGCGGGCGCGGCGCGCAAACCAACAAGGGTAGTCGCTTCGACCGCCAGAGCCGGGAAGAGTTCGACGATGGCTGGGGGCAGGTCGAGGATTTGAAGCCGTTCGAAACCATCGAGCATGTCGAACGTGCCAAGTCGATCATCACCCGCAACGAGAGCCCTGATATCGGCTTCGATCGCTCGATCAATGCCTATCGCGGCTGCGAGCACGGCTGCTCGTACTGCTTCGCACGGCCGACGCACGCCTATCTCGGGCACTCGGCCGGGCTGGAGTTCGAGCGCGACATCTACGTCAAAGCCAACGCGGTCGACCTGCTGCGCCGCGAGCTCGCGGACAAGCGTTACAAGCCGAAGCCGATCGCCATGGGCACCAACACCGACCCGTACCAGCCGGCGGAGCGGCAGCACAAACTCACCCGCGGCATCCTCGAGTTGCTGCTCGAGACGAAGCACCCGGTGACCATCACCACCAAGTCGGCACTGGTCTGCCGCGACCTCGATATCCTGAAGCCGCTCGCCGAACAGAACCTCGTGCGCGTCGCTTTGTCGATCACCAGCATGGACCACATCCTCTCCCGCAAGATGGAGCCCCGCGCGTCGACGCCGGAGAAGCGGCTCGAAGCCGTGCGGCTGCTGTCGGAAGCCGGCATCCCGACCACCGTGATGGCGGCGCCGATGATCCCGGCAATCAACGACATGGAGCTCGAGCGCATCCTCGATGCGGCAGCGGCGCAGGGCGCGGTCGGCGCCAGCGCCATCCTGCTGCGGTTGCCGGGCGAGGTGCGCGACATCTTCCGCGAGTGGCTGCTGCGACATTTCCCCGACCGGGTCAGCCACGTGATGAGCCTCGTGCGCGACACCCGCGGCGGCAAGGACAACGACCCGAACTTCGGCACCCGCTTCGTCGGCGAAGGGCCGTATGCCACCCTGCTTCGCCAGCGCGTCGACCTCGCCAAGGCGCGCTACAAGCTCGACAAACCGATCGCCCCGCTGCGCACCGACCTGTTCACCCCGCCTACGGTCGACGACGGGCAGATGAACCTGTTCTGAGGGGACGGTGGGGGGCACTGCCTCTTCTCCTCACGAAGCGTCATCCCAGCGAAAGCTGGGATCCAGCTCGCAGCCTGCGCCAACCGATGAATGGGTCCCGGCTTTCGCTGGGATGACATGTCGCGAGTGCGCGACTACCGTGCCTCCCATGCCCTTCTCCGGCGGAGAGGCCGGTAACACAGATGCCACTTGCCCCGCGGCCGAGCATGGCGATGCTTGAGGACATGCCGTCCGATTCGCCTGCCGTTGTCGTTTCCAAGCCGACGCTCAAGTTCGAGCGCGCCGCCATCAGGCGCGGCGCGAAGTTCGTCTGCGGCGTCGACGAGGTGGGGCGTGGGCCGCTGGCCGGACCGGTGGTGGTGTCGGCGGTGATCCTCAATCATCGCCGGGTGCCGGAGGGGCTTAACGACTCCAAGGTGCTGACTGCGACGCAGCGCGAGGACCTCTACGAGAAGATCATGGCCTCGGCGATCGTCTCGATCGTCGTGGCGCCGCCGACCATCATCGCGCAGCTCAATATCCTCCAGGCGTCGCTCTGGGCGATGCGGAAGGCCGTGCTCGGGCTGCAGGTGAAGGCTGACCACATCCTCGTCGATGGCAACAAGCTGCCCAAGGACCTCCCCTGCCCCGGCGAAGCCATCGTCGGCGGCGACGGGCGTTCGGTGTCGATCGCGGCGGCCTCGATCGTCGCCAAGGTGACGCGCGACCGGATGTGCCTGATCATGGACAGCGAGGAACCGCAGTTCGGCTTTTCCAGCCACAAGGGTTACGCCGCGCCGCAGCATCTCGAAGCGCTCACCACGCATGGCCCGGGCCGCCACCACCGCATGGATTTCGCGCCCTGCATTCAGGCGCAGCGGATGAAGGACCTGGGCATCGAGGCCGTCGATCAGGTCGTCGCGGCGTAACCGTCCGCCCAAAGCGGCCGATGCGTAGCCGCGCCTTAACCTCTCGCTAACCGCGAGGCTTAAATCCCCTTTAACCCTAACGCCTTACAACCGATCCCGTTAGTACTGCGTCAGGGTTCGAGTTATGTTGCGTACCGCGCGTATGGCGGCTTCCGCCAATGCGGAGGGGAGCCAGCTCCCCATCGACACCATCCTTGTGGGCGATTGCATCAAGCACATGAATGCCTTGCCGGCCGGCTCGGTTGACCTCGTATTCGCAGACCCGCCTTACAACCTGCAGCTGGACCAGGGCCTGACCCGGCCGGACCAGTCGCGCGTCGATGGCGTCGATGACGCCTGGGACAAGTTCGACAGCTTCGCCCATTACGACATCTTCACCCGCGCCTGGTTGAAGGCGGCGCGGCGCATCCTCAAGCCGGATGGCGCCATCTGGGTGATCGGCTCGTACCACAACATTTTCCGCGTCGGCGCGGCGTTGCAGGACCTCGACTACTGGCTGCTCAACGACGTGATCTGGCGCAAGGCCAACCCGATGCCGAACTTCCGCGGCACCCGGTTCACCAACGCGCACGAGACGCTGATCTGGGCGGCGAAGGATCGCGACAGCCGCGTCACCTTCAACTACGAGCAGATGAAGCAGGCCAATGACGACGTGCAGATGCGCTCGGACTGGCTGTTCCCGATCTGCACCGGCGCCGAGCGACTGAAGGACGACGCCGACGAAAAGCTGCATCCGACGCAGAAGCCGGAAGCCCTGCTCTATCGCGTCATCAGCGCCACCACCAAGCCCGGCGACGTGGTGCTCGACCCGTTCTTCGGCACCGGCACCACCGGCGCCGTGGCCAAGAAACTCGGCCGCCACTTCATCGGCATCGAGCGCGAGGACACCTATATCGCCGGCGCGCTGAAGCGCATCGCCTCGATCCGCCCGCTCAACGCCGCCACCATCGAAACCGCCGTCCCCAAGCGCTCCGCCCCACGCGTTGCCTTCGGCTCACTGGTCGAGATGGGCCTGATCGAGCCGGGCACCGAGCTCTACGACGATCGTCAGCGCTATAGCGCTCTGGTGCGCGCCGATGGCTCGCTGGTCTCGGGTGACCACATGGGCTCGATCCACCGGGTCGGCGCCCTCGTGCAAGGCGCCGAAGCCTGCAACGGCTGGACCTTCTGGCATGCCCGCCAGGGCAGCCGCCTTGCCCCCATCGATGATTTCCGCAGCCAGGTGCGCGCGCAGATGGAACGACTTTCGGCCTGAATCTGACCTCCAATTCAACTCAGGCTGCGCTCGCCGCCGGCACCCACCAAGGTGCCGGCGGCTGTCATTTCTCGGTCCACTCCAGCCCGGCGGCGGCGAGCACCTTGCGGAACACGCTCGGCAGCGCCTCGGCGTCGAGCTCGCGCGGATCGGCCCACCACCCGGCCCTCAACTGCTCGGGCTCAGGCACCATCGCCGACCACACGTCGAGCTCCAGGCGGAAATGCGTGAACAGGTGGATGACCTGCCCGTGATAGCGCCAGTCCGACACGACCGGGTGCACCACCGCCCGCTTGTCCGGGGTCCAGTCGGAGACCGGCGTCTCGGTCATCTGGGCCAGTAACCCCTTCTCGGCCCGGGTCTGCAGGTACACATCGCCATCCGCGTCGCGCATGACGAAGGCGTGGCCGTAGCGGGTCGGGCGGTCGGCCTTTTCGGGCTTCACCGGGTAGAGCAGCGGATCGAGCTTCGCGCCGCGGCACCCGGGCTCGATCGGACACAGCATGCAGGTGGCGTTGCGCGGCGCACAGATGGTGGCGCCGAGGTCCATCAGCGCCTGCGCGAAGTCACCGGCCCGCTCCGGAACCACTGCCTGCACCGTACCGCGCACCAGATCCTTGGCATCGCGCACCGGCACATCCAGCGCCAGATATCGCGCCACCACCCGGTCGACATTGCCGTCGACCACTGCGATGCGCTCGTCGGCGGTGATCGCCGAGATCGCCGCGGCGGTGTAGGGCCCGATCCCCGGCAGCGTCAGCAGCTCCGTCGACGTCGTCGGGAATCGCCCCTCAAACCGTTCCACCACCGCCCTGGCGCAGGCATGGAGGTTCCGCGCCCGGGCGTAGTACCCGAGCCCCGCCCACTCGACGAGCACCGCCTCGAGCGGCGAGGCCGCGAGATCGGCGACCGTCGGCCACAATTGCAGGAACCGCGCGTAGTAACGGCCCACCGCCGCAACCGTCGTCTGCTGCAGCATGATCTCGCTCAGCCAGACGCGGTACGGATCGGCCGCGATGCCACGCGCCCTGTCGCCCGGCGGCACCCGCCATGGTAGGGTGCGCGCATGCCGGTCGTACCAGGCAAGCACGGCCGCCGCGTCGAGCGGCACGGGGTTTTGCGGGGGCGCGGGCTTTGACATGATAGCGGCCACAGATGGCGCGCCGAAGCGGCGGGCGCAAGCGGCGACGGGAAGTTGTTACCAGTGGCGGACAAGCCGAAATCTAAGCCCAAGGACGATGCACCTCCCAAGCGGCTCAACCGTGCCGTCGGCATGGCCGAGGCGCTGGGCAACGCGCTCGATCCGGCGCTGAAGAAGCGCGGCTTCGCGAGCCGCGATATCCTCGCGCATTGGCCGACCATCGCGCCGGCGCCCTACGACAAGGTGACCCGGCCGGACAAGCTGAGCTGGCCGCGCGGCGAAAAGGGCGCCGAGGGCGCAACGCTTTACCTCCGCTGCCACCCCGGCCACGCGCTGGCGCTGTCGCACGAAGGCCAGCGCGTCGCGGCGTCGATCAACCGCTACTATGGCTATTTCCTCATCGGCCAGGTGCGGCTCAGCGCCGAGCCGTTCGCCATCGAGGACGAGGTGCCCGAGACCATTCCGGCCCTGCCGGAGGTTGCCCGCGCCCGCATCAGCCGCACGGTCGAGCGGGTCAGCGATCCCGGGGTGCGCGACGCCCTGCGACAACTGGGCCAGGCGATCGCCCGCAAAAAGGCCCGATAGCCGCTAGCGCATATTGCACACTAAGCAGCCCTTCTGCCCCTCGACCAGGCGCTTGGTGAGCTGGACGAGTTGCTCGCGCTCTGAGGTGGAGTTCTGGAGCTGCACCATGCGCAGTTCGGCCTCAACGGGTGGGGGTGGGCAGTCGGGCGTGGGCTCGGCCCCTGCGACGCAGAGCGGCGCGGCGAACTGGCGGACAAGGTCGCGGCCAAGGCCATACCCCGTGGACAGGGTCATCAGGGCGGCGGAGAGACAGGCGATACGTGCGATATTGGACATCTGCTGTACCCCTATGGCGCGTGCTGCGCGGACAGCAGGAGGCCTGCGGAGGGCTGAATGGCGCTTGAACACCGCGTTCAGGCCACCCTTCAACACCGCTCGCGAACTGTTCATCGCCGGTTGAGCTTGTCCCGCCTAAGTTGGGCGCGATATAGGGCAAGCAACGAAAACGGAGAAAAACTCGTGGCCAACCGTCGCAACATTCTCATCGGGTCCGGTGCTGCTGTCGCCGTGGCAGCGGCGGGGACCAGCGCGTCCTTCCTGTTCGGCGCCACCGGCGCTCTCGCCCAGCAGTTCGACCAGGCCAAGCTGATGGCTCCGGCCGGCGGCGTTGCCGATCACCCGCTCGGGCCTGCCGACGCCAAGGTGACGCTGATCGAGTATCTGTCGCCGACCTGCCCGCACTGCGCCGCGTTCACCAACACGGTCTATCCGCAGCTCAAGACCGAGTACATCGACACCAACAAGATCCAGTTCATCCCGCGCCCGTTCATGCGCAATGTGCTGGATGCCGTGGTGTTCATGCTCGCCGAGGCCGCCGGCCCCGAGAAGTACCACGAGGTGATCGACACCTTCTTCAAGACGCAGGACACCTGGGCCGCGTCGAACACCCCGAACGACGCCATCTTCGCCATCGCCCAGCAGCTCGGTTTTACCAAGGAAACCTACGACGCTGCCTTGACGAATCAGGACCTGTTCAAGGGACTGGAAGCGATGCGGGACCAGGCGCTGGACGAGTTCAAGCTCGAGGGCACGCCGACGTTCTACATCAACGGCAAGAAGCTCACCGGAGAAAACTCGTTTGAGGCTCTCAAGGCCGAAATCGATCCGCTGCTCGCCTAACGCGCTGCCCCCACGGGGCGCGCGATGAAATTCACGCGCCTCAAGCTGCACGGCTTCAAATCCTTCTGCGACCAGACCGAGCTCTATCTGGAGCCCGGTCTGTCGGGCGTGGTGGGACCGAACGGTTGCGGCAAATCCAATCTCGTCGAAGCGCTGCGCTGGGTGATGGGCGAAAGCTCGTACAAGGCGATGCGCGCCTCGGGCATGGACGACGTGATCTTTTCGGGCTCCGGCAGCCGGCCCGGCCGCAACACCGCCGAAGTCACCCTCGTCCTCGACAATTCCGACCGCACCGCCCCTGCCCCGCTCAACAATGCCGATGTGCTGGAAGTCACCCGGCGGATCGAGCGCGAGGAAGGCTCGGTCTACCGCGTCAACGGCAAGGAAGTGCGGGCCCGCGACGTGCAACTGCTGTTCGCCGATGCTTCCACGGGTGCGCACTCGCCGGCGCTCGTCCGCCAGGGCCAGATCGGCGAGCTGATCGCCGCCAAGCCGCAGCAGCGCCGCGCCCTCCTCGAAGAAGCCGCCGGTATCTCGGGGCTGCACTCACGCCGGCATGAGGCCGAGCTGCGCCTGCGCGCCGCCGAGCAGAACCTCGAGCGCGTCGACGACGTCATCGCGCAGGTCGAGCAGCAGCTCGAAACGCTGAAGCGGCAGGCGCGACTGGCTGTCCGCTATCGCGCGCTGTCGGGCGATATCCGCAAGGCCGAGGCGACGCTGTTCCACATCCGCTGGATCGCCGCCCGCTTCAACGAGAAGGATGCCGAGGCCGCGCAGGCGAAGCTCGTGCGCGATCTCGCCGAGGCGCAGCACGTCGAGCTCGAAGCGCAGAAGGTGGTGTTCCTCGCCGACAAGGCTCTGGCGCCGCTGCGCGACAAGGAAGCCGCCGCCGGCGCCGTGCTGCAGCGTCTCACCATCCTCGCCGAGCAGCTCGACAGCGAGGCCCGCCGCGCCGAAGCCCGCCTCAACGAACTCGGTGAACGGCTGAAGCAGATCGAGCAGGACGCCGTCCGCGAACGCGCATTGGTCGGCGAAAGCGACGAAGCGCTGAAGGCTGCGAGCGAAGAGCGCACGCGCCTCGAAGCGGAAGCCGCCGGCGAACAGCAGGCGCTCGAAGCCGCCCGCGTTGCGACGGAGGCAGCCCAGGCCGAGGTCGCCAAGGCCGAAGCTGAGGCACGTGCGGCTGCCGACGCGCTGGCGCAATTGCGGGCCCGTCGCGGCGCCGCTGAACGCAGCGTCGCCGAGGCGCGCTCGCGGGTCGTGCGGCTCGAGACGCAGATTGCCGACGTGGCGCGCGAAGCCGAACAGCTCGCCCGCACCCTCGGCGCCGACGCGACGCTCAACGCCCGGCGCGAGGCGCTCGAATCCGCGCAGAACAACGCCAAGGCCGCCGAAACCGCAGCCGTTGCCGCCGAGTCCGCCGCTACCGGTGCACAGACCGCCGCCGATGCACTGCGCCCCGAGCTGCAGCAGATCGAAGCGGCGCTGAACCGGCTCGAAGCCGAAGCGCAGACCCTCAGCCGCATCCTTAACCACGGCGGCGCCAGCAAGTGGCCGGCTGTCGTCGATCAACTCAAGGTCGCTCCCGGCTACGAAACCGCGCTCGGCGCAGCACTGGGCGATGACCTCGACGCCTCCACCGATGCCGGCGCACCGCTGCACTGGGCCGGTGCGGCCTCCGGCAGCGACCCTGCCCTGCCCTCGGGCGCAACGCCGCTGTCGCAGTTCGTCTCAGGCAGCCCGCTGCTGAAGCGCCGCCTCGACCAGATCGGGCTCGTCGATGCAGCCGATGCATCGCGGCTGATGGCGCAGTTGCAGCCCGGCCAGCGGCTCACCACCAAGGCCGGCGGGCTGTGGCGCTGGGACGGGTTCGTTGCCGCCGCCGACGCGCCGACCGCCGCCGCCGAGCGGCTGGCGCAGCGCAATCGCCTCGCCGAACTCGAGGCCGAGGTCGAGGAAGCACGGGCGCGCCGCAACAGCCGCCGCGCCGATGCCGCTTCGCTCACCGAAGCGCTGAACGCCGCCCGCACCGACGAGCGGCAGAAGCGCGAGGCCTGGCGCAACGCTCAGCGCGAGATCTCCGTCGCGCAGGCCGAACTCGACAAAGCGCAGCGCGCCATCAGCGATCTCGCCGCCCGCCAGGTGGCGCTCGACGAGACGCGGACCCGGCTCGACGCCAGCCTCGCCGAGGCGGTCGCCGCGGTGACCGAGGCCGAACGCCTCTTGGCGGAGGCCGGTGACGAAACCGAAGCGGCAACGCTCGCGACCTCGCGCCAGTCCCTGCTCTCCGGCCTCCGCGAAAAGGCCGATCAGGCCCGCCTCAAGCTCGGTGGCTTCGAGACCGCGGCTCGGATGCGCAGCTCGCGCCTCACCCAGATCGCGGCCGACGTCACCGCCTGGTCGCGTCGCCGCGATGGTGCCGCCGGTCAGCTGGCAACGCTCGATTCCCGCACCGCCGAAGTCCGCGAGCAGATCGTCGCGCTGCAGGCCTCGCCCGAGAGCCTCGCCGAGCGTCGCCGCCAGCTCGACGCCGAGATCGCCGTCGCCCGCGAGGCGCACAAGGCGGCGACCGATGCGCTCAGCGTCGGCGACACCCGTTTCCGCGAGGCCGACAAGGCGCAGCGGCTGGCGCATGATGCGCTCTCCGGCTTCCGGGCCGAGCTGGCGCGGGTCGAGGAACGCATCAAGGGCCTCATCGCGCAGCGCCACCAGATCGAGCGGCAGATCCACGAGACGCTCAACATCGAGGCCTCGCAGACCGCGCAGCTCGCCGGCATCAAGCCCGAACACGCGCTGCCCGCCGAGACCCAGGTCGAATCGCAGGTCGACCGGCTGAAGGCGGAACGCGAGCGGCTGGGCGGGGTGAACCTCGGGGCCGAGAAGGAATCGGAGGAAGTCCGCGAGAAGCTCGACCTGATGGTCACCGACCGCGACGACCTGATCGCCGCCATCGCGAAACTCCGCGGCGGCATCCAGAGCCTCAACCGCGAGGGCCGGCAGCGGCTCAATGAGGCGTTCGAGAAGGTCAACGCCCATTTTCAGGAGCTGTTCACCTCGCTGTTCGGCGGCGGCACAGCAGAGCTGCAATTCGTCGAGAGTGACGATCCGCTCGAAGCCGGGCTCGAGATCCTTGCCCGGCCGCCGGGCAAGAAGCCCTCGACCATGACGCTGCTTTCGGGCGGCGAGCAGGCGCTCACCGCGATGAGCCTGATCTTTGCGGTGTTTCTCACCAATCCGGCGCCGATCTGCGTGCTCGACGAGGTCGATGCGCCGCTCGACGACGCCAATGTCGAGCGCTTCTGCAACCTGCTCGACATGATGACCCAGCGGACCGAAACCCGCTTCCTGGTGATCACCCACAATCCGATTACCATGGCCCGCGTCGACCGCCTGTTCGGCGTCACCATGGCCGAGCGAGGGGTCAGCCAGCTGGTCTCGGTAGACCTCAAGGGCGCCGAGGCGGCGGTGCGGGTGGCTAGTTAGCGCCCCATCCTCGCCGCAATAGTGGCAGCCAGAGTCGCGATGACTCAATGTCACACCTCCTTTCGTCGGACAAATGTCCTTATTTATCAACGTGTTAGCAGTACATTCACAGCCTTGACACTGGTGGGGGTCGCCACTATGTTGCCCGCGACTTCGAGGGGCTCCAGTTCCATTTTCGGCCCGGAGGCGCAGGGGATAGCGGGATGGCACAGTCACGCAACACCAAGCGCCCACCCAGTGGCGGACAACCGGGGCCTCTGACTTCGGATCTTGCGGCGCGGATCAAGCGTGCGCAGGCCGCCGAGGAAGCGCCGGGGGATGCGGAAATCTCCGCAGCCAACCGGAACCTGACCGGGTGGAACCGCGGCATGCGGCTCGGCTCGGAGTTTATTGCGGCCATCCTGGTCGGCGCGGGTATCGGTTACCTGCTCGATCTGTGGCTGAAGACCGGTCCCTGGCTGATGCTGGTGATGTTGCTGGTCGGCTTTGCGGCGGGCGTGCTCAACGTGGTGCGGTCCGCAGCAGAAATGAACCGGGCGGCGCCGCCGCCCACGGCCGCGATGCGCGTGCCGGACGACGAAGAAGACTGAGCGTTTTCAGGAAAAGTTGCAGACTTTTCCGGTTCAAAAGCGCGACGAACGAATATGTGAAGGCTCCGAGCCTAAAGGGAACAGCAGTTGGCCGATCCGAATAAAGTCGACCCGATCCACCAGTTCCAGATCACCGATATCGTCTCCTTCGGTGAAGGCGGCGTCTCCTTCACCAACTCAGCCCTGTTCATGGTGCTGTCGGTTGGCGTGATCGCCCTCTATCTCCTGCTCTCGACGCAGAAGCGCAGCCTGGTTCCGAACCGGGTGCAGCTGGTTTCCGAGATGCTCTACGAGTTCGTCGCCAAGATGGTGTCGGACTCGGCCGGCAAGGCCGGTATGAAGTTCTTCCCGTTCGTGTTCTCGCTCTTCATGTTCGTGCTGGTCGCCAACATGTTCGGCATGATCCCGTTCTTCTTCACCTTCACCAGCCACATCATCATCACCTTCGCCTTGGCGCTCCTGGTGTTCGTGGTGGTCATCGTCTACGGCATCTACAAGAACGGCCTGAAGTTCTTCAAACTGTTCGTGCCGTCGGGCGTCCCCGGCTACGTGCTTCCCATCGTGGTGCCGATCGAGGTGGTTTCGTTCCTCTCGCGCCCGATCTCGCTCAGCGTTCGTTTGTTCGCCAACATTCTCGCCGGTCACATCACCCTCAAGGTGTTCGCGGGCTTCATCGTGACGCTGGGCGGCCTTGGCTTCCTCGGCTGGCTCGGTGCGCTGCTGCCGCTGATCATGACCGTGGCGATCACGGCGCTCGAATTCCTCGTGGCGGCCCTGCAGGCCTACGTCTTTGCAGTGCTGACCTCGATGTACATCAACGATGCGATCCATCCGTCGCATTGATCTAGGCCGGTTCACAGTGAGGCGACGGCAAGCGTCGCCAATCGGTCGCAAAATGGAGCAGACTACAAATGGAAGCTGAAGCAGCAAAGTTTATCGGTGCGGGTATCGCAGCCGTGGGTATGGCCGGCGCCGCCATCGGCGTGGGCAACATTTTCGGTAGCTTTCTGTCGGGCGCCCTGCGCAACCCGGCAGCGGCTCAGGGCCAGTTCGGTAACCTGATTTTCGGTTTCGCCGTGACCGAAGCTCTGGGCATTTTCTCGTTCCTGATCGCGCT
>JAESFN010000294.1_pt1 | contig 59243 bp, 61 predicted proteins | sample 9269411 | NCBI WGS metagenome assembly JAESFN01 (sample SAMN14505399, study PRJNA617100) | algae metagenome | isolation source: Iphinoe sp. HA4291-MV1 and co-occurring heterotrophs from trail next to... | place: USA: Maunawili Falls, Hawaii | collected 2009-07-25
CGGGCGGTCGGCGCGGACGCCCTGCACCCCGGGTACGGCTTCCTGTCCGAGAACGCCGAGCTGGCCGTCCGCTGCGAGCGGGCCGGTCTCACCTTCATCGGGCCGTCCGCCGAGGCCATCCGGTTGATGGGGTCGAAGACCGCCGCCAAGCGGACCATGGCCGACGCCGGGGTTCCGTTACTGCCCTCCGCGGAGCTGACCGGCGACGACGACCTGGCCGCGCTGGCCGCCGAGGTCGGGCTGCCGGTGCTGATCAAGGCCAGCGCGGGCGGCGGCGGCAAGGCCATGCGGATCGTGTCCGACCCGGCCGAGCTGGCCGACGCGGTGGCGGCCTGCCGCCGGGAGGCCCGGAGCGCGTTCGGCGACGACACCGTGTTCCTGGAGCGGTACCTGACCGACGCCCGGCACATCGAGATCCAGGTGTTCGGCGACCGGCAGGGCACCGTGGTGCACCTCGGCGAGCGGGAGTGCTCGATCCAGCGGCGCTACCAGAAGGTGGTCGAGGAGGCGCCGTCCCCGTTCGTGGACGCCGAGCTGCGCAAGGCCATGGGCGCGGCGGCGGTGGCGGTCGCGCAGGCCATCGACTACGTCGGCGCCGGGACCGTCGAATTCCTGGTGGATGCCGACTCCCGCTTCTACTTCCTGGAGATGAACACCCGGCTGCAGGTGGAGCACCCGGTCACCGAGGCGGTCACCGGGCTGGACCTGGTGCGGCTCCAGCTGCTGGTCGCGGCCGGGCAGCCGCTGCCCGACCACCTGGCCGACGGGATAGCGCCCCGGGGGCACGCGATCGAGGCCCGGCTGTACGCCGAGGACGTCGCGGCCGGGTTCCTGCCCGCGTCGGGGCGGCTGCGCCGGTTCGAGATCCCGGATCGGCCCGGGCTGCGGGTGGACACCGGGGTGCGGTCCGGCTCGGAGATCTCCATCCACTACGACCCGATGATCGCCAAGGTGATCGCGCACGCGCCGACCAGGGACGAGGCGGCGGCGCTGCTGGCCTCGGCCTTGCGCCGCTCATGCGTGGACGGGGTGACCACCAACGTCGACCTGCTGGTCGGCACGCTGACCGATCCGGGCTTCCGGGCCGGCGCGACCACCACCGCGTTCCTCGACGGCGCCGCCCCGGAACGGCTGGCCGCCGCCGGCCGGGCCGATCTGGACCGGGCGCGGGACGCCTACCTGGCCGCCGCCGCGCTGATGGTGCTGGAGGCCGGGCGGGCGGCGTCCCCGGTGCTGGGTGGGGTGCCGGCCGGGTTCCGGTCCACCCCGTCGGCCCCGCAGAAGCTGCTCCTGGACGTCGGGCCGGACGGGCACGTGGTCGAGGTCCTCCCCGGGCGGGGGCGGCCGGCGGTGAGCGTGGACGGGGGCGACGTCCAGCTGGAGGTGCACCGGGCCGGGCCGGACCGGGTGGACCTGACCGTGGCCGGGGTGCGCCGGGTACTGCGCGGCGACCGGGACGGCGACCGGCTCTACCTGGACGGGCCGGAGGGGGTGCTGGCGGTCGGGGTGCGACCCCGGTTCCCCGAGCCGGACACCGCGCTCGAGAGCGGCTCGCTGACCGCGCCGATGCCCGGGACGGTGGTGCGGGTGCCGGTGGCGGTCGGGGCGACGGTGGCCGAGGGCGACCCGCTGGTGGTGCTGGAGGCGATGAAGATGGAGCACACCATCCAGGCGGGCGCTCCCGGCCTGGTCACGGCGGTGCCGGTGGCGGTCGGCGACCAGGTGGACACCGGTGCGGTGCTGGTAGTCGTGGACGAGGCCGAGGAGGCCTGATGACCCGGAACACCGCGCTCGGCCTGAGCGACGACGACCTGCTCGGGATGACCGTGCCTCAGGTGCTCCAGCGGCACGTCCAGGCGCACCCGGACGAGGTGTACCTGTGGTGCGACGGCGTCGAGTATCGCTACGGCGAGCTGTGGGAACGCAGCGGCCGGGTGGCGTCCGCGCTGGCCGGGCTGGGGCTGCGCCGGGGCGACCGGGTGACCACCTGGCTGCCGAACGTCGTGGAGTGGGTGGTCGCGGCGTTCGCCCTGGGCCGGCTCGGCGTGGTGAACGTGCTGACCAACTCCCGGTTCACCGCCCGCGAGGTGGCCGCGCTGGTCGACCGGTCCGGGTCCCGGGGGCTGATCACCGTGGACCGGCTGGACGAGGAGCCGCCCGCGCTGGAGTGGACGGTGACCACCGGCGCCGGCTGGGAGACGGTGGCCGCGACCGCGCCGGACGAGGCGGCGATCGCGGCCGCCGCCGAGGGCGCCACCAGCACCGACCCGCTCTACGTGATCTACACCTCGGGCACCACCGGGCTGTCCAAGGGCAGCATGACCCGGCACGGCGCGGCGCTGAAGAACGCCTTCAACAGCGGCGAGAAGATGGGCTTCACCGACGCCGACCGGCTGCTCTGCTACCTGCCGATGTCGCACTGCTTCGGCTCGGTGAGCGCGCTGCTGAACACCCTGACCCACGGCTCCCGGCTGGACCTGGCCGCCGAGTTCGCCCCGGCGCAGGTGCTGGCGGCCGTGGCCGAGCGGCGGATCACCGCCCTCTACGGGGTGCCCACGCACTACGCGATGCTGGCCGCCGCGCTCACCGGGGAGCACGACCTGAGCAGCGTCACCAAGGGCGTGGTCGGCGGCGGCGCGGTGTCCGACGCGCTGATGGACGCCATCCACACCGGGCTCGGGATCACCGGCCTGACCCACGCCTACGGGATGACCGAGTCGTCGGCGCTGATCGCCCAGACCCACTGGAGCGACCCGCTGCCCGGCCGGCTGCAGACCGCCGGGACCCGGATGCCGGACACCGAGATCCGGCTGCTCGACTCCGAGACCGGCACCGAGACGGACACCGGCGCGATCCAGACCGGTGCTATCCACATCAGGGGCTTCCACGTGCACGCCGGCTACCTGGGCCTGGACGTCGACCCGTCGGCCCGCGAGGACGGCTGGTGGGACACCGGGGACATCGGGGCCCGGGACGCCGACGGCCGGCTGTCGATCCTGGGCCGGACCAAGGACATGTACAAGACCGGCGGCTTCAACGTCTACCCGGCCGAGGTGGAGGCCTACCTGGTCGCGCACCCGGCGATCGCCGAGGTCGCGGTGGTCGGCGTCCCGCACGCCCGCAAGCAGGAGACCGGGGTGGCGTTCGTCATCCCCGCCCCCGGGGCCACCGCCGACCCGGCCGAGATCACCGCGTACGCCCGGTCCGGACTGGCCGGCTACAAGGTGCCCGAGCACGTGCTGGTGGTCGAGGACTTCCCGCGCAGCTCGGCCACCCTCAAGATCCAGAAGCACATGCTGCGCACGGACGCCCAGAAGCAGCTGGGCATCGGAGAGGACGGCTGATGGACTTCCCGGGTAGGACCGTGATCGTGACCGGCGGCGGCTCCGGGGTCGGCCGGGCCACCGCGCTGAGCTTCGCCCGGGAGGGGGCGACGGTCCACGTGGTCGACATCGCCGGCGCGGCCGACACCGCCGGGCAGGACGCCGGGGCCGGCAAGCTGGTCGCGCACGAGATGGACGCCACCGACGCCGACGCCTGGGCCGCGCTGGTCGAGGGCATCGGCGGCCGGGTGGACGTGCTGGCCGTGGTGCACGGGGTGCTGTCCCGGCAGGTCGACACCGCCGCCGACCAGACCCTCGAGGAGTGGCAGCGGGTGCTCACCGTCAACCTCACCGGGGCCTGGCTGGGGGTCCGGGCGGTGCTCCCGGCGATGGTCGCGGCCGGCGGCGGGGCGATCGTGCTGACCACCTCGGGGGCGGCGATCGGTGGGATCAACGGGCTGGCCGCGTACTCGTCCAGCAAGGGCGGGCTGATCAGCCTGGTCCAGCAGGCCGCGATCGACTACGCCCGGGCCGGGGTGCGGGTCAACGGGGTGGCCCCGGGGATCGTGAACACCCCGATGCTCGGCCCGATGCCGCCGGAGTTCCTGGCCGCCGTGGAGAACCAGACCCCGATGGGCCGCCTCGGCCGCCCCGAGGACATCGCCGACGCCATCCGGTTCCTGGCCTCCGACCAGGCGTCCTTCGTCACCGGGCAGATCCTCGGGGTGGACGGCGGGCTGCTGGCCCAGGCGGTGGCCCCGATCCAGGTCGGCTGAGTTGAGCACTGACGATCTCCTCGTCGATCGGGACGGTCCGGTCCTGACCTGCACGCTGAACCGGCCGGAGCGGCGCAACGCGGTGTCCCCCGCCCTGGCCGAGCGGCTGGCCGGCGAGATCGAGGCCGCGTCCGACGACCCCGAGGTGCGGGTGGTGGTGCTGCGCGGTGCCGGGCCGTCGTTCTGCGCCGGCTACGAGGTGGGTTCGGGGTACGGGAAACGGGAGGTGACCGAGGACGCCCGGCACCTGCGCCGGCTCTCCCGCTGCTGGGAGCGGGTGTTCCGGGCGCCGCTGCCGGTGATCGCCGCCGTGCACGGGCACTGCCTGGCCGGTGGCACCGACCTGGCGTCGCACTGCGACCTGGTGGTGGCGGCCGACGACGCGGTGATCGGGTTCCCGGCGGTCCGCTCGATGGGTGTGGCGCTGACCCAGAACTGGCTCTACCTGGTCGGCCCGCAGTGGGCCAAGCGGCTGCTGCTCACCGGGGACACGATGACCGGCCGGTTCGCCGCGCACATCGGGTTCGCCCTGACCAGCGTGCCGGCCGCCGAGCTGGACGCCGAGGTCCAGACCCTGGCCGAACGGCTGGCCCTGGTCGAGCGGGAGATGCTGATCGGCAACAAGTATGTGATCAACCACGGGCTGGACCTGATGGGCCGGTCGGCGTTGCAGGAGATGGCCGCCGTGCAGGACGCGATGGCCCACCAGACCGCGCCGGCCCGGGCGTTCGCCGCCCGGGCCCGGGCCGACGGTCTCAAGGCCGCGCTGAACCACCGGGACGGCCCCTTCGGCCGCGCGCCCCTGGACCTCCCGTGACCCGGCACCCGTTCGACCGGCTGCCCGGCGCGGCCGCGCTGGACGAGCGCGACCAGGAGTTCCGGGCCGGGATCCGGGCGCTGCTGGCCGAGCACCCGGCGCCGCCGTACGACAGCGCCGAGATGGGCCCGTCGATCCGGGCGGCGATGGCCTGGCAGGGCACCCTGGCCGCGCACGGCTACCCGGTGCCGTCCTGCCCGCGAGCGTACGGCGGGGTGGAGCGGAGCCCGGCCGAGCAGCTGATCCAGGCCGAGGAGATGGCCGCGGTGGGCGCCCAGTTCTCGGTGAACATCGCCGGGATCTCCATGCTCACCCCGTTGCTGCTGGCCCACGGCACGGACCAGCAGCGGGAACGCTGGCTGCCGCCGGTGGTGGCCGGTCAAGAGCTGTGGACCCAGCTGTTCAGCGAGCCCGGCGCCGGGTCGGACCTGTTCGCCCTGCGCACCACCGGCACCGTGGCCGGCGACGTGATCCGGGTCAGCGGCCAGAAGGTGTGGAACAGCTGGGCCACCGTGGCCGACCACGGGATCCTGCTGGTCCGCACCGATCCGGACGGCCGGGGCAAGCGCGGGATCAGCTGCCTGCTGGTCGACATGGCCACCCCGGGGATCACCGCCCGACCGATCCGGCAGATGAACGGCACCCACGAGTTCGCCGAGGTCTTCCTCGACGACGCCGAGATCCCGCTGGCCAACCTGGTCGGCGAGCTGCACCAGGGCGCCGGCGCCGCGCTGCGGGTGCTGGCCGCCGAGCGCAGCGGCCTGTCCATGGGCTTCTACGCGCTGCTGGCCGCCGAGTTCGAGGCGCTGCTGGCCCAGGCGTCGACCGCGCGGCTGCGCCGGCACGAGGACGCGGTGCTGGACCTGTGGATCGACCTGGCCACCGCCCGGCTCGGCGCCCTGCGGCTGGCCGGGGGCGGCACCGGAGAGGCGGCGGCGATGGGCATCGCGGCGGCCGGGAAGATGGGCGTCGGCGACATGTCGATGCGGCTGGCCTACCTGCGCGCCGACCTGCTCGGGCCCCGGCTGACCGGGTACCCCGAGGGCGACCGGCTGGCGGCGGCGATGGCCGAGCAGTTCACCGGGGCGCTGGCGTTCAGCCTGGGCGGCGGCACCCACCAGATGCAGCGCAACGCCATCGCCGAGGGCCTGCTGGGCATGCCGCGCTGAGGTGTGGCCGGGTCAGGCACTGGCCCCGTCGTAGGCCGCCTGGGACGCCGACACGTCACCGAGGTGCTCGACCGCCCAGTCCTGCAGCGCGCGCAGCGGCTCGCGCAGGGTGCGGCCGGCCTCGGTGAGCGTGTACTCGACCCGGACCGGCACCTCCGGGTAGACGGTGCGCTCGACCAGCCCGTCGCGTTCCAGCGCGCGCAGGGTCTGGGTGAGCATCTTCTGGGAGACGCCCTCGATGCGCCGGCGCAGCTCGGAGAACCGGACGCTGCCGTCCCACAGCGCGACCACGATGAGCACGGTCCAGCGGTCGCCGATCCGGTCGAGGATCCGCCGGGTCGGGCAGTCCGCCCGGTAGGGGCTGGCCCAGAGCTCGGGTTCGGACCCGGAGGTGGTTACCACAAAGTGCCTTCTTCCCCATGGAGAGTTGGTCTCTTACGGTAACCGAGCGGCGTCACCCGACGCCATCGCTCACCCAGAAAGGCCACCCCTATGCCCCGCATCACCGTCATCGGCGGCACCGGCTACGCCGGATCCGCCATCGTGGCCGAGGCCGCCGCCCGGGGCCACCAGGTCACCGCACTCAGCCGCTCCCGCCCCGAAGCCCCCACCCCGGACGTCACGTACCTCGAGGGCGACGCCACCGACGAGGCCACGCTCGCCACCAGCCTGACCGGCGCGGACGCGGTGGTCTACGCGCTCGCCCCGCGCGGCCCACTGGCCGACAGCTTCCGGGACGTCCTGCGCACCGTCGCCCGGCTGGCCGACGCCGCCGGCGCGACGCTGTACGTGGTCGGCGGGTTCTCCTCGCTGCGCCCGGCGCCCGGGGCCGACCGCTACGTCACCGACCTCAGCCAGGTGCCGGCGGAGCTGCACGCCGAGATCCGGGCCGGGGCGGCGGTGGTCATGGAGGACCTCCCCGCCACGCCCGCGACCCTCGACTGGGTCTTCGTCAGCCCGGCCCTCGGGTTCGGCGCGCACGCCCCGGGCGAGACGCTGGGCCGCTACCGGCTCGGCGACGGGATCGCGGTCCAGCCGGACGGCGGCGAGATCTCGGCGGGCGACTACGCCCTCGGGTTCGTCGACCTGATCGAGAAGGCCGACCACCACCGGGCGCACGTCAACCTGGGGCACTGAGTCAGCCGTCGAGCAGGCCGCGGGCGGCCAGCAGCTCCTCCAGGGCCACCGCCACCGGTCCCTCGGCGGACAGCGGGTTGACCAGCCCGAGCCGCACCGCGTCGGCCACCGGCAGCCCGGCGGCGGTGAGCCGGGCGGTGGCCCCCAGGGCCCGGGTGGACGGCGGCTCGATCCCGGCGTGCGCGGCCGCCCGCAGTGCCCCGGCCGCGCCGACCAGCCGCTCGGCCACCGCGGTCGGCGCCCCGGACTCGCGGGCCACCACCTCGGTCTCCGCGCCGGGCGGCAGGTAGTCCAGGGTCAGGGTGACGAACCGCTGCCGGAACGACGGCTTGAGCTCCTTGAGCAGGCTGCGCGACTCCGGGTTGTACGAGGCCATCAGCACGAAACCGGCGGCCGCCGGGACGGTCTCGCCGGTCCGGTCCAGGTACAGCTCGCGGCGGTCGTCGAGCAGCGAGTGCAGCACGGCGAGGGTGTCCCGGCGGGCCTCGGCGACCTCGTCGAGGTAGCAGATCGCGCCGCGGCGCACGGCCGAGGTGAGCGGGCCGTCCAGCCAGCGGACGTCCCCGCCGACCACCAGGTAGCGGCCCAGCAGGTCGCTCGCGGTGAGCTCGTCGTGGCAGGACACGGTGACCAGCGGCCGGTCCAGGACGGCGGCGGTGTGCCGGACCAGCCGGGTCTTGCCGCAGCCGGTGGGTCCGGTGAGCATCACGGCGAGGTCGCCGGCGCAGGCGGCCAGCACGGCCTCCCGCTCCGCGCCGGCGGGTACGTAGTAGGGCTCGTTCACGGCGCGGTCAGCTCCCGGTGCACACGCGCCAGCACGCCCGGCAGGTCGCCCGCCCGGGCCACCCGGTGCCAGCGGTCGCCGAAGCAGGCGCGCAGCCGCTCGTCCGGGGCCCGCCCGACCGCCAGGTGGTGCGCCCCGATCCCCCGCGCGACCGCCTCGTCGAGTGCCCGGTGCACGTCGGCCTCGGCGTAGCGGCCCTCGTAGCCCTCGTCGGAGGGGACCCCGTCGCCGAGGGACAGCAGCACCCGGCGCTCGGCGGGCTGGGCCAGCAGCCGGGTGGTGGTGTGCCGCAGCGCCGCGCCCAGCCGGGTGTAGCCGCTCGGGCGGACCTCCGCACCGGATGGCCGCGCCCACGGCGGGTCGGTGAAGTCGCGCAGCCGGGTCAGCTCCACCCGGTGGCGGGTCTCGCCGGTGAAGGCGAACACCGCGAACCGTTCCCCGGTGGCGGCCATCGCCGCGCACAACGCCTCGCAGCAGGCCAGCTGGACCCGCAGCCGGGCCCCGCCGCCGGCCTGCAGCGACGAGGTGGCGTCCAGCAGCACGGCGGTGGCCACGTCCCGCCGCCGGGTGCGCAAGCCCTGGTAGACGCGGTCGTCCGGGGGCTGTCCGGCCCGGGCGGCGGCGTAGCCCTCCACGTAGGCCGGCACGTCCAGCTGGTCGCCGTCCTCCTGCCGGCTCCGCCACCCGGTGGCGTGCGGGGCGGCGAACCAGCGCCGCAGTCGCGGGTCGACCCGGGCGGACCCGGCCGGGGCCGGTGTCCGGCGCCGCTCGATGACGGTGACGAAGTCGGCCCGGTAGCGCCGGGTGCGGTGGTCCCACTCCGGATAGGGGATGCCGATCCGGCGGTCGCGGTCGCTGCTCTCCTCGGCGTCCGGAGCCTCGTCGATCCGGGCGGACGCGGCCCGCTCGCCGTCCACCCCGCCGACCGGCATGGCCAGCGCCATCCGGCGCAGCGCCCGCCGGCTCGACCAGGGCACCCGGTTGCGCCGCCGACCGTCGGCCACCAGCCGCTCCCGATGCCCGCTCAGCGGCCGGGCGGCGGGCGGCACCCCGAACACCTCCGGCACGTCCAGGCGTCGGTCACCCGCGGCCAGCCCGGCCGCCCGGGCCAGCAGCTGTTCGGCGTCCGGCACCACCTCCGGCTCCCAGCCCGGGGCGAGTTCGCGCAGGTCGGCGGCCAGCCGGGGCCACCGGTCCAGCACCCGGGCCATGGCCGCGCACCCCTCGACGATCCGGACGGCACGGCGTTGCCGGGGGCTCAGCCCGGCCAGGTCCAGCTCGCGCAACCACTCCTTGGTCGGGCTGCCCTGCACCGCGATCCCGGCGGTGAGCACCCGCAGCGGGCTCATGCCGGCCGGCACGGTGGGCGCGGCCGGGACGTACACCGTCGCGAGGTCGGTGGCGAACGCCTGGCCCGGCCCGGACACCACCTGCACGCCGGCTCGGCGGCCGTCACTCAGGGCCGGGGCCAGCACCGCGCCGATCGCGGCCAGCTCGGCGGGCGGCGGAGCGCTCAGTCCTCGCTCCAGAGTTCCTTGTTCACCGTGTACAGGTACGGGACCATCACCACCGGTCCGAGGATGTAGACCAGGTTGAACGCCCACCAGCCCAGGTAGCCGAACGCGGGCCCGCCGTCGGTGGCGAACCGCTCCTGGAAGTGCATCAGCCCGTTGGTGGTCCAGCCGACCCAGAACAGCACCAGCATCCAGGTGGTGGTGATCATCCAGCGGAAACCCCAGCGCTTCATCTTCAGGAAGGCGAACGCCGCGCACATCCGCATCGGCCACATCACGAACATGGCGGCGAAGATGTACGACTGCTCCCCCGGCCCGCTGACCCCGTTGATCAGCCAGTTCGTCCCGTAGCCGTCGTAGTAGAGCCGGTCGAACCCCCAGCCGTAGCCGTCGCGGAGGATCGTCCAGCCGACCCCGCTGCGCGCGGCGAACACGCAGAACGACCAGCCGATGAAGTTGGCCGCCGCGTCGATGATGGCGAACGCCCCGATCACCGACACGTGCCAGGGCCGGACCGCCTCCCGGCCCAGTTTCTGGATCTTCCACAGCTGGTACACCCCGAAGGCCAGCACCGGCAGGCCGAGCGGGCCGACCAGCACCGAGCCGGTGATGATCACTCCGGCGAAGAACCACTTCTCGGCCCGGCTGATCTCCGGCGACCGGCCCTCGATCGGTGCCGGTGACGGCTTCGTCGACGTCGTCATGGCCGCTACCTCCCCGGGGTCCAGCCGTTGGTCAGCAGCGCGTACGGCACCAGCAGCGCGCCCTCGATCACCACGCCGAGGAACAGCACCATGGCCAGCGCGACGCCGAACCGGACCATCGGGTCCAGGTCGGACCAGCGGTGCGGGTCGCCGGTCGGCTCGCCGGGCGAGTTGTCGATCGGTGCGGCGGCCATCACCGGTCACCGAGGTGCTTCATCACGAACCACCAGAACATCACGATCGCCACGTCCGCGCCGATCATCAGCGCGTAGTACAGGACGTCGCGCAGCGGCAGGTACGGGTTGTCCATCGCCGGTCTCCTCCCCTAGAACAGGCCCTGGCCGAACTGGACGTTGCGCACCATCTCCAGCGCGATGACCAGCAGCATGAACCCGACGTAGACGGCCACGAAGAGCGTGATCGCCTGCCGGCGCTTGCGGTTCTCGAACGAGCGCGACATCGCGGCTCCCCTTCAGCTCCGGTCGAATCAGCTCGGGTCGAACAGCAGGTGCAGCGGGTTCCAGTTGCGCAGGACGACGCCGGTCAGGTCGGGCGGTACGGCGGCCGGGTCCAGCCGGACCCCGGGCAGCCGGCGCAGCAGGGTGGCCAGGGTCAGCTCGACCTCGCTGCGACCCAGGAACGCCCCGGGGCACTTGTGCAGGCCGACGCTGAAGGTGATGTGCTGGCCCTTGGGCCGGTCCAGGTCGAAGGTGCCCGGCTCCGGGAACACCTCCGGATCGCGGTTGGCGCCGGCGATCGAGGTGTAGATCTGCTGGTCCTTGCCGATCGGGCAGCCGGCGACCTCGACGTCCCGGTTCGGCGCCCGCCAGAAGATGTGCACCGGCGGGTCGTAGCGCAGCGACTCCTCGACGAACGCCGGGACCAGGGCCGGGTCGGCGACCAGCCGGTCCAGCACGCCGGGCACGGTGAGCAGCCGGTACACCGCGTTGCACACGCTGCTGGTGACCGTCTCGCTGCCGGCCATCAGCAGGTCCCGCACGACGATGTTCATGATCTCGTCGTCCGGGATCGGCGCCCCGTCCTCGCTCAGGCCCAGCAGCAGGCTCAGCACGTTGTCCCGGGGTTGCGCCCGGTGGTCGGCGATCACCTCGACCATCCGCTCGTGCATGACGGCCTGCGCGGCGGCGGCCGCGACCGCGATCTCGGTGGCGTCCGGCGGGGCGTTGAACAGCGCCGATCGGGCCCGGCGGTAGGCCAGCAGGGTCGGGAAGTCGGCCCGGTCCAGGCCGAACAGGGTGCCGATGACGTGCGCCGGCAGCTTCTCGGCGAAGTCGTCGTGCAGCTCGCACCGACCGGCGGCGGCGAACCCGTCGATCAGCAGGTCGATCTCCGACTGCACCACCGAGTCCAGCCGGGGCACCAGCACCTTCTTGGACAGCAGGCCGTTGAACGTCCGCACCCGGTCCTTGGGCTGGTGGTCGGCGTACTGCTCCTCGGGCCGGGCCTGCAGCCGGAAGTCGTCGTGGTTGTACATGATCTCGTGCACGTCCGCGAAGCGGGTGATGAAGTGCCCGCGCAGCAGCGGGTCCCAGTAGACCGGGCAGTTCCGCCGCAGGTCCTCGAGGTAGGCGAACGGCTCACCCGGGGTCTGGTGGAACAGCGAGCGGTCGGTCTGCTCGGTGGTCATGGGCTCCCCCTTCAGCTCGTGCGCTTGCGCACGAACTCCCCGGTGCGCTCGATCGAGGCCCGGCCCTGCGGCAGGAACGAGGCGAAGTACTGGTAGACGTGCGGCAGGCCGTCGGCCACCTCCAACTCGACCTCGACGCCGGCCGCCCGGGCCCGGTCGGCCAGCCGCCGGGAGTCGTCGAGCAGGACCTCCTCGCTGCCCACCTCGACCAGCAGCGGCGGGAAGCCGGCCAGGTCCAGGGCGAGCGGGGAGAGCGCGGCGGCGTCCTGGCCCTGCAGGTAGGCCTGCGCGGACATGGTCAGCGACTGGCCGCTGGCGATCGGGTCGACGGCCGCCTTCTCGTCGATGGTGGCCCCGGTGACCTCGAGGTCCACCCACGGCGACCAGCCGGCCACGGCGGCCGGGTGCACGCGAGCGTCGAGCAGCCGCCGGGTCGCGGCGACCACGATGCCGCCGCCGGCCGAGTCACCGAGCAGGGCCACCTTGGCCGGGTCGACCCCGCGCTCGTCGAGCAGCCAGCGGATCGCGGCCACCGCGTCGTCCACCGCCGCCGGGTGCGGGTGCTCCGGGGCCAGCCGGTAGTCCGGCACCAGCACCGCCCCGTCCAGGGCCCGGGCCAGCAGCGCGGCGGTGCCCCGCACGCCCTCCGGGTTGCCGCACATGTAACCGCCGCCGTGGAAGTAGACGATCCACCGCTGCGGCTGGGCCGAGCCGATGCTCACCACGAGCGAGCGCACGCCGCCGGCGTCGACCTCCTCGATCCGGGCCGCCGGGTCCACCGGGAACTCCGCGAACATCCGGTCGTAGCCGGCCCGGAACTCCTCGATCGTGACGTCCGGCCGCTCCGGGAGCATCGACCGCCACAGCTCGAACGTCCGGGCGGTCGTGTCGTCGGAAGCCATCGCATACTCCTCTCGCCGCGATCTCGACGGTAGTCCGCCCTTCAACAACAAGTCAACTGTCCGACTTTAAAAATCAGTCTGTTACGGTGGCGCCATGAAGCTGGGGTTCAGCCCGGAGCAGGAGGCGTTCCGCGCGGAGGTCCGCCGCTTCCTGGAGCGGTCGGAGTCAGGCGCGGTGATCGACCCGACCCGCGGCCACGACCCGGCGCTGTGGACGGCGATGGCCGGCCAGCTGGGCCTGCAGGGCCTGGTCGTCCCCGAGGAGTACGGCGGTGGCGGCTTCGGTCAGCGGGAGCTCGGCCTGGTGTTCGAGGAGTTCGGCCGCTCCCTGCTGCCCACCCCGCTGCTGCCCACGCTCGCCCTGACCGTGCCCGCGCTGCTACACGCCGACGACGCGGACGCCCGGAAGCGCTGGCTGCCGGGCATCGCCGACGGGTCGCTGGTCGCCACCATGGGGGTAACCGACGCCAAGGCCGAGTGGGGCCCGGACGGGCTGACCGTCCGCGCGGACCGGACCGGCGACGGCTGGACGCTCACCGGGCGGCAGGACCACGTGCTGTGGGCTCAGGACGCCGACCTGATCCTGGTCATCGGGCGGACCGGCCCGGGACTGTCCCTGTTCGCCGTCGAACGCGGCGCCCCGGGGCTGGCGATCGTCCCGCTGACCACCCTGGACCTGGGCAACCGGCGCGCGGCGATCGTCCTGTCCGCCGTCCCGGCCACCCTGGTCGGGGTGGAGGGCGCCGGGCTCGCGGTGTTCGAGCGGGTGCGGGACCTGGCGGCGGTGGCCCTGGCCGCGACGGCCACCGGCGGCGCCGCCCGGGTGCTGGAGATGGCCCTGGAGTACGCCGGCACCCGGACCACCTTCGGCCGGCCGATCGGCACCAACCAGGCGATCAAGCACCAGTGCGCGGACCTGCTGGTGCAGATCGAGGCGGCCCGCTCCGCGTCGCACTACGCCGCGCTGGCCGCCGCCGAGGACGCCCCGGACCTGCCGGTGGCGGCCCGGCTGGCCAGGCTGCGCTGCTCGGCGGCGTTCGTCCGGGCCGCCGAGGAGAACATCCTGATCCACGGCGGCATCGGGTTCACCTGGGAGCACCCCGCGCACCGGTACTACCGGCGGGCCTGCGCCGACGCGCACTACCTGGGCGACGCCGCGCAGCTACGCGCGGAGCTCAGCGCGCGACTCGGGCTGGTCCCGGCCTGATCCTCGCCTCAGCCGCGAGGACGGAACCACAGCCCGTGCTCGCCGCCGCGCCAGCCGAGCGCCCGGTAGACGGCGTCGATCAGCGCCTGGCCGCGCTCGTCGGCGGCGATGCTGCCGCCGTGCCGGTTGAGCACGTAGCCGAAGGCCAGCCGGGCGGCCGGGTCGCCGAAACCCACCGAACCGCCGAACCCGACGTGCCCGAACGCCGACTCCGACATGACCAGGCTGTGCCGTTGTGGTGCGAGCGCGCCCCGGTTGTCCCAGCTCTTCTGGAACCCGAGGGCGAACCGGCTGGGGATGCGCAGCGACTCGTCGAACCCGGCCGCGCGCACCACCCCCATCGCCGCCTCGGTCGCCTCGCCGACCAGCGTGCCGCCGGCCCCGGGCAGCCCGGCGTAGAGCCCGGCCAGACCCCGCGCCGAGGCGATGCCGTTGATCGCCGGGATCTGCGCCCGCCAGGCCTCCGGGGTGTCGCTGCGGGAGAAGAAGCCGCCGGTGTTGTGGAAGATGAGCGCCGGGATCGACCCGGGCTCACGCAGCGCGAGGTCCATGTTGGCCGGCAGCGGGGTGCCCGGCGGGGGCGGTTCGGCCCGGATGCAGGGCGCCACGCTGTCGATACGGGATTCGGGCAGGCCGATCCAGAAGTCCAGGCCGAGCGGCCCGGCGACCTCCTTGGCGAGGAACTCCCCCAGGCGGAGGCCGGTGATCCGCCGCACCACCTCACCGATCAGCCAGCCGTAGCTGGCCGCGTGGTAACCGTGCCGGGTGCCGGGCGTCCAGAACGGCGGCTCGCGGGTGAGGCGGTCGGCCATCGCCTCGGGGTCGAGGTAGGCGCCGCGCGGGAGGCGTTCCCGCAGGTGCGGCAGCCCGGCCCGGTGGGACAGCACCTGGCCGACGGTGATCGGGTCGCGACCGTCCCCGGCGAACTCCGGCCAGAACCGGACCAGCGGGTCGTCCATCGACAGCTCGCCCCGGTCGGCCAGCAGGTGCGCGCAGAGCGCGGTGGCCCCCTTGGTCGCCGACCAGACCAGCACCGGGGTGTCGGCCGTCCAGGGCCGCCCTGTGGCCGGGTCGGCGGTGCCGCCGTACAGATCGACCACCGTCGCGCCGTCCACCTGCACGCACAGCGCCGCCCCGACGTCACCGCGCTCGGTGAAGTTGCGGGTGAACTCGGCCCGCACCTCGGCGAAGCCCGGGGCGCAGGTGCCCTGAACCGTCATCGGACCCCCGGGATCACGCGTGGACTGCTCGACCGGATTTATCGTACATTGACTACATGGCGATTGTCGGACATTCAACCTCGCTCGACCGGGGTGCGGTAGTCACCGGCGGTGGCTCGGGCATCGGCCGGGCGGCCGTCGAGCTGCTAGGCAAGCACGGCGCCGAGGTGCTCAGCGTGGACCTCGACCCGGCCGGCGCCGAGCCCGCACAGGCCGCCGGCGCGCACTTCCGGCGGGCGGACGTGTCCTCCCCGGAGGACTGGGCGGGCATCGTCGAGGCGGCCGAGGACACGCTCGGCGGCGCGGGGCTGCTGTTCCTCAACGCCGGGGTGCCGGTGCTGGAGCCGGACCTGCTGACCGCCGACCTGGACCGGGTGGCCCGGGCCTACGCGGTGAACGTCGGCGGGGTGCTGCACGGGCTCCGCGCCGGGGTGCCGCTGCTGGAACGCGGGGGCGGCGGCGACGTGGTGGTGACGGCCAGCCTGGCCGGGGTGATGCCGTACTGGGCCGACCCCTGCTACGCGATGACCAAGCATGCGGTGATCGGCCTGGTCCGCAGCGTCGCGCCGAAGCTGGCCAAGCGCGGGGTCCGGGTGAACGTGCTCTGCCCGGGCCCGACCGACACCCCGATCATGCCCGGGCACATCCGGGCGGCGGTCGGCGCGGCCGGGCTGGAACCGCTGGCCCCGGTGGACGTGGCCGGCCACCTGCTGGAGGTGCTCGAGGCCGGCGGGGCCGGGCGGATCTGGCTGTCCCAGCCGCAGCTCGGACTGGTCGAGTACGTCCCGGCGCCGGTGCCGATGCCGGTCCCCCGGACGTGATGCGCTGTCCGCGTCAGAGCGAGTGCCCACCGTCGATGAGCAGCACCGATCCGGTCATATAGTCCGAGTCGGACGAGGCCAGCAGCACGGCCAGCGGGCCGACCTCCTCGGCCGCGGCCATCCGCTTCGCCGGCACCCGGTCGACCATCCGGGTCTCCAGCGCCCGGTCGGCCCGCAGGTCGGCGTTCAGGTCGGTCACCACGTACCCGGGCGCGATCGCGTTGACCTGGACGTTGTCCCGGGCCCACTCCAGGGCCAGCACCCGGGTGAGCTGGATGATCCCGGCCTTGGACGAGCAGTAGGCGCTGAACCCGGACATCGCCTTGCCGCCCCACCCGCTGGCCATGTTGATCACCTTGCCGGAGCGCTGCCCGACCAGGTGGCGCCCGGCAGCCCGGCAGCACAGGAAGGTGCCGCGCAGGTTGGTGGTGTGCACCCGGTCCCATTCCTCGACGCTCATGTCCAGCAGCCGGGCGGCGGTGACCACGCCGGAGTTGTTGACCAGCACGTCGAGCCCGCCGAGGTCGGCGACCAGCCGGTCGACCGGCCCCTGCACCGAGCCCTCGTCCGTGACGTCCAGCTCGGCGACCGCGGCCCGCACGCCGAACGCGCGAACCTCCTTGGCCGTGACCTCCAGGTCGTCGCGGGACCGGGCGGCCAGGCCCACATCGGCACCCTCGGCCGCCAGGGCCAGGGCCACCGCCCGCCCGATACCCCGGCTCGCGCCGGTGACCAGCGCCCGCCGGCCCACCAGCCGGCCACTCGCCCGGTCCCTCATGTCGGCCCCGTTCCGGCTCGCGCGCGAGCCTTCAAAGTCTGGCTATAATCAGATAGTAAATGTCCGTCTTTTGTCAACGCGCCGAGCGACGTGAGGTGACCATGAGCGACGCCCGGAAGCGGCCCTACTCCGGACCCCAGGTCGGCATCTGGCTGGCCGTGGTCGAGCCGGACCAGCTGGTGGGTTTCGCCCGGCGCGCCGAGGAGGCGGGCTGCGAGTCGCTGTGGGTGCCCGAGCACCTGACCTGGCCGCAGGTGATCACCTCGACCTACCCCTACCGCCAGGACGGCGGGCTGCCGGTGCCGAGCAGCGTCATGCTGTACGACCCGTGGGCGCTGCTCAGCGCGGTGGCCACCGCGACCACCACGATCCGGCTCGGCACCTGCGTGTACGTGCTGCCGCTGCGGCACCCGCTGATCACCGCGCGGGCGGTCGGCACGCTGGACGTGATGTCCGGTGGGCGGGCCATCCTCGGCGCGGGACTGGGCTGGATGAAGGAGGAGTTCGACGCGGTCGGCATCGACTTCGCCAGCCGGGGCAAGCGGTGCGACGAGATCGTCCCGGTACTGCGGTCGCTGTGGTCGGACGAGCTGACCGAGGCGGACGGCGAGTACGTCCGCTTCCCGCCCGCGCACTTCTACCCGAAGCCGCCGCAGGGGGCCGGCCTGCCGATCGTGTTCGGTGGCGAGTCGAAGGCCGCGCTGCGCCGGGCCGCCCGGCTGGGCGACGGCTGGCTGGGCACCTGGCACGACGCCGAGTCGACCGCCGCGGTGACCGCGAAGCTGGAGAACCTGCTGGTCGAGCACGGCCGGGCCGGGTCGACCTTCGAGGTCACCGTCATGCTCAGCCCCCGCAACATGCAGCCCCGGGCGATCGAGGAGCTGTACCAGGCCGGCGCCGACCGGATCTGCATCGGCTCACCCCGGGCCCCGCTGTCGGTGTGGCCGGGGGTGCTGGAGCGGATGCCCGAGGTGATCCGCGCCCTCGGCTGAGCGGTCCGGCTGACCAGCGGACCGATCCCGCCGCGCTCTCCGGCACCGGTTCGCCTCCCATCACTCCCGGCCGCGACCCGAAGGCACCGGCGCCGCGGCCCGGTAGCCGGGGCGAGCGGCCGCGTCCCGGTCCGTCGCGGCGCTCAGCAGCCCCGGGTCCAGGCCGGCCCGCACGACGTAGTGCTCCTCGTACTGCTCGGCCAGCGCGAGCAGGCGCTCCCGGGCTCCGGCCGACACGACATAGATGTCTTCCATGACAACCTCCGCCGATGACGTGACGAGTGCTGGACAGAAGCTTAAACTTGAGTTTGAACTTGTGTCCAGACTCGATCCGACCACCGGAGCCCGGCGCCGTGACCCGAAGAAACGTCCTGCACTATGGACACGTGGCCAAGTCCGTCCCCGCCGACATCGCCGCCCGCCTCCGCGAGCGCAGCGACGAGATGCTCGACGGCCCGATGCCGGTCAAGGTCAACGCCGTGGCCGACGCGACCGGGATATCCCGCTCGACGCTCTACTACTACTTCGACGGCTCGGACGGTCTGACCAGGTTCTTCATGGAGGAGCTGCTGGACCGGATCGGCGCGGCGGTGGACGCCGAGGTGTCCGCCCAGCCGACCCCGCCGGGCAAGCTGGCCGCCGTGATCAACACCACGCTGTCGTTCACCGCCGAGCACCCGGCGCAGGCGGTGGCGTTGCTGCAGGCGGTGTTCACCGACATCGGCGAGCACACCCGCAAGGACAGCGAGACCGTCTTCGGGCACGTCCGGGCGATCATCGAGCAGGGCGTGGCCGACGGCTCGTTCATCCCGGTCGACCCCGGGGACGTGATGGCGCTGGTGTTCGGCGCGGTCGGCATGGTCAGCCTGCACGAGCTCAACCGGCCGGGCGCCGACCCCGAGGTCTACAAGAACACCGTGCTGACCGTGGTGCTGCGCGGCGTGTGCGCCGACCCGGCCCAGGCGCACGCCGTGACCGGCGTACCGGTGGCCACCGGGAACGGCACCCGCCCCGGGAGCTGACGGGCCACCCGTCCTACGTGACGGAACCGCCCAGGTAGGACAGGTGCTCGGCCATGGCCGACGCCGCCGCGTCCCCGTCCCCGGACCGGATAGCGCCCACGATCGCGGCCCGCCGGCTGGCCGCGCCGGCCTTCCGGTCCGCGCTCTGCGCGAGCTGCCCGACCGGCTCGGTGACCTGGTAGAGCCCCCGCAGCAGGGCCGCCGCCAGCCGGTTGCCGGCCGCCCGGGCGATCAGCTCGTGGAAGCGCTCGTCGGCCTCCGGGCCCGGCTCGGCGGCCACGACGGCGGCCAGCTCGTCCAGGTCCTCCGCGCCGCGCCGGGAAGCGGCCAGCCGCGCGCAGACCGCCTCGACCAGCCGGCGCAGCTCGGCCGGCTCGGCCGCGTCCAGCACGCCCGCGCGCAGCAGCTTCTCGATGTCCTGGCCGAGCTCGTCACCGAAGGCCTGGTGGTCGAGCATCCGCACGAAGCTGCCGCCACCGGCGCCGGGCACCTTCTCGATCAGCCCGTCGACCACCAGCGCCCGCAACGCCTCGCGCACGGTGCTCCGGGACACCCCGAAATCCTGGGCCAGCGCCACCTCGGTGGGCAGCTTCTGCCCGGTCTTGAGCGCGCCGCTCAGGATCGCCGTGCGGATCTGGTCCTCGACCTGCTGCCGGGGCCGCTGGACCGTCCTGGCCTCGAACCCCACCGACGAGTCACCGGACTCCACGGCCCACCTCCGCACCACCCGCTCCGACCTCGAGCAACTGCCCGACGTCGGGTCCGATGCTAGCATTTCGACGAATAGTCGGACATTCGCCACGCCGCCCGCTGGAGGTCGTCACCGTGGACTTCACCGAGGAGCACGACCTGTTCCGGGGCACGGTCCGCGAGGTGATCGCCCGGCACGTGCTGCCGTTCGTGGACAAGTGGGAGGACGCCGGCATCTTCCCCGGCCACGAGCTGTTCCCGGTGCTGGCCGAGGCCGGGCTGCTGGGCCTGGAGTACGCCGAGGAGTTCGGCGGCCAGGGGGCCGACCACTCCTACACCCTGGTGCTCGGCGAGGAGCTCGGCGCGATCCCGTCGATGGGCCTGATGACCGCCATCGCCGTGCAGACCGACATGGCCACCCCGTCGCTGCACCGGTTCGGCACGCCGGAGCTCAAGCGCCGCTTCCTCACCCCGGCGCTGCGCGGCGAGATGGTCGCGGCGATCGCGGTGACCGAGCCGGACGCCGGGTCGGACGTGGCCGGGCTGCGCACCCGGGCGGTCGACGACGGCACCCACTGGGTGCTCAGCGGGGCCAAGACCTACATCACCAACGGCGTGCAGGCGGACTGGTACTGCCTGCTGGCCCGGACCGCCCCGGACAGCTCCGGGTACAGCGGGATGTCGCAGATCGTGGTGCCGTCCGACCTGCCCGGGGTGACGGTCAGCCGGTCGCTGCGCAAGATCGGCAACAAGGCGTCGGACACCGCCGAGCTGGCGTTCCACGAGGTGCGGGTGCCCAAGGAGTTCACCATCGGGGTGGCCGGCAAGGGCTTCCAGCAGCAGATGGAGCAGTTCCAGCAGGAGCGGATGATCGGCGCCTACATGGCGGTCGGCGGGATGCTGGAAGCGCTGCGCCGCACCCGGGAGTACGCGCTGTCCCGCACCGCGTTCGGCAAGCCGCTGGCCGACCAGCAGTACCTGTCCTTCCGACTGTCCGAGCTGGCCGCGCAGCTCGAGCTGGTGCGCACCTACACCCACGTCTGCGCCCGGGACTACGTGCGCGGCACCGCGACCGTCCGGCAGACCTGCGTCACCAAGCTGACCGCCGCCCGGCTGCAGCGCGAGGTGGCCGACATGTGCGTGCAGTTCCACGGCGGGCTGGGCTACATGGAGGAGCACTGGACGGCGCGGTACTTCCGGGACGCCCGGCTGCTGTCCATCGGCGGCGGCGCGGACGAGATCATGCTGCGCACCATCGCCCGGCTGGACGGCCTGCCCGGCTGAGTCGTGTATTGTCCGACTTTAGACAGTGCTTGCCAGACGGCAGTCGACGCCGGGAGGTTCGTCCGTGGAGCAGACCCCTGAGGAACTCGACGCGGTCGTGATCGGCGCCGGCTTCGCCGGGCTGTACATGGGCCACCAGCTCCGTGACCGGCTCGGGCTGCGGGTAGCGGTGCTGGAGGCCGAGGACGGCGTCGGCGGCACCTGGCACCTGAACCGCTACCCGGGCGCGCGCTGCGACATCGAGAGCTTCGTCTACTGCTACTCGTTCTCCCGGGAGCTCTACCGGGAGTGGGAGTGGAGCTCGAAGTACCCGGCGCAGGAGGAGATCCTGCGCTACCTCGAGCACGTGGCCGACCGGTTCGACCTGCGCCGCAGCATCCGGCTGAGCACCCGGCTGACCTCGGCGACCTTCGACGGCACGCACTGGCTGGTCAGCACCGACACCGGCGCCGCATTCAGGGCGAGGTTCCTGGTCACCGGGGTCGGGCTGCTCGCCTCGGCCCCGTTCCGCCCGGCCTTCCCCGGGTTGGAGACCTTCACCGGCCGCTGGTGTCACACCGGCGACTGGCCGCGCACCGGGATGGAGCTCGACGACCTGGCCGGCAAGCGGGTCGGAGTGATCGGCACCGGGTCCAGCGGGGTGCAGACCATCCCGGTGGTGGCCGAGGTGGCCGAACGGCTGACCGTCTTCCAGCGCACCCCGCAGTACGCCATCCCGGCCCAGCACCACACCATCGGCCCGGACGAGCTGGCCCGGCTGCGCAACTCCTACGACGAGGTGTGGTCGGCCGCGCACTCGTCGCTGGGCGGCTTCCCGTGCGACCCGATCCCGCGCAGCGTGCTGGCCGACACCCCGGAGCAGCGCAACGCCGAGTTCGAGAAGCTCTGGCAGCGCGGCGGGCTGCACTTCGTCCTGGCCACCTACCAGGACCTGCTGTTCGACCTGGAGGCCAACGGGTACGCGGCCGACTTCGCCCGGGACAAGATCCGCGAGCGGGTGCGCGACCCGCGGGTGCTGGAGATGCTGCTGCCGCCCAAGGACCAGCCGATCGGGGCCAAGCGGCCGATCGTGGAGACGAACTACTTCGAGACCTACGACCGGGACAACGTGGAGCTGGTGGACGTCCGGGCCGACCCGATCGTCGAGGTCACCCCGACCGGCATCCGCACCGAGGGCGGCCACCACGAGCTGGACGTGATCATCCTGGCCACCGGGTTCGACGCGGTGACCGGGCCGCTGCTGCGGCTGAACATCACCGGCCGCGACGGCCGGGCGCTGCGCGACGAGTGGGCCGCCGGGCCGGCGTCGTACATGGGACTGGCCGTGTCCGGGTTCCCCAACCTGTTCACCATCACCGGCCCGGGGTCCACGTTCGGCAACATCCCGGTGGTGGCCGAGCACCACATCGACTGGATCGCCGACCTGATCGGCCACATGCTCGACGCCGGCCACTCATGCGTCGAGGCGTCCCGGGACGCGCAGCGGGAGTGGACCACGACGATGGCCCGGCTGGCCGAGAAGAGCCTGATCCCGCTGGCCGACTCGTGGTCGACCGGGGCCAACATCCCCGGCAAGCCCCGGACCGTGCTGTTCTACCTGGGCAAGTACAGCACCTACCGGAAGATCTGCAACGGGGTCGCGGCGGACGGCTACCGGGGGTTCGAGTTCAGCTGACCCCCGGCCGGTGATCAGACGCCGGCGAGCTGCTTCTCCTCCGGCGAGCCGGCGTGGGTCCGGAGCGAGCGGAGCGCGGGCACGGTGAGGCCGACGACCCAGATGAAGAAGATGAACACCGGGATGTAGAAGGCGATCACCCCGTTCCAGGCCATCGGTCCGGTCTTGAACCAGAAGATCAGGCAGGCCGGCACGAACAGGAACCCGGTCCAGACGCTGAGGTAGCCGGTCCAGCGGGGCATGCCGGTCTCGGCGGGCGGGCTGCGGAAGATGGCCAGGGCCTGGGCGAAGCACCACACGGTGAACGACGGCCACGGCGCGAGGAAGGTGAACCAGCCGAGGTCGTGCAGGGTGCGGATCATGATCGGCGGGGTGTCGTCCAGCCGGTAGGCGGCCACCTCGAAGATCCAGCAGGCGCCCTGGCCGATCAGCGAACCGATCGCCGCGCTGCCGATCTGCACGTAGGCCAGCACCGGGACCGGGCCGTCCTTCGGCCGGGTCCGGGCGACGATCCCGACCGCCCACGGCACCATCAGCGCGAACCCGGCCATGGTGATCAACATGCCCAGCCGGAAACCACCCAGGTTGCCCTGCAGCCGGGCCACCAGCTCCTCCGGCGTCAGCATGGCCGAGGGCGGCGGGAGGTACCGCGCGCAGAAGAAGAAGCCCAGCGCGAACATCACCAGCATCAGCGGCCCGGTCCACAGACACAGCCGTTGCGGTCGAACGTCCACGGGAGCCCTCCTCAGTCTTGGTACAAACCTGGAATTTGTACCAATCAGAAGGTAGGTCACCGCTGGGCGGCGGCACAAGAGCCCTACCCTGGCGATGTGTCCAGCGGCGACGAAGCGAAGCCCCCCGCGCGGGTGGCCAACGAGGCCCGCATCCTGGCCGCCGCCACCGAGTGCTTCCGCCGGCGCGGCATCGGCCGGACCACGATGGAGGACATCGCCGCCGAGGCGGACATGGGCCGCCAGACCGTCTACCGGTCCTTCCCCACCCGGGCCGCGCTGCTGGACGCGATCGCGCTGGACCGGCTGCTCGACATGCGCGACCGGATGAAGAAGAAGGTCGACGGCTACCCGGATCTGGCCGCCGCCATGGTCGACGGCACCCTCGACGTCCGGGACATCGCCCGCGAGGACGAGACGTTCATGGCCGTGGCGGCGGTCGGTGACCGCGGCCTGGAGCGCTACCTGCTCGCCCCGTCCCCGATGATCAGGGACGTGATGCGCTCCATCTGGGCCGACGCCCTCGCCCGGGCCCGCGAGCGCGGTGAGCTGCGCACCGACCTGACCGATCTCGAGATCGCCGACTGGTTCCGCTTCGTCAACTTCACCCTGCTGCTGCGCGAGGACCTCGACCGGGACGGCCAGAAACGGCTGCTCCGCACGTTCGTCCTCCCGGCTTTGCTGCCGGGAGCCGAGTTCGAGCCGGTCACCCCGCCGGACGCAGGCGGTCGAAGAAGTCGTCGAGCTGGCTGAGCTGGCGGGCCGGGGTGGCCTCGGCGGGTGAGAGCACGCCCAGGATCTGCAGGCCCATCAGCATCGCCAGGAGTTCGTCGACGGTCGCCGGCACGTCGGTCGACTCGCGCAGCGCGCCGGCGGCGCGGGCCTCGTCGAGGCGCCGGGTCATCTCGGCGCGCCACTGGTTCATGAAGGCCGCGTGCAGGGCGGCCTTCTCCGGGGAGTTCAGGGCCTGCTGCCAGAAGGTGATCGCCAGCCGGGCCTCGGCGAGGCGTTCGTCATCGAGCGGCATGATCTCCAGGCACAGCGTCCGCAGGCCGGGCAGCCCGTGGCGGTCGGTGTCGACCTTGTCGGCCCGGACGTTGGTGGCGTCGAAGATGTGCCGGAACGCCGCGGTCAGCACGGCGTCCTTGTTCGGGAAGTAGTAGAGCAACGCGCCGTTGGCGAAGCCGGCGGCCTCGGCGATCCGGCGCGTGGTCACCGAATGGATGCCCTCGGTCGCGATGAGCCGCCAGACGACGCCGATGATCTCCCGGCGTCGCTCGTCGTGGTCGACGATCTTCGGCACGCCGTTGAGAGTAGTCGCCCCTGTTTTTTTGTACGCTTGTTCAGTAAAGTTCGCCGGCATGACACAGGCGGTTCGAACGCATCGGGAACATCCACTCGATCCGGTCGGGGCGGACGAGATCGTCGAGGTAACCCGGATCGTGACGGACGCGGGACTGGCCACCGACAGCACACGCTTCGTCTACCTGGGCCTCGACGAGCCGGCCAAGGCCGAGCTCCTCGGGCACGTGGCCGGCCGGGCGGTGGTCCGCCGGTTCCGGGCGTTGCTGCTGGACCTCGCGACGCAGGTGTCCCGCGATGTCCTGGTCGACGTCACCGCCGGGCGGGTCGTCTCGGTGGCCGAGCTGGACGTCGCCGTGACCGGCCAGCTGCCCGTCCTCGACGAGGAGTTCGAGCTGGTCGAGCAGCTGCTCGCCACGGACGAGCGCTGGCTCGCCGCGCTGGCCGCCCGCCACCTCGACGTCGCCGACGTCCGGGTCGCCCCGCTGTCGGCCGGCGTCTACGCCGACGAGTACCCCGACGAGGCGGGCCGGCGGATCCTGCGGGGGCTCGCGTTCCTCCAGGAGCACCCGCACGACTCCGCGTGGGCGCACCCGATCGACGGCCTGGTCGCCTACGTCGACACCATGAACCGGGTCGTCGACCAGGTGATCGACGCCGGTCCCGTCCCGGTCCCGCGCGAGTCGGGGAACTACGACGACCCCGAGGTCCGCGGACCGCTGCGGACCACCCAGCGGCCGATCGAGATCAGCCAGCCCGAAGGCTCCAGCCTCAGCCGGCAGGGCAACCTGCTGACCTGGGAGAAGTGGTCGCTGCGGGTCGGGTTCGACGCCCGCGAGGGCCTGGTCCTGCACCAGATCGGGTTCGACGAGGGCCAGGGTGTGCGCCCGATCGTGCACCGCGCGTCGATCGCGGAGATGGTCGTGCCCTACGCCGATCCCGCGCCGGTGCGCTCCTGGCAGAACTACTTCGACACCGGCGAGTACCTGGTCGGGCGCTACGCCAACGCGCTCGAGCTCGGCTGCGACTGCCTCGGTGAGATCACCTACCTGGACGCGACCATCGCCGACGAGCGCGGCGCCCCTCGGACCCTGCCCAACGCGATCTGCATCCACGAGGAGGACTTCGGGATCCTCTGGAAGCACACCGACCTGTGGTCGGGCTCGGCCCAGACCCGCCGGCAGCGCCGCCTGGTCATCTCCTTCTTCACCACCGTCGGCAACTACGACTACGGCTTCTACTGGTACCTCTACCTCGACGGCACGATCGGTTTCGAGGTCAAGGCCACCGGGGTGGTGTTCACCTCGGCCCACGACGGCGGGGACTACCCCTACGCCGCGCCGATCGCCCCCGGCCTCGGCGCCCCGTTCCACCAGCACCTGTTCAGCGCCCGGCTCGACATGTCCGTCGACGGCCCGGGCAACCGCGTCGAGGAGGTCGACGTCGAGCGGGTGCCCGCCGGGCCGGACAACCACCGGGGCAACGCCTTCCGGGTCCGGCACACCGTGCTCGACCGCGAGTCCACCGCGCAGCGCGACGCCGCCCCGGAGCGCAACCGGGTGTGGCACGTCGTCAACCCCGGGCGGCACAACCGGGTCGGCCGGCCGGTGGGCTACGCGCTCGTCCCGGAGGGTCTGCCGACGCTGCTCGCCGACCCCGGCTCGTCGATCGCCCGGCGCGCGGCGTTCGCCACCCGGCACCTCTGGGTCACCCGCTACGCGCCCGGGGAGCGCTACTCGGCGGGCGACTTCGTCAACCAGCACCCGGGCGGCGGCGGGCTGCCCGCCTACGTCGCCCAGGACCGCGGCCTCGACGGCGAGGACCTCGTCGTCTGGCACACCTTCGGGCTGACCCACGTCCCCCGGCCCGAGGACTGGCCGGTCATGCCGGTCGACCGGACCGGGTTCACCCTCAAACCGGTCGGCTTCTTCGACCGCAACCCCACGCTCGACGTCCCGCCCTCCCCGGCCGGGCGCTGCCACCCGCCCGCGACCGAACCGGAGCCTGCCTGACGATGGCCATCGGCGACGCGCAGCGATGCGGTGGTCATGAACTCCCCTTCGACCGGTGGGCTAGGAGCCGGCTTGCCCGATGTGCTTGAACGGGATGATGGGTTGCGGTTCGGTGCCGGGTGGGATGACCATGCGGCCGTCGGGGCCGAGGTACGGCGCGCCCTGGCGAACGATCGGGGTGCCGGGGCCGGGGCAGCTGCGATCGGTTCCGGCGCCGCAGACCCCGTTGGTCAGGTAGGACCGTTCCTGCAGGTCCCTCGGCCAGGCCGGCTGGTTGATGCTCATCACGGTGTTGGGCACGGTGTAGAACAGCAGCATCGCCATGTTCAGGAACGCGACCGTGGCCAGGAGCCGCATCGCGAGCTTCTTCCCGGAGCCGCCGCGGATCTGGTCGATCCCCCGGTCGGCGATGCTGTTCCCCCGGTCGTCGAGGAAGAACTTCAGGCACGCCGCGGTGGTGAAGACCGGGACGATCGTGATCATCTCTTGCAGGGGGTACTTGTGGTACTCGTCGGCGAAGAACAGCGGCCAGTGCCCGCCGGGGTACTCGAACACCGCGAGCGGCAGGAAGATGAGGCCCTCAAGGATGATGTCGAACACCACCACGACCAGCAGACATACGCCGATGAGTGAGGCGTTGCCGATCGAGGGGTAGCGCGCCCGGACGCTGCGCATGACCCAGGCGCCGAACGCGGCCACCCCGACGAAGATGTACACGTAGGCGGAGTTGATAAAGAAGATCGGCTCCACCACCATCGCACCCGGCGCGTGGAAGGCCGACATCCCCGGAACGCCGGCCACCCAGGAGCCGAAGTTCACCATGTAGCTGTTGTAGGTGAACCAGGGCTGCGCGTAGGCGGAGATCGGGTCGTGCCAGGACACGCTGATCGCCGCGATGGCGATCAGCCCGTCGACCCCGACCCGGCCTTCGCGGCGCCACGGCCGCACCACGAAGAAGTAGATCAACGCCAGGGCGGCAGGTATCGAGAGGACCTGCCACAGGATCAGCTCGATCTTCATCCAGGTCGGGAGCTCGCTCGGCCCCTGGGGCACCCGGACGAAGTACGGCCCGGACACCCAGTTGATCACCGTGTACGCCTGGAAGGCGAGGATCAGCCCACCGAGCATCGCCCACAGCCTCACCGGCGGGGTCCGCTTCGGCACACCGGGTTCGGAGCGGGTCGAGCCCGCACCCGGGCCCCGGTGCGCTGGCGCTATCGACATGGCACTCCACCCTTTGACGGCCGGATTCGGTCGCTACCTTCAGCGCCGACGAGATCGGGGTCGGACTTGACCGCCCGGGCCAGATAGATGCTGGTCACGACGATCCAGGCGCAGTAGGCGACGAGGACCATCCACCATGCGAACAGCCCGTTCCAGGCCAGCGGGCCGTCCTGGAAGAACATGATCGTCGCCCCGGGCGCCAGCAGGGTCACCGCCCAGAACTGGAAGTAGCCCAGCCACCGGGGCAGCACCGGAACGGCGCGCCGGTCGGCCAGGATCACCGCACCGAAGGCGTAGCCCTGAATCAGTGCGGTGGAGATGATCCCCAGGAAGGGCAGCCAGCCGATGTCGTTGAGCACCCGGACCGTCTCCGCCGAGCGGTCCGTGCGATACGCGGCGGCCTGCCAGAACATCGGCGGCAGGAGGAACTCGATCACCGTGGCCGCACCGGCGATCATCTGCGCATAGGCCAGCACGGAACGCCGCCCCTCGATACGACGCATCTGGATCGAGATCACCGCGAACCACGTGCACAGCAGGCCCGAGGCGAACATCGTGAGCACGAGGCCGATCCGGATGCCCGTGCGATTGCCGGCGTATCGCGCCGCGATCATCTCGGCGGACGCTCCCGGCGCCGGCGGTGGGACGAACCCGGCGAACACCCAGAACCCCAGTAGGAAGACCACCACGAAGCCGACGCCACTCCAGGCACACGCCATCTGCGCTCGTCCGGCCATTGCCGACTCCTCACAAAAGTAGACACTGACTCAACAAACGCTAGCAAGTAGAGTCAGGCTCTACAAGTAGCATCTGGATATGGCCGCACCCGCACAGTCATCCCCCGGGCCGAGTACGGGCGGCAACGGCCGACGCGCACACCGTCGCGGCGAGGCCAGGACCGCGATCCTGAACACCGCGCGGGCCGAGTTCGGAAGCAAGGGCTACTCGGGCACCTTGATGAAGGACATCGCCCAGCAGGCCGAGGTCAGCGAAGCCCTGCTCTACCGGTACTTTCCGGCCAAGGACGCCCTGTTCGAGCAGGCGGTGGTCGAGCCCTACCACCGCTTCGTCGAGTCGTTCCTCGACAGCTGGGCCACCCTCGACGACCGCCTGTCCAACGAGGAGATGGTCTCGCGCTTCGTGGTCAACCTCTACGACTTCGTCCTGGAGAACCGCGACCTGCTGTTCGCCCTGGTCGTGGCCGATCGGTTCGGCGAACCGGAGATCGAGGAGACGGGCCTGCTCAGCGCGGAGGTCCAGCGGCTGGCCGAGTTCACCGCCCGCGAGGCCGACGTTCGCGGCATCGGCGACGTCGACCTGGAGATGGCCGCCTCCTGCACGGTAGCCATGGTCTTCTCCATGGCACTGCTCGATGACCTCCTCTTCGCCAAGGGCGCCAACCACCCGACCAAGGAACGCCTCGTCAAACAGATGTGCCTCTACGCCGCCGCCGGCGTTCAGCAGAAGAGCCGACCTCGAACCTCCGGGGTCTGACGCTCATCGGAACGGCACCAGCCGCGGTGGGGCCGTACCCGGCGGATAGACCAGCCGGCCTTCGGTGTCGACGTAGGCACTACCCGGCGACGAGGCCGGTACGGCGGGACCGGGACAGGCCCGGTCGGTGCCCTGGCCGCAGATGCCGTTGGTGAAGTACGAGCGCTCCTGCATGTCGCGGGGGTACTCGCCGGGGTGGATGACCAGCAGCGCCGACGGCAGCGTCCAGAGCCCGAACAGCAGGGTCTGCACCGCGCCGGACAGGGCCAGCACCCGGATCACGTTGCGCTTGGCGACGCTGCCCGGGATGCGGTGCACACCCCGCTCGGCGAAGGTCTGACCCCGGTCGTTGGTGAAGTAACGCAGCACCCCGAACGACGCGAAACCCAGGCCGAGGAAGATCATCTCGTGCAGCGGGAACTTGTAGTAGTGCTCGGCGTTGATCGCCCAGTGTCCGCCGGCGTAGGTCCACACCCCGATCGGCATGAACAGGCAGCCCTCGATGAGCAGCACCATGACCGCCATGACCAGGTAGCACAGCCCGACCAGCCGCAACGGCCCGAGGGACGGCCAGCGGGCCTTGGCCCGCCGCATGATGGTGCAGCCGAGGATGGCCAGGCCGAGACAGCAGTAGATGTACGCGGCCGGGGTGAACAGCGGCGGCTCGACGACCATCGCCCCGGGCTTGCCGTAGGACTGCCAGCCGGGGATGTCGTGCACCCAGGAACCGAAGTTCCACATGTACGAGTTGTAGGTCAGCCAGGTGCCGAAGTAGTTGCTCAGCGGATCCTGGAAGAAGGTGAAGAAGAACGCGATCATCAGCAGGCCGTCGGTGGTGACGGTCCGCTCGCGGCGCCAGGGCCGGACCAGGAACCACCAGACGAACCCGAGCAGCACCGGGATGGACAGCGCCTGCAGCGCGTTGAGGGTGATCTTCATCCAGGTCGGCGGGACGCTCGGCCCGACCGGTACCGGGACGAAGTTGGGCCCGGTCACCCAGCTGGCCAGCACCCAGATCTCGAAGCCCAGGATCACCGCGCCGATCCCGGCCCACAGGGTGACCGGCAGGAACGGCTTCGCCGCCGGCGGCGCCGAGGTGGCGCCGCCGGACGAGCGGACGGGCGTGCTGGTCATCGGGTGGTGCCGAAGGCCGGCTCCCGCATCGGGCCGCAGTCGTACGGCGTGCCCGGCCCGCAGAGGCCGTTGGTCAGGTACGACTTGGAGACGACGTCCTGGGGCCACGGGTCGGCCTTCATGTTGAAGTACTGCATGGGGCCGTTGTAGAGCGCCGCGTACATCACGTTCAGCATGCCGATGATCGCCAGCAGCCTCAGCACGGTGGCCTTGCGCCCGATGGACCCGATCTGGTCGATGCCCCGTTCGGCCACGGTGCGGCCCCGGTCGTCGAGGAAGAACCGCATGCACGAGGCGGCCCCGAGGAACAGCCCCACGAACAGCGGCTCGTAGAGCGGGAACTTCAGCCGCGAGTCCGGGAAGAGCGACCAGTCGGCCCAGGCTCCGCCGTAGTGCCACAGCCCGAGCCACATCAGCAGGACCTCGACGAAGTCCAGGACGAACCAGGTGCCGACCGCCACCGCGACCAGCCCGGCGGTGCCGATGTTCGGGAAGCGCCGGCGGGCGGCCCGCATGACCAGGCAACACAGCACGGTCCCGCCGAAGAACCCCCACAGGTACAACCCGCCGATGCCGATCAGCGGCTCGGGCATCCGGTGCGCGTCGGGGGATATCCAGCCCGGGATCTGGGAGGTCCAGGAGCCGAGGTTGATCTGCACGGAGTTGTAGGAGAAACCGGCGTGGGTGTAGTTGTAGCCGGGATCCTGCAGGAAGTACGCCTGCACCCAGGCGATGCACAGCATCCCGTCCAGGGTCAGCCGGCCTTCCCGGCGCCACGGCCGCCACAGGAAGTAATAGAAGATCAGGATCGCGGCGAGCGCGCTGACCACCTCGTAGGTGCGGATGCCTGTGTGCATCCACTCCGGCACGGGTGTCGCCCCGGTCGGCGTCGGCACCGCCTGGCCGGTGCTGAACCAGCGGAACAAGACCACCGCCTGCACCACCAGCACGGCGGCGCCCACCAGGGCCCACCACTGCACCGGGTAGGTCTTGCGGGGCCGGGTCGCCAGACCCTCGAACGCCGGACCCGCCTGCTTGATCGCCATCGTCTGACCTCCGAGCGCCGCTGCCGGTGACCCCTCCAGTACAGATCCGTAGCGGTTACAGAGTCAACGGCTGATTGAGCTTGAACAGCACCTTTCTCAACCCCGGTGCGACACACTCTGTGCCAACACTGCAGTATCGTGACCGAGATGTCCGGACCCCCCGCGACCCGCGACCGCATCCTGGGCGCCGCTCGCGCCGTGCTCCAGGACGCCGGCCCCTACCCGTGGAACATGACCGCCGTGGCCGAGCGGGCGGACGTGTCCCGCCGCACGCTCTACCGGCACTTCCCGAGCAAGGCCGACCTGGTCGACGCGCTCACCGGAACGACCTCCCCCGCGCCGGCGCCACGTCCCGCGCCGGGACCACCCCCCGGGGGCGCCGGCCGGCAGCGACTGCTCACGTCGGCCCGCGAGCTCTTCGGCGCCAAGGGGTTCGAAGCGACCAGCGTCCGGGAGATCGCCGATCGGGCCGGCGTCGCCAAGCTCATGGTCTACCGGCACTTCGGGTCCAAGTCCCGGCTGTTCCAGGAGGCGACCATGGACCCGATCAAGGGGTTCATCGCCGAGTTCACCGCCCGCTGGGCCGCCCGGCCTCGGGGCCAGCGGCCGATCGTGGAGGAGGTCCGGGACTTCTACGCCGCGCTCTGCGACGTGCTCGACGCCCAGCGCGACCTGCTGGCTCCGCTGCTGTTCACCGGCACCGCCCGGCACGGCACCGAACTGCTGGACAACAACCAGTACCTCGCCCAGGTCTTCCGCCAGTGGTTCGAGCTGATGGACCGGATCATGCTCGCCGAGACCACCGACCAGCGGTTCCGCCCCTTCGACCAGCACCTCGCGTCCCGCCTGATCTTCGGCCTGATCCTCTCGGTCGTCCTGCACCGCGACTGGCTGCTCCCGGCTCGGCAACCCGACCGCGCACGACTGATCGACGAGATGGCCAACCTGACCGTCTTCGGCATCCTGGACGCCGGCCACGCCTCGATCCGCCCCCTGCCGGCGTCTTGAGTTGCGGCTTCGCCGGGTCGTACCCTGACGACAGAATCCCGTTTCGTCGTTAGCGCTTACGTCACGACGGCATCGAGCAGGCCGGTCGGAACGGAGACTTCATGGGCGGATCCCGCCGGCGGTGAGCACCTGGGACTGCCTGCACCGGCCGAGCAGCGATCGGGTGTCCTGGACGACCGGCAACGTCGGTGAGGCGATACCCGGGGTGCAGACCCCGCTGTCGTACACGTTCTGGACCCGCCCGTTCGAGCGCACGGTGCGCGGCTCCTACGCCGAGATGGGGGTACTCCCCCGCTCGGCGGCGTGGGCCCCGCCGACGGACGTCGACGAGGCCGCGCTCGGGGTGTTCTTCGGGCGCCCGGTGCTGAACACCAACCTCGTCCTGGAGGTGGGCGCGGCGCTGCCCGGCGTCTCGTCCCGGGACGTCGCGGCGAACGTGCTCGGCGCGACCGACCTCGCGTACCTGCCGCCCGACCGGCCCGGCCGGTATCCGGTCGTCGCGGTGAAGCTGCCGGCCCTGGCCGCCCGGCTGGGGCGACGGATGGCGAGGCTGGACCGCGAGGTCCACCGGGCCTGGCGGTGCGCGGTGACCGGGACGGACCCGGGCCGGACGCGGGCCGGGCTTCCGGCCATCCGGGACCTGTTCACCCGAGCCCTGCTCGACCACAGCCACGCCACCTTCCTGTCGCAGGCGGTGTTCGAGCAGCTGACCGCGGCGGCCGGGGGTCGGGTGGGCGGGCTCGGCGAGCTGGTGAGCGGGTACGGCGGCATGCTCGAGGTCCGCTTGTTGCAGGAGCTCTGGGACGTCGCGCAGGGGCGCGCCGACCTCGACGGCTGGCTGGCCCGGTACGGCTACCTCGGTCCGAACGCGGGCAGCCTGTCCGCCCGGTCCTGGCGGGAACGTCCGGCTCCGGTCGAGCGGCTGCTCGGCACCTACCGATCGGCCCCGGCCCCGGCGGAGGTCGAGGCGCGTCGCGGCGAGGTCCGGCAGCGGGCCGAGCGGGCGCTGCTCGACGGCCTGAGCCCACCCGCCCGGGTCCGGCTCCGGGTCCTGCTCCGGCTGGCCCGGCACTTCATCCCGCTGCGCGAGGTCGGCAAGAACATGTACCTGAAGGCCGGTGACGCCGCCCGGGTGAGCATCCGACGCCTCGGCGCCGAGCTGGCCCGGACCGGGGCGTTGACCGATCCCGAGGACGTGTTCTTCCTGACCTGGGACGAGCTGGTCGGCGCGCTACCGCCGGACGTCCCGGCGGTGCTCGAGGAACGGCGGGCGCGCTACCTCGTCTACCGGGAGCTGGAGCTGCCGCCGGTGTTCACCGGCACCCCCGAGCCCCGAACCCGCCGGATGCCCCTGTTCGTCGGCGCCGCCGCCGTGGTGATCGACGTCGGCGGCCAGCTCAGCCACGGCGCCATCGTGGCCCGCGAGCTCGGCATCCCCTGCGTGGCCGGCGTCCGCACCGCCACCGCGACCCTGCGCACCGGTGATCGCATCGTGGTCGACGGCGACCGGGGCACGGTCACCCGCCTCGACCCCCGCCCGGCCCACGAACGACCGGAGACGCGCGCCGTCGACCGGGGCACGAAGCCGACGATGTCCACCTCACCGGAAGCGAGGCGCCGAATGACCGACAAGATCGAGATGGACGCGACGACCATGCGCGCGGCGATGTGGTCGGGCGTGCTGTTCGTGGTGTTCCTCATCGTGGCGCAGGGACTGCTGATGCAGTTCGTGCCCGGCCCCTCCCCCGACCTCTCGGCCCAGGAGGTGGCCGACCGGTTCATCGAACGCAAGACCGAGATCCGGATCGGCTCCGTCATCCAGATCATCGTCTGGACGTTCTGGGCGACCTGGGCGAGCGGCATCATCATCCTGCTCCGCCGGATGGAGCGCGGCTATCCCGTGATCACCTACAGCGCCATCGCGCTGAACGGCGCGTCGGTCTGCATCATCGTGCTCATCCCGATGACCTGGGCCGTGGCCGCCTTCCGGCCGGAGAGCATCGACCCGCAGCTGACCCGGGCGATGAACGACTGGGTCTGGTTCCTCTGGCTCTACACCTGGCCACCGTTCGCGGTGTTCATGGCCCTGATCGGCGTCGCGATCATGCGGAACCGGTCGGAGTTCGAGTACTACCCACGCTGGGTGGCGTACTACAACTTCTGGTCCGCGATCTTCATCTTCCCGGCCGCCCTGATCGCCTTCTTCAAGACCGGACCGTTCGCCTGGGACGGCATCTTCGCCTTCTGGCTGCCGGTGATCGTCCTGTTCGGCTGGATGCTGGTCATGTCGTTCGTGACCATGCAGTCGATCAACCGGCACGAGCGGGAGCTGACCGCGCTGCTGGACAAGGGGCCGGCCGAGACGGCGACGGCGTGAGGAGATGTGCGCAACGGCCGCTCGGGCGCACGTCACTAGTCTCTCGCGTATGCGCATCGGGCTACCTGCGGGCCGAGGGCGACTGGGAGATGTACCAGCGGGGCATGAAGGCGCTGTCCAACGGGCTCACCGGGCCGCTCGCCTCAGCCGTACCGATCCTGCCGGGACCCGGCAGTTGGCCAGCGCCGGTGGGATCGGCCTGCAGTCGGCGACCAAGCCCCGATAGGTCACCGACGCCGGCGTCACGACGGGAGCCGTGAGCGCCGGGGATTCTGCCGGTACCACTCGGCCGTCCGCGCGACGCCGGTGGCGAGGTCGACGGCCGTACCGCCGAAGCGGGTGCTGAACTTGGTCGAGTCCACGACGAACGGCTGCTCGAACTGGTAGAGGATCTCCGCGCCGTACCGGGCCACGGTGGACACCAGGCCCAGCGCCACCGCCGCCTTGACCGGGATCGAGCGCAGCCGGGCCGGCCCGACCAGGGCGGCGAACTTCCGCGCGGTGGTCGGCTCACCCGACGGCACGTGCCAGACCTCGCCCCAGGCGTCCGGCTCGGCCGCCAGGGTGACCATGGTCTGCGCGAAGTCGTCGATGTAGGTCGGGGTGATCGGCAGGTCCGCGTGGCCGAACCAGATGGGCCGCTTGGCGCCGAACAGCAGCGGCCCGAACAGCGACTCCACCTTCGGCCCGTACAGCTCCCCGGCCCGGGCGATCGCCACCTGCACATCACCGCGGTGGTGCGCGGCGAGCAGCATCTCGGCCATCAACGCGCGCATCACCCCGAGACCGGCCACCGGCCGGTACGGCATGTCCTCCGTCATCGGCCGGTCGACCTTGCCGTACATCCAGGTGTCGTCGGCGAAGACCAGCACGGCACCGGCCGCGCCCGCCGCCCTGATCAGCGACTCCTGCACCCGGGGGTACAGCTCCAGCCACTCGGGCAGTGGCGGCCGCACGCAGTGGTACACCGCCGTCGCCCCCGAACAGATCTCCCGCATCTGCCCCGCGTCCCCGGCGTCGGCCGCGACCAGCTCGACCCCGTCCGGAACGCCGGCCCGACCACTCCGGTTGACCGCGCGAACCTTCTCGCCGCGCGCGACGAGCTCTCTGACCAGGACCGATCCCGTGGCACCGGTGGCGCCCACGACAACATGCATCATCCCACCTCCATTTCGCTACACTACTGTAGCGGAATGGAAGAGGGGTGCGCCGGATGCCACGGCCACAGGACAGGAACCTGGACGACGCGATCAGCCGGGCGACGCTGCGAGTGCTCGGCGAGGTCGGCTTCGACCGGCTGAGCATCGCCACCGTCGCGACCCGGGCGGGCACCGCGCGGACGACGGTCTACCGGCGCTGGCCGGACAAGGCCGCCCTGGTGCTCGCCGCCGTCCGGCACGAGTTCGCCGGCGAGCCGGCCGAGATCGACACCGGCAGCCTGCGCGGCGACCTGCTCGCCCAGGCCCGGACGCTGGCCGGCCGGCTCGAGCAGCACGCCGACGTGCTGGCCGGCCTGCTGACCGCGATACGCGACAACGGCGAGCTCGGCCGCCTCGTGCGCTCGGGCATCGTCGAGCGGGATCACTCGATCATGACGACGGCCATCGAGCGGGCGGTCCGTCGAGGCGAGCTGACCAGGCCGGTCGACGACATCGTCACCATCGTGCCGATGTCGTTGCTGTTCGCCCGGATCGTGCTGCTGGACGCGCCGATCGACGAGGACTTCCTGGTCCGGATGGTGGATCTGGTCGTCGTGCCGCTGTTCGACGCCTACCGGGTGGCCTGATCACCGCGCCCCTGACCACTGCGCAGCGACGGCACGAGCGCCTCGACCGCTTCGGTCAGGCTCGCCATCAGGTGGTCGCCGATCGGGCGCGACGGTTGGAACGCCCGCCAGATCAGCGTGCCCTGCCAGTGCGCCGCCAGCAGATGGCCGATCCGCCGAGGGGCGTCCGGCGTCGACCGGAAGCAGTCGTCCAGGATCGCGGTCAGGGTGGCGTCCCAGGCCGCGCCCCGCGCCCGCAGCACCGGGTCGCGCAGGTCCTCCCGCAGCAGGAGCAGCCCGCTCTCGTAGGTCTCCGGCCCGTCGTACGCCCGGGACAGGTCGAGGAGCAGCCCGACCGCCCCGGCGGGGGTTCGGGGTCGCGCCCGGGCGCTCTCGGCGGTCATCTCATCCAGCTGGTCCCAGCCCCGGGACAGCGCGCGACGGGTCAGTTCGGCCTTCGTGCCGAAGCGCTGCACGAGAGTGGCGGTAGACAGGCCGCAGTGTCGCGCGAGCGCCGCGAAGGTCAGCGCCTCCGCCCCGCCGTCCCGCAGCAGCGCGATCGCCGCATCGAGCACCCGCTCGTCGCTGAGGATCTTCGGACGTGGCATCCGCTGAATATAACCGATTGCTCGGTTATGTATGTTCGACGAGACACCCACCCGGATCCGGAGGACCCTGACCGACGATGTTCGAGACCGACGCCGAGATCGACGAGCTGCAGCGACTACTGGACGGTTCGGTGAACCGGGCGACCAGCCACCTCCAGGCCATCATCACCCCGGGCGAGCGGACGCTCACGGCTGAGCAGCTCATCCACGTCGCTCGGGGCATGTGCACGCTCGCCCTGGCCACCGTGACCAAGGCGGGCGAGCCCCGGGTCAGCGCCGTGGACGGCCACTTCCTGCACGGCCAGTGGGTCGTGGGCACCGATCCGGGGGCCGCCAAGGCCCGGCACCTCGCCGCCCGCCCGGCGGTCAGCGTGGCCTACCTGCGGGGCGAGCAGCTGGGCGTGTTCACCCATGGCCACGCCGTACCGCTGAACCCGCGTGAGGGCCCCGAGGACCCGCGCTGGCCGGCGACCCTCGGCTACCTCAAGGACCACTACGGGCACGACGGGTTCGACTGGACCGAGGTGATCTACTACCGGATCGTGCCGACCTGGATGGTCGCCTACAGTCCGGATCCGATCACGGTCACGACCCACCGGGAGGACGGGGCATGACGAGCGCGCCCACGCCGTTCGAGGTTCACGAGTCCGGCGCCTACCTGCACGGCACCAAGGCCGATCTCGAGGTCGGCGAACTGCTGGTCCCCGGCCGGCTCTCCAACTTCGAGGCCGGGCGGGTGATGAACCACGTCTACTTCACCGAGACGCTCGACACGGCGGCGTGGGGCGCCGAGCTCGCCGCCGGGCCGGGTCGCGGCCGCATCTACCTGGTCGAACCCACCGGACCGATCGAGGACGACCCCAACGTCACCGACAAGAAGCTCCCGGGCAACCCCACCCGCTCCTACCGGACCCGCGAGCCCGTCCGGATCGTCGGCGAGCTGGAGGACTGGACCGGCCACACCCCGGAACAGCAGCAGGCCATGCGGGACGGACTGGACGATCTCCGGCGCCGGGGGGCCGCGGTCATCTACGACTGACCCGGTTGACGCCGGTCGCCGGGCCCGATTAACTTGCCGAGTAGCCAGTTCGTCGTCGAAGGAGCTCCGCATGCCCAGCAGGCCGGTCGCGGACGACCTGTTCGAGGTCGTCGACGGGGCGGCGGTGCTGCTCGGCGGCCGCTGCCGCACCTGCGGGGCGGTCGCCTTCCCCAAGCCCGGCGGCTGCGCCCGCTGCACCGGCGTGGAGATCGACGACCACCGGCTGGCCACCGAGGGCACGCTCTGGACGTTCACCGTGCAGGCGTTCCCGCTCAAGCCGCCGTACGACGGACCCCCGGAGCCGTTCGGCCTGGGTTACGCCGATCTCGGCGGTGAGGTGCTGGTGGAGGGCCGGTTGACGGAGAGCGACCCGGCCCGGCTGGCCATCGACATGCCGGTCCGAGTGGTGCCGCACGTCTACACCACCGACCCGGACGGCACCGACGTCGTCACCTACGCGTTCGAGCCGGTGGGCGGCCGATGACCGGGGTGTCGATCGTCGGCGTCGGGATCCACCGGTTCGGCCGCACGGACGGGGTGAGCGGGCGCGACCAGGGCGCCGCGGCCGCCCGCGCCGCGCTGCGCGATGCCGGTCTGAGCTGGAACGACATCGGGTTCGCCGCCGGCGGGAGCCACTCCTCCGGCGCGGCGGACGCGCTGGTCTCCGACCTCGGACTGACCACCGCGCCGTTCGTCAACGTCAGCAACGGCTGCGCCACCGGCGGCAGCGCCCTGGCGGTGGCCGCCGCGATGATCACCAGCGGGGCGGCGGAGGTCGCACTGGCCGTCGGGTTCGACAAGCACGACCGGGGCGCGTTCAACCCCGATCCGGCCGAGTTCGGGCTGCCTGAGTGGTACGGGCGGACCGGAATGATGGTCACCACCCAGTTCTTCGCCATGAAGATCGCCCGCTACCTGCACGACCACGACATCTCGCCCGACGTGCTGAGCGCGGTCGCGGAGAAGGCGTTCGGCAACGGCGCGCTCAACGAGTTCGCCTGGCGGCGCAAGCCCATGACGGCGGAGGCCATCGCCGGCTCGATGATGCTCAACCCGCCGCTCACCCAGTACATGTTCTGCTCGCCCGGGGAGGGCGCGGTGGCCGTGGTGCTCTGCCGCGACGACCTGGCCGCCCGGTACTCGCCGAAACCGGTCCGGCTGCGTTCGGTGAGCCTGCGCACCCGCCGGTACGGGTCGTTCGAGGTGTGGAGCCCGCACCTGACCGCCGAGCGCGCGGTCAGCCCCACCGCCGATGCCGCCGCCGCCGCGTTCGCCGACGCCGGCATCGGGCCGGAGGAGGTGCAGGTGGCCCAGATCCAGGACAGCGAGGCCGGGGCCGAGGTGATGCACATGGCCGAGACGGGGCTGTGCAAGCACGGCGCCCAGGAGGCGCTCATCCGGGCCGGGGAGACCGCGATCGGCGGCTCGCTGCCGATCAACACCGACGGCGGGCTGATCGCCAACGGCGAGCCGATCGGGGCCAGCGGCCTGCGTCAGGTGCACGAGATCGTGCTGCAACTGCAGGGTCGGGCCGGCGCCCGCCAGGTACCCGGCGACCCGAGTGTCGGGTTCACCCAGGTGTACGGGGCGCCCGGGGTCAGTGCCTGCACGGTGCTCACCCGCTGACCCGTAGCCTGACCACGTGACCACCTCCCCCGCCCGGCCGACGCGTCGACTGGGCCGCCCCCCGGGGGTCGACGGCGAGGACACGGTGCGGCGGATCCTGGCCGTGGCCGAGCGGCAGTTCGCGGCGGTCGGGTACGGCACCACCACGAACAAGACGATCGCCGACGAGTGCGACCTGTCCGCCGCCGCGCTCTACCACCACTTCGGCACCAAGATCGCGCTGTACGAGGCGGTCTCGCAGAACGTCTACCCGTCGATGATCGCCGCCTACCGGGAGGCCCTGACCGGCGTCACCGGCCTGCGCCGACAGCTCACCACGATCCTGGACGTGTCGGTCGAGCTGAACCGGCACCGGCCGTCGCTGGCCGGATTCGTGATGGGCGCCCCGGTCGAGGCCCGCCGGCACCCCGAGCTGCGGGAGATCGTGGAGCGGCACTTCGCGGTGGTGGAGACCTTCGCCGAGGAGCTGGTCGAGCCGGCCCGGCTGGCCGACGGGGTACGCCGGGACGACGTGGTGGACATGCTCCTGTCGATCCTGCACGGCTTCGCGCACCTGGCCTACCGGACCGACTCCCCGGACCGCCACGAGCGCGTCACCCGCGCCTTCGAGCGCCTGCTGGACGGCTCCCTGATCAGGAGCTGACGGCCGGGACGGCCGGCCGCGGCGCCGACGTCTCCACCCGCGCGCCGTCGACCGCGACCAGCCGGCCGCACATCCACACCGCCGCCACCGACAGGCCGATGGTGACCAGTTGCGCCAGGTTGGTGACCAGCACGCTGTCACTGCTGTTCAGCGCCACGTAGAGCGGGAACGCCAGCATCGTGTGCGCCCCCATGTAGACCACCGGGAGCAGCGGGAGGATGGCCAGCGTGCCGGCCCCGGTGAGCAGCCGGCGACTGAGCAGGGTGTGGAAGATCGCGCCGACCACCAGCCAGGCGGCGGTGTTGGCGAACGCCCACCACAGCGGCAGCCCGAAGAACTTGAGCGGCTGGTTGGGGCCGTAGTAGGTCCACCAGCCGTTCAGGATCGGCAGCGGCTCGAACACCAGCGCGAAGGCCACCGCAGCCGCGTACCACCGCCACCAGCGCCGGACGGTCACGCGAGCGGCGATCATCCGCATGGTGACCAGGATCCCGGTGCCGAAGTAGAAGAAGTAGACCGGCGCCATGTAGAGCCCGACGATCCGCCCGAACGCGTGCACCCAGGGCGTCGCGCCGATCTCCGGGAACGCGCAGTGCCCCAGCACGTCGACGAACGGCTCACCGAAGACGATCGCCCCGGCGGCCAGCATGACGTACACCGGGTAGGGCCGGCGCTCCTGCCGCGCGCACCGCACCGCGTACACCAGCGCCGCGACCAGCACGGCGGCGAAGATGACGCCGGCCACCCATTGACGCTCGGACGAGATCGACCACGCCGGCACCGGAACGTCCACGTCGACTCCTTCGCTGGCCCGGGCGCCGCACCGCGTGCCCGGAACTTGTCGGACAGCCACTTTTATAGCGCACTCCGTCGCAACTGGCTAGTCGACAAGTTATGCCTCGAGGCCGGCCGCCACCTCCCGCATCGCCTCGGTCCACACGGCGTCGGTCATCTCGTGCACGCCGGCCGGCCCGGGCGCCGCACTGGAGGCCACCAGGTCCGGCCGCAGGGTGCCCAGCAGCCGGACGCTCCCGGCCAACGCGACCTGATCGCTGAACGGCAGGTTGCCGGCCGCCCAGGACCCGTCGCCCCCGGTGAACACCGTGTCCCCGGTGAACAGGTAGCGCTCGCCGCCGACCCCGGTCACCACGTACGAGGTGCTGCCCGGGGTGTGGCCGGGGGTGGGGACGACCTCCACCGCGTTGCCGTCCGCCCCCCGCTCCGCCAGCCACTCGTGGACCTCGGCGACCTTGGAGATCTGTTCGGCGTCACCGCGCGGTGCGTGCAGCCGTGCCCCGAAGCGCTCGGCCACCCGGCGCAGCATCGGGCCCGCCTCGTCCTCGTGGCTCAGGTACTGGTGCGCGACCCCGCCCAGCCGCTCGATCTCCTCGAAGTCGACGTCGCTCACCGGGGAGTAGAACAGCACGTTCCCCCCGGACGCCGGCGTCCACAGGTAGGCGTGCGTGGTCAGCCCCGGGAACGGGTTCTCGCCCTGGGTCTCGTACAGGTCAGCCCGGATCTTGGTGAGCATCGTCGGCCTCCGTCGGTGTCGGTTTCGTCCCTGACCCCACCGACGGTAGAACCTGAACAATTGTTGAGGTCAAGGGCGTTTCTACAGCTCGTCCAGCCGCCCGGTCAGGTAGCCCCGCTCGGCCTCGGTGGGCGCCAGCTCGGCGGCCCGCCGGTACGCCGCCCGCGCCTCCTCCGGCCGCCCGGCCCGGCGCAGCAGGTCGGCGCGGGTGGCGGGGAGCAGGTGGTAGCCGTCCAGCCGGCCGGACGCGGCGAGGTCGTCGACCAGCCGCAACCCGGCGTCCCAGCCCTCGACCATGGCCACCGCCACGGCCCGGTTGAGCTCCACCACCGGGGACGGCGCCAGCTCCCCCAGCCGGCGGTACAGCGCGGCGATCTGCGCCCAGTCCGTGCTCGCGGTGTCCGGGGCCTGGGCGTGGCAGGCGGCGATCGCGGCCTGCACCTGGTACGGCCCGGCGCGGCCGAGCGCGAGTGCCCCGTCCAGCGTGGCCACCCCCTCGGCGATCAGGGCCTGGTCCCAGCGGCGGCGGTCCTGACGCTCCAGCGGCACCAGCACACCGTGCTCGGTCCGGGTGGCCCGCCGCGCCTCGTGCAGCAACGCCAGCGCCAGCAGGCCGCGCGGTTCGGGCTCACCGGGCATCAGCCCGACCAGCACCCGGGCCAGCCGGATCGCCTCGGCGGCCAGGGCCCGACGGTCGGCGTCCCCCTCGTCCTCGTCGTAGCCCTGGTTGAAGATCAGGTAGAGCACCGCGAGCACCGCCGACAGCCGCTCGGGCAGCAGCTCCGCCGGGGGTACCCGGTACGGGATGCCCGCCTCGGCGATCTTGCGTTTGGCCCGGACCAGGCGCTGCGCCATGGCCGGCTCGGCGGAGAGCAGCGCGCGGGCGATCTCCGCCGTGCTCAGCCCGGCCAGGGTGCGCAGGGTGAGCGCTACCCGGGCCGGGAACGGCAGGGCGGGGTGGCAGCAGGTGAAGATCAGCCGTAGCCGGTCGTCCGGGATCTCGTCGGGGTCGGCCGGTTCCGTGCCGCCGGGTCCGGGGTCCCGGTCCAGCACCGCCCGCTCGCGCAGCTTCGCCGCCCCGGTGGTGTCCCGGCGCAGCCGGTCGGTGGCCCGGTTGCGGGCGGCCGTGGTCAGCCAGGCCCCCGGCCGGCGCGGGATCCCGTCGCGCGACCAGGTGACCAGGGCCGACGCGAACGCCTCCTGCGCGCAGTCCTCGGCCAGGTCCCAGTCGCCGGTGATCCGGATCAGCGTGGCCACCACCTGGCCCCACTCCTCGCGGTAGGCCGCCTCGACGGCTTCCGGTACGCCGGTCGGGACCGTCATTCCCAGATCGGGCGGATCTCCACCCCTCCCCAGGCGGTGTACGGGTGGCCGGCGGCGATGGCGATCGCCTCGTCCAGGTCCGCGCAGTCGACGATCACCACACCGCCGACGAAGTCCTTGGTCTCGGCGAACGGACCGTCGGAGATCAGCGTCTCACCGTCGCGCACCCGGACGGTGGTGGCGTCCACGATCGGCCGGAACCGCACCCCGGTGTACGGGGCACCGCGCCGCTCCAGGTCGGCCAGCCAGGCCTGGTGCACCGGGTCGGCGGCCATCTCGGCGTTGCTCGGGGAGACCTTCTCGTCGTCACAGATCAGCAGGGCGTACTTCATGCCGGGGATTCTGCCGGTGCGCCGCCCGGGAGGCGCAGCGAAAATCGCTACGGTTCGCTCGGGACCACGACAGGAGGGCCGATGGAGCTGAGGGCCCGGGACGAGTTCCCGCACACCCCGGACGGCGAGGACGACTCGCCGTGGAAGGACACCTGGTGGTTCGTCGCCCGGGACGCGCACGCGGACGTCGCGGTGCACGCCCACCTCACCCTCTCGGCCAACCGCGAGCCACCGGCCCGGGCGACGGTGCTGGTCAAGCACGGTGGCCGGGAGGCACTGGAGGTGCTGCGCACCGACGCGACCCGGGTTGAAGGGGACACGGTGGGCAACGACCTGCTGCAGTTCGCCATCGCCGACCCGGCCTGGGGTGACGCCAAGCGGATCCGGCTCACCGCGGGCCTGGCCGAGGTCGCGGTGGACCTGTCGCTGGCCGGACGCTTCGACACCGCCGACATCAACGCGCTCTGCCCCGGGGTGCTGCCGGCCCGCTCCGGTGGCCCGACCGGCCCGGCGGCCGGCGGGGTGCTGCGGCACGTGGAGTCCGCGATGAGCTTCACCGGCACCGTGACCTGGGCCGGCGCGGACCCGACGCCGGTGTCCGGGTTCGCCATCCGGGACCGCTCCTGGGGTTGGCGGAAGACCCAGGCCATGTTCCGGTTCGGCTGGGAGGGCTTCTTCGCGCACGGTCCGGACTACGTGCTCGGGCTGGGCTGCTTCCGGGCCGACGACTCCCCCGGCAGTGACGGCTCCCGGGCCAGCGCGTTCATCGCCGACGCCGACGGGGTGCATGTCTGCTCACACGTCGAGCTGCGGCTGGACGGCACCGGCCGACCGCTGCTGGTGTCCTTCACCGCTCTGGACGGCCGCCGGGTCACCGCCGAGACCACCCGCCAGGGGATGACCGCACACCTGCCGTTCCAGGACCCGGACAGCCGGACCGAGAACTCGCTGATGGTGGTGCAGGCCGAGCACCACCTGGACCTGCGCGACCAGCACGGTGGTGTCGTGCACGGGCTCTACACCACCGCGCGGCCGCGCTACAGCGACGTCCTGGCCGGAACGACCTTCCACACCGGGTAGGGGTCAGCCCGGTGGGATCTTGAACGGGAACGTGGTGCCCGCGTCGACCAGCTGGGTCGTCCCGGTGACGTAGCGGGACTCGTCGGAGGCCAGGAACAGCACCATGTTGCTGATGTCGATCGACTCCACCCAGGGCACCCGCAGCGCGTTCATGTACAGCAGCGCGGCCTCCATGTCGGCCAGGGTGGCGCCCTGCACTCCCCCGGTGAACAGCTCGTAGCCCTTCGGGTTATTGATCATCGGGGTGTCCACCGTGGTGGGGTGCACCGAGTTGCACCGGATGGCGTGTGGCGCCCCCTCCAGCGCGAGCGACCGCATCAGCCCGGTCACCCCGTGCTTGGCCGCGACGTAGTGCCCGAGGTTGCCGTAGGCCTGCACGCCGGCCACCGAGCTGGTCAGGATCACCGAACCCCCGGTGCCCTGCTCGACCAGGGTCGGCACCGTCGCCCGGATCGTCTTCCAGACCCCGGTCAGGTTGATGTCGATCATCTCCTGGACGGTGTCCTCGTCCAGCTCCCAGAGCACCCCGGCGCTGCCGATCCCGGCGTTGGCGCACACGATGTCCAGCCGGCCCAGCTCGGCGACCCCCTCGGCGACCACCGCCTGCAGCGCGGACAGGTCACGGACGTCGGCGGTCCGCGCGATGATCCGCCGGTCCAGCTCCTCGACCAGCTTCACCGTCTCGTCCAGGTCGGCGGCGGTGGCGGTCGGGCAGAAGGAGGACTCCACCTGCTGGTCGATGTCGACCGCGATGATGTCGGCGCCTTCCTGCGCCAGCCGGACCGCGTGCGAGCGCCCCTGCCCGCGTGCCGCGCCGGTGATGAAGGCGACCTTGCCCTCGACTCGTCCCATGAACACGCCCCTCCGGTCAGCCGCGGACCGGCGCCGACGCCGGCTGGGGCCGACCCTAGGGCATGACTCCGGTGCCGGCGGAGGTCACGGCGGATGATTCACCCGGGCATGATTCACCCGGGCCGGATGCCGCCGGAAATCCGCCTCGGCCGGGGCCCGCGGTGTGGCAGCATGACCGGCGTGGCCGATCTCGTGGCCTTCCTCGCCGCCCACCCGCCGTTCGACTCGCTCGGCGAGTCCGCGCTGGACGCCCTGGTCGAGGGCGCCGCGGTGGACCGCTACGCCGACGGTGAGCTGATCCTGGACGCCTTCCGCAACCCCACCTCCGAGGTGTTCGTGGTGCTCGAGGGTCGGGTGCACCTGTGGAACGACGCCGACAACCACACCGGCCGCCCGGACCAGGTGGTCACCCCGGGTGGGGTGTTCGGGTTCGGCGCGATGCTCACCGAGAGCTCGGTCGGGCCGTGGGCGGCGTCGGCCGGGGACAGCCTGGTGGCCCGCATCCCGGCCGATCTGGCCGCCCCCGCCTTCGCCACCCGGCGCGGGGCCCGGTTCCTGGCCGAGATCGTCGCCTCCACCGTCCCCCGGGCCTCCAGCACCCCGTCCTACAGCCTGGTCGACGAGCTGATCGTGTCGTCGCCGCTGGTGGTCGCCCCGGACACCCCGCTGGCCGAGGTGGCCCGGCGGATGACCGAGCGGGACGCGCCCTGCGCGATCGTCCGCTGCCCCGACGGCCGGCTCGGGCTGATCACCGACTCGATGCTGCGGACCGCGGTGCTGGTCGACGGGAAGCCGGCGAGCACCCCGGCCGCCGAGGTGATGCGCGCCGACCCGCCGACCACCCGGCTCGGCGACTCCGCTGCCGAGGCGATGCTGCTCCTGCTCGACCGGGAGGCGGAGTTCCTGCCGGTCACCGACCGGGCCGGGGAGCCGCGCGGGGTGGTGTGCCCCCGGGACTTCGCCGTCTCCCCCACCACCGCCGGCATCTCGCTGCACGAGCGGCTGCGCCGGGCCGCGACGGTGGAGGACCTGGTCTGCCACGCGGCCGGCATCCCGGAGATGCTGGGCGACCTGCTCTCCCGGGGCCTGGCCTCCGGGCGGGTGATCGCGGTCTACTCGGCGGTGGTGGACACCCTGGTCCGGCGGGCCATCCACTTCGTGTTCGCCGGGCACCCCGACCTCTCCCCGGACGCCTTCACCTGGCTGTCGCTGGGCAGCAACGGCCGGCGGGAGGCGGTGCTCAGCTCCGACGTCGACTCGGCCGCCGCGTTCAGCGTCGATTCGGGCGAGGCGCTCGACGAGGCCCGGATGGCGCGCTACCGGGATGCGTTCGGCGAGGTCTACGCCGTGCTCACCCGGGCCGGGCTCTCCGGTGATCCGCACGGCGCGACCGCCTCGCACCCGCTGTTCGCCCGCACCAACGACAGCTGGCGGGCCGCCGCCGAGCAGTGGCTGGCCGCCCCGGCCGACCACAACGGGGCGATGATGACCTCGCTGCTGGTCGACGGCCGCCCGATCCACGGGGACCCCGCGCTGCCCGCCGTGAGCCGGGTGTTCGGCGACCTGCGCCGGCACCCGGGTGCGCTGCGGCTGCTGCTGCAGGAGTCACTGTCCCGGCGGGCGAAGCTGATGCCGATGCGGCACATCCTGGCCCGCCAGCCGGACACCTTCGACATCAAGAGCCACGCCCTGGTGCCGATCGTGAACATCGCCCGCTGGGCGGCGCTGAGCGTGGGTTCGGCGGCGCTGCCCACCACCGAACGGCTGCGCACGGCCGCCGGCTCGGCCATGCTCCCGGACAAGCAGGCGGACACCCTGATCGAGGTGTTCGACGTACTGCAGCGGCTGCGGCTGCGCTACCAGCTGATGCAGTTCAGGGCCGGGGACAAGCCGTCCGACCTGATCGAGATGAAGCGGATGTCCTCGATCGACCGCAGCGTGATCGCCCAGGCCGTCCGGGAGATCGCCGGGGTGCAGAAGCGGATGACCAACATCGCGAACTTCGTGCCGGCCGAGTCGTGGGCCGCCCCGGACCCGGCGGGATGACCGCGCCCCCGGGTCGGGTGGCGGTGATCGGGGACGTCGCCGGCCATCTCGACGAGCTGCGCACCGAGCTGGGACGGCTGGGCGCGGACCCGGGCACCGGTCGGCTGCCGGACGACCTGACCGTGGTCCAGGTCGGCGATCTGGTGCACCGGGGGCCGGCCTCGGACGGGGTGGTCGCCCTGGTGGACAGCTACCTGACCGATCAGCCCGGCCGGTGGGTGCAGCTGGCCGGCAACCACGAGGCGCAGTACCTGCGGGAGCCGGCGTTCGACTGGCCGGAACGGATCGGCGGCCCGGCCCGGGAGGCCCTGCGCCGCTGGTGGGCCGGCGGCCGGATGCGGGCGGCGGTGGCGGTGACCGGCGCCGACGGGGAGGACGTGCTGGTCACCCACGCCGGTCTGACGGCCGGCTTCTGGCGGACCGTGCTCGGCGGGCCGGACACCGCCGCCGGCGCGGTCGCCGCGATCGACGCGCTGATCGGCACCGACGAGGACACGCTGTTCCGGGCCGGGACGATGCTGCGGGCGCGCCGCCGTAGCGACCGCACCGATCCGCGTCCCGGGCCGGTGTGGGCGTGCGCGGGCACCGAGCTGCTGCCCGGCTGGCTGGGCACCACGCTGCCGTTCAGCCAGGTGCACGGGCACGACTCGGTGTTCGACCGGGCCCTCGGGGCCTACCGCACCGCCGAAGACGCGGCCGGCCGCACCATCGCCGACCTGACCCTCGTCGACGAGCGGGCCGGGCACGAGGTCACCACGCTGCCCGGGGGCCGCATCGTCGGGGTTGATCCCGGGCACGGCCGCCGCCCCCGCCGCCCGTGGCGGGCGTGGGAGCTGCGCGGCCGCGTCCAGACCTAGGCGTTGCCCGGGTTCGGTGCGTCGGGCAGCTGGTAGCCGGACGGGGCCACCGTGATGTCCAGCGCCTTCTCCCAGGAGCCGTCGTCCACGTACTGCTTGAGCGCCGCGTTGACCTGGTCGCGCAGCGCGGTGTTGCCCTTGCGCACGCCGATGCCGTAGCTCTCCGTGGAGAAGCCCTTGCCCACCAGCCGCAGCAGACCCCGGTACTGGGGCTCGGCGGCGTACCCGGCCAGGATCACGTCGTCGGTGGTCACGGCGTCGATCTCGCTGGCGGCCAGGGCCTTGACGCAGTCGGTGTAGGTGGGCAGCTCCTTCAGGGTGATCCGCCCCAGGTAACGCTGGGTGACGTTCGCCGCCGAGGTGGTGCCGGCCACCGTGCAGAGCACCTTGCCGTTCAGCGTGTCCGGGCCGGTGATCTCCTCCTCGTTGCGGCGGACCAGCAGGTCCTGCGCCGCGCTGAAGTACGGCCCGGCGAAGTCGACCACCTCCTTGCGCTGGTCGGTGATCGAGTAGGTGGAGACGATCAGGTCGGCCTGCCCGGCGACGAGCAGCTGCTCCCGGTCGGCGCCGTTGGCCTTCACCCAGGTGATGTTGGCCGGCGGGACGCCGAGTGCCTTGGCCACGTAGGTGGCGGTCTCGACGTCGAAGCCGCTGTACGAGTCGCCGCTCTTGAGCCCGATCCCCGGCTCGTCGAAGGGGATGCCGATGGTCAGCTTGCCGCCCGGAGTGATCCCGGGGACCGTCGCCGGGTTGGGGTTCGGGCCCCCGCCGCCGGAGCCGCAGGCGGTCAGGGTGGTCGCGGCGAAGAGCGCCGCGATCAACAGCCGTCCGAACGTGGCCATGTCAGTTCCCCTCGCTCGTCGGCTTGTCCGGGCCACCCGGCTTGGCCGGGTCGAGGTCGTCCGCATCGACGCCCTTGCCGTAGGTGGGCCCGTCGTCCGACCACACCGCCTTGGTCCGCCCGCCGGTGTTCTCCACCACGGCCGGTTTGACCACCTTCCACCCGATCACCAGCACCAGGACGAGGAGCGGGATGCCGAACACCACGACCAGGAAGTTGGTCTTGTGGCTCAGGTACGGGCTGGCCTGCCAGCCGGAGATGGCCATCCCCACGATGACGAAGGCGAGGAAGGCCAGACCGATGTAGCTGGTGTACGGCGACCCGGGCGTCCTGAACGGGCTGGCCGGGATGACGCCCTTGTCGGACAGCTGCCGCAGCCGGATCTGGCAGGCGAAGATGCTGCCCCAGGTGAAGATGACGCCGATCGCGGCCGCCTCCAGGGCGATCTCGAACGCGTCCTCGAAGAGGAAGTTGAGCCCGGCACCGAATACGTAGACCACCGAGGTGAGCACGATCCCGGCCCAGGGCACCCCGGAGCCGCTCATCTTCAGGGTGAACGCCGGCGCCTGCTTGGAGACGGCGAGGCTGCGCAGCACCCGGCCGGTGGAGTAGAGCCCCGAGTTGAGGCTGGACATCGCCGCGATGATCAACACGATCTGGATCGCGGTGCCCATCCAGTTCAGCCCCATCCGGTCGAACACCGTGACGAACGGGCTGGTCCCGGACTTGAAATCCTTGGTCGGCAGCATCGAGCAGAGCAGCAGGATGGAGCCGCAGTAGAAGATGGCGATCCGGAAGATGACCGCGTTGACCGCCTTCGGCACCTCCCGCTTGGGGTCGGCCATCTCCCCGGCCGCGACCCCGACCATCTCGATCGCCGCGTAGGCGAACACCACCCCGGACATCACCAGGATCGGCCCGTACCAGTTGTAGTCACCGCTGGTCGGCCAGAACCCGCCCGGGTTGCTCCACAGGTTGGAGAAGCCGGCCTGGTGGTCGCCGATGTTGAACCCACCGATCACCACGACCAGGCCGACCGCGATGAAGACCAGGATCGCCGCCACCTTGGCCAGCGAGGCCCAGAACTCGAACTCGCCGAACGCCTTGGCCGAGAGCAGGTTCACCACCAGCACCACGGCCAGCGCGATCAGCACGGTGAGCCACTTGGGCATCTCGGGCCACCAGTACTGGATGTAGAGGCCCACGGCGGAGAGCTCGGCGATCCCGGTGAGCGCCCAGTTCAGCCAGTACATCCAGCCGGTGACGTAGGCCCACTTCTCGCCGTAGAACTCCCGCATGTAGGACACGAACGCGCCCGAGGTCGGCCGGTGCAGCACCAGCTCGCCCAGCGCCCGCATGAGGAAGAACGCGATCAACCCGACGAACGCGTAGCTGAACAGCAGCGCCGGACCGTTGGCGTTCAGCCGGGAGGCCGAGCCGAGGAACAGCCCGGTGCCGATCGCGCCACCGATGGCGATCATCTGCACCTGGCGGCGGCCCAGGCTCTGCTTGTAGCCGACGTTCTCGGCGTCCAACGACTGGTGGTGATCCTGTTCGCGGGCCTGCGTCATGCATCGCCTCCACACATTCAGAGCGCGTGAGAATGTGACCACGCTCACAGCAAGGTAAGCAAGACTAAGCGCCAGAACGATCTCGGGCAATCGTTTAGGCCGCGAGTCGGGCGAAGTTAACGCGGACGGAACTGCCCGCTGCGCACGGTAATCGGCGCGCGAGGGCTCAGGGTTCGAGCAGCTGGTGGCGCAGTTGCTCGGGCGGGACGCCGAGGACCCGGGAGACGTAGTCCGGCACCGGTCCGGCGGCGTCCAGCCCGGCCTGCAGGTACTCCGGCCGCACCTCGACCAGGGCCTGGGCGCGGGGTCGCTGCTCGGCCGGGAGGGACGCGATCAGCGGGGCGTACTTGGGCAGCGCGTACCGGTTGCTCTCCAGGTAGTCGGCCAGCACCGTGGCCGGCGGCACCCCGACGGCACCGAGCACGGTGGCGGCGCCCCACCCGGTGCGGTCCTTGCCCGCCGTGCAGTGGAACACCAGCGGCCCGGCGTCCGGGCGGGCGATCTCGGTGAGCAGCGACCGGTAGGCGGCCTGCGCGGCGGGCGCCTGGACCATCTCCCGCTCCAGGTCCCGCATGGTCTGCGCCGGGTCGCCGGGGCTGGCCAGCATCACCTTCGGGTCGGCGGGGATCGGGGTGCCGGCCAGCACGTCGGCCACCACCGGACGGGCCCCGGCGGGCACCCGGTCCGGGCCGGCCACGCGCTCGGCCTCGGTGCGCAGGTCGACCACGGTGCGGATGCCCAGCCGGTCCAGCTTGGCGGCGTCCTCCGGGGTGAGCCGGTCGAGCTGGTCGGAGCGGTACAGGGTGCCCATCCGCACCCACCGGCCGTCGGCGGTGCGGTAGCCGCCGAGGTCGCGGAAGTTCGGCGCCCCGGTCAGCCCCAGGGAGCGGTCGGCCAGCACCAGCGGGCGGCCGCGCTCGGGCACCAGCTCGAACCACCAGCGGTCCGCCGGCGGGAGCCCGGTGACCTGGACGGATCCGGGCGGGTGGTCGGTGGTGACCGCCCGGTCCCGGGCGATCTGGTCGCGGTTCACCCCGGCGTAGACCGATACCCGCCCGGCGCCCGGGGCGTCCCAGGTGATGGTGAACGAACCCGGCGCGGTCTGGTCGACCGAGGCGGAGAGGAACGGGATCGCGCCCGGATCGATGTCCGGCGATACCCCCGGGGCCGGAGCCTGGGGGGAAGCGCAGGCGGTCAGCGCCAGCGCGGGTCCGATCAGGGCGAGCACGCGCCGGAGCCTCACCCGACCGATCGTAGGAAGGGACGGTGAACGCCCGACCTACGCGAGTTGAACGTCGAGACCCCGATCAGGCATCGAGCCGAGCCGGAGTCAGGAGCCGAGGGCCGCCTCGGCGGCACTGAGCACGCCCCGCCGGTTCTTGTGCGCCGCCTCGTAGTCGAGCAGTGCACGCACCTCCGACGGGTCGGCGTCCGCCAGACCCCTGCGCACCTCGGCGACCGTCTGCTCGTCGTACCCCGCCCAGGGCTCCTTCGGCGCCGGACGGGTGGCGGCCGGGGCCTTGGCCGGGGCGGCAGCCGGCTTGGCCGTAGCGGCCGGCTTGGCCGCCGCCGGCGGCTTAGTCGTCGCGGCCGGCTTGGCCGCCGCCGGCGGCTTAGTCGTCGCGGCCGATTTGGCCGTCGCGGCCGGCTTGGCCGTAGCGGCCGGCTTGGTCGTCGCGGCCGGCTTGGCCGACGCGGCCGGCTTGGCCGACGCGGCCGGCTTGGCCGGGGTCGCGGGCTTGGCTGCTGCGGCTGGTTTGGCGGCGGCCGGCTTGGTCGCGGTCGCCGGCTTCGCCGTTGCGGCCGCCTTCGCCGCTGGGGCCGGCTTCGCCGCGGTCGCCGGCTTCACCGTTGGGGCCGCCTTCGCCGTTGCGGCCGGCTTCGCGGTCGCGGACTTCGTCACCCCGGGCTTCGTCGTCACCGCGGGCTGGGTGGAGGCGGCCGGCTGGGCGAGGGCGGCGGGCTGGGCGGGGGCGGGGGTCTCGGGCCCGGAGGCCGCGGCCGGCGCGTCGGCGGGCGGGGCGTCTCGGCCGGAATCGCGGGAGATCAGCGAGTCGACCTTGCCGGCCAGGGCGGCGACGGCCTTGCGCAGATCGTCGAGGTTGTCCCGGGTCCGTCCGGCTCGGCGCCGCGAGCGGTCGTCGGCGTCATCGGCCAGGTTCCGACCGGCCCGGCGCACGTCCCTCTCGGTTCCCCGGCCCCGCTCGAGGATCTCGTCGTCGACGAAGTCCTTGATGTCATCGAGTATGTCGGCCAGCAGACCGGTCACGTCGCGGCGTCGACGGCCCATCGGAATCACCCCTGTTCAGTGCGGCGACAAAACGGATCATGCCTGATTACGCGTCGCGTAAAAAGCATTGTGATCGACATCACTGCGAATTCGATTGCACCACGTCATCCGGCCGACGGCAGCTCGCGGCCCACGTCAGGCAGTCCGGCGGCGCACGTCAAACTATCGCTATATTTGCGGCCGTCACACCGCCGTGCCCTGGAGGGACCCGCCATGACCGGTTCACCGGCCGTCATCTCCCCGGCCAAGGGCACACCGGCCGTCCTGGACACCTGGACCCCCGAGGCGGCCGGCGGCGCCGAGGTCCTGGTGGACGTGCACCACTCGTCGCTGAACTACAAGGACGGCCTGGCCGTCACCGGTGCGCCCGGGGTGGTGTCACGGTTCCCGCTGGTCTGCGGCATCGACCTCAGCGGCGTCGTCGCGGAGTCGCGGGACGAGCGGTGGCGGCCCGGGGACGAGGTCGTGGCCACCGGGTTCGGCCTGTCCATGACCCACCCGGGCGGGTACGCCGGGCAGCAGTGGGTGCCGGCCGACTGGCTGATCCGGCGGCCGCCCCGGCTCACGTCCGCGCGGGCCATGGCGATCGGGACCGCCGGGCTGACCGCGATGCTCGCCGTGCTCGATCTCGAGGACGCCGGCCTCACCCCGGCCGACGGGCCGACGGTGCTGGTCACGGGCGCGGCCGGGGGCGTCGGCGGCATCGCCGTGCTGCTGCTCGCCGAGCTCGGGTACCGGGTCCTGGCCTCCACCGGGCGCCCGGAGGCCGCCGACCAGCTCACCGCCCTGGGCGCGGCGGAGATCGTTAACCGCGACGAGCTCGCCACGCCGGGCCGCCCGCTGGAGCGGCCGCGCTGGGCGGCGGCGATCGACGTCGTCGGCGGCACCACCCTGGCCTCCGTGCTGGCCAAGGCCGACTACGCGGCTCCGGTCGCGGCCTGCGGCCTGGCCGGCGGAGCCGATCTCCCGGCCACGGTGCTCCCGTTCATCATCCGCGGCGTCCGACTGCTGGGAATCGACTCGGTGCAGTGCCCGCTACCCCGCCGCGAGCAGGCCTGGACCCGCCTGGTCCGCGATCTGCCGCTGGACCGGTTGGACGCCCTCACCGAGGTCGCGCCGCTCGGCCACGTCCCGCACCTGGGCCAGGAGATCCTGGCCGGACGGGTCCGGGGCCGAATCGTCGTCGACGTGCATGGCTGATCGCCCCAAAATATGGCTATAGTTTCAGTCCGGGTCGGCGTCGAACTCCGGAGGCGTCAGTGCCAGTCGATGAGCTCCCCGGCCAGCCCGGGGTAGAACCGCCGCACGGACTCGTTCGACCGGCGCTGGTGCCGCTCGGCCAGCACCCGGGCGGCGTCGGCGTCACCGTCCCGGATGGCCTCGGCCAGCAGGACGTGCTCGTCCGCGACGCGTCGCCGCTCCTCCCAGGTCCAGCTGACGTGCTCGTCCGAGCGGATGCGATCGGCCAGTACCGCGCCCACCGCGTCCGCCATGAGCACCAGCACCGGGTTCGACACCAGCGACGTCACCACCGCATGAAAGCTCAGACCGGCGCGCAGCCAATCCTGGTCGGACAGCCCGCGGGACGGAGCGATGCTCGCCCGCATCAGCTCCTCGACCCGTTCGGCGTCGACCGATCCGATGTTCGCCGCCGCGCTCGCCGCGATCTGCCCCTCGAGACCGACCTGGGCGTCCAGCACGTCACCGACCAGCGCGCCCTTGGTCTGCAGGAACAGCGTCATGGTCCGCCCGAGGTCCTCCCCGGTCGGCTGCCCGACCACCGGGCCGCCGCGCAGTCCCGGGCGGATCTCCACCAGCCCCTGCGCCTCCAGCAGCCGCAGCGCCTCCCGCACGGTGGTCCGGCCGACCCCGAACTCGACGGCCATGAGCTGCTCGGTCGGCAGCTTGACCCCGGTGGCCAGGCCACGCTCGGCGATGTCCCGGGCGATGATCCGGGCCAGCGCCTGGGAGAGCTTGGTGCCGCGCACGGCGGACAGCTCCGCACGGACGCGCGCCGGCTCCGGGTCGGCCATCGCTACCTCGGCCTACGGGTCATCGGCACGTCCCGCACTGTAGCCGCGCGCACCGAGGAAGGTGGCCGATGACCGACACCGAGCCGGCGGAACCGGACGTCACCGAGGCCGGGTTCCCGCTCTACGACTTCAACCCCGGGAGCGAGCTGCCGGTGCTGGGCAACGCGCACCGGCTGGACGCCCTCCAGGACCGGCACCCGTTCTTCCGCAGCTCGGCCGAGGGCGGGTTCTGGGTGCTGACCCGGACCGCGGAGATCAACGAGGCGCTGCGCAACCCGGCGGTGTTCTCCAGCTCGGCCACCCTGGTCACCGACCCGGACCCGGTGTTCCTGTGGATCCCGCAGATGCTCGACCCGCCCCGGCACACCGAGTGGCGCCGGCTGCTGGCGCCGTACTTCTCCCCGGCCAACCTGCGCCGGCTGGAGCACTCGGTGCAGACCCGGTGCGAGGAGCTGCTGGACCCGATCGCGGAGAAGTCGGGCTGCGACTTCCTGGCCGAGTTCGCCCAGCGCTACCCCACCTCCATCTTCATGGACATGTTCGGCCTGCCGATCGAGGAGCTGGACCAGTTCCTCGACTGGGAGTACAAGATCCTGCACACCGGCCCGGACACCGACCCGGACCGGATGATCGCGATCACCGCGATGTTCGAGGTCATGGGCTACTTCGACCAGCTGATCGGCCGGCGCCGGGCGGATCCGCGGGACGACATCGTCTCCCAGTCGCTGAACTGGACGATCGACGGCGAGCCGATCCCGCACGCCGACCTGCTGTCGTTCTGCCTGCTGATGTTCCTGGCCGGGCTGGACACGGTGACCATCCAGCTCGGCTACACGTTCTGGCACCTGGCCACGCACGACGAGCACCGCCGGCGCATCGTCGCGGAGCCGGAGCTCATCCCGTCGGCGGTGGAGGAGCTGCTGCGGCTCTACTCCTTCGTCCCCCCGTCCCGGAAGATCATGCGGGACATCGACTTCCACGGCTGCCCGATGAAGGCCGGCGAGATAGTCTACATCAACACCTCGGCCGCCTGCCGCGACCCGCTGGCCTTCCCCGACGCCCGGCAGGCCGTCCTGGACCGCTCGCCCAACCAGCACCTGGCCTTCGGCAGCGGCCCGCACCGTTGCGTGGGCGCCGCGCTGGCCCAGCGGGAGCTGCGGGTCGCGGTGCGCGAGTGGCACCGGCGGATCCCCGACTACCGCATCCCGGAGGGGTTCGAGGTGCGGGAGAACGGCGTGATGCACGGGATCAAGTCTCTCCACCTGGATTGGAGCTGAGGTGCGACTCTGGGACGCGGACAACCACTACTACGAACCCCGGGACGCGTTCACCCGGTACATCGAACCGGAGTTCGCCGACCGCACAGTGCGCCCCTGGGTCGGCCCGGACGGCGTCGAACGGATCATGGTGGACGACAAGGAGTTCACCTACCACCCGATCCACTGGGAGCTCGCCCCGCCGGCCGGCCAGCTGCGCGAGGTGATGCGCCGGGTGTCCAAGGGCGAGGTGGAGGGCTTCTACGACTCGCACGCCATGGTGCCGATCAGGCCCGAGTACGTGAACCGGGACGCCCGGATCGCGGTGATGGACGCCCAGGGCATCGAGGGGTGCCTGATGTTCGGCAGCACCCAGCCGTGCGTCGAGGCGTTCATGGGCGGCGACCCCGACCTGATCTACGCCAGCATCCACGCCTTCAACCGGTGGCTGATCGACGACTGGGGACTCGCCTACCGGGGCCGGATCTTCGGCGGCGCGATGATGTCGCTGCTCGACCTGGATCGGGCGGTGGCCGAGCTGGACTGGCTGCTCGACCAGGGAGTCCGGGTGCTCTACCTGCGCCCCGGACCGCAGGGTCGCCGCTCCCCCGCCGACCCGTACTTCGACCCGTTCTGGGCCCGGGTGCAGGAGGCCGGGGTGCTGGTCGGGTTCCACAGCTCGGAGTCCGGCTACAACGAGATGTTCTCGGTGTTCTGGGGGGAGGACCCGCACCCGTCCTCGCACACCCAGTCGGCGTTCCAGTGGGTCAACTTCTTCGGCGACCGGCCGATCATGGACACGCTCTCCGCGCTGGTCCTGCACAACCTGTTCGGCCGCTTCCCCGGCGTCCGGGTGGCCACGGTGGAGAACGGCTCGCTCTGGGTGCCCTACCTGCTCAAGGTGATGGACAAGATGAAGGGCATGGGCCGGGGCGGTCCGTGGCTGGGCGGGCGGGTCGCCGGGCGGCCGAGCGAGATCTTCAAGGAGCACATCTACGTCTCGCCGTTCCACGAGGAGAACGTGAAGGCGCTGATCGAGGTGCTGGGGCCCGAGCGCGTGCTGTTCGGCTCGGACTTCCCGCACGCGGAGGGGCTGGGCGAACCGGCCGAGTTCTCGCGCGCCCTGGACGGACTGCCGGACGCCCAGGTGGAGGCCGTGATGGGCGGCAACCTGCGCGGGCTGCTCGGGGTCGGCTGAGGTGCCGGGCATCCACCACGTGGCCTGCGTGACCGACGACCCGGAGGCGGTGGCCGAGGTGCTGCGCGAGGTGTTCGGCTGCGGCCCGGACGCGCCGATCTCCGCCGACGGTCCGGCGGCCAGCACGCTGCTGGGCTGGCCGGACGGGCCCGGGTTCGACGGATTCGTCACCGGCTCCGGGGGCGCCGGCATGGTCGAGGTGATCCCCATCCCGGACGAGCTGCGGGACGCGGTGCAGCCAGGGGTGGCGCTGCTGTCGTTCGCCGTGCGGGACATCGACGAGCGGGTGGCGCGGTGCCGCTCGCTGGGGCACACGGTGACCGACCCGGTGCGGGTGCGCAACGAGACCGTGGACGTCAGCCTGGCCCGGTTCACCGTCGGCGGGGTCCCGTTCGAGCTGGCCCAGTTCCATGACTGACCCCTCGAGCGCCGAGTTCGGCGGCAAGGTCGCGCTGGTCACCGCGGCCGCCGGGCGGGGCATCGGCCGGGCGATCGCCGGCCGGCTGGCCGCCGGCGGGGCGACCGTGGTGGTCACCGACATCCACCCCGGGCGCACGGCCGCCGTGACCGAGGCCATCGCCGCCGAGCACCCGGCGGCCACCGTGGTCGGGCACCCGATGGACGCCGGTGACCGCGACCAGATCGACGCCGTGCTGGCCGCGGTCACCCGGGATCTCGGGCCGGTGCGGATCCTGGTCAACAACGCCGCGATCAACGTGATGGGCCCGATCTACGACTACGACCCGGCCGACTGGGACTGGTGTGTCCGGGTCAACCTCTCCGGCCCCTGGTACCTCTGCCGGCGGACCATGCCGCTGATGCGCGACGCCGGCGGCGGGGCGATCGTCAACATCGGCTCCTACGCCCCGGACCTGGGCGGGCTGGGCATGGAGGCGCCGTACGCGATCACCAAGGGCGGGCTCAACGTGCTGACCCGCTCCTGCGCGCACGAGGGCGGGCCGCACGGGATCCGGGCGAACTGCATCAGCATGGGCCTGGTCAGCGGGACCAAGTTCGTCGACGACCACCCGGAGGTAGCGGCCATGCCGGGGATGGTCGGCCCGCTCGGGGTGCTCCCGAACAGCGGCGACATCGCCGAGACCGCCGCGTTCCTGGCCTCCGACCGGGCCCGGACGATCACCGGGGAGATCGTCAACGTGTCCGGCGGCTCCTACATGCGGACATGAGCGCCCCCGATCAGCTGCGGCACTTCCTGTCCGTGCTGCCCACCTTCGACGCCGACGTGCTGATGCCGCTGCTGGGCCCCGACCCGGTGCTGGAGTTCCCGTACGCCCCGGACGGGCTACCCCGCCTGGTCAGCGGCCCCGACGAGGTCCGCGCGTTCTGGGCCGGCACCCGGCGGATGTTCGCCGACCTGCGCGTCCTCGACGTCACCGTGCACACGATGGCCGAGCCCGGGCTGGCCGTGGCCACCTGGCGTTCGGAGGGAACCACCGGCGGCAAGCCCCGGCCCTACCGCAACAGCTACCTGTCGATGATCCGGGCGTCCGGCGGGCTGATCGACGTGTACCGGGAGTACTACGACCCGCTGGCCGGGCTG